>R20__coassemble_718_pt1 | contig 22801 bp, 21 predicted proteins | sample R20__metabat2_low_PE_030 | metagenome-assembled genome bin R20 | reverse complement strand
GACCAGTGACACTGGCCTCGGATGCAGTTTTATGCCAAGGTTCGGACACTTACGTCGATTTGGCTCTTAATTCCTTGCAGCTGATGCTGAACCTTATAGGCTTTTGCGGCCTTGTAGAGATGCTGCATTTTGTTTCGGTTGATGGCATACTCTGGAGTAGCAAATGTGTCGTAGCTCCTTGTCTTGACTTCCACAAAATGAACAATGCCGTCTCGATGGGCCACGATGTCGATTTCACAACCTTTGTGCAAGTTCCAGTTTCGGTCAAGAATGCCAAACCCATTGTCCTCTAAATATTTTGTAGCAATGTCTTCACCTTTTCGGCCAACTTCTGCCGCCTTATCTGACCGCTGCTTGTTTTTTTCTTGTTGCTGCAGCTCTATCTTATTCAAGACTGATTGCAGCACGGTTTGATTGTTTGCCAGAATATGTTCAACCTGCCACCCCAACTCTTCAAGTCTTCTGCCAATGGCCAAAGCGCGAAAACACTCCTGCGGCTCAGCCTCCATGCCTAACAATGCTATTCTGTATCCCTTCTGCATCCCCTCTTGCAAGCGCTGAATCCCTTTCACGAACCATTCGTCTCTACATGCTTTCTCGTAGTTCACTTCCCCGTTCATCCTTCTGCACCTTTCATCCACCTTGCCAAATTCATCTAAGAATGACATGTAAATCATGCCTGCCTCTTTCATGCACAACCTTAGATTTTTCTGTCCGAACACCCCCTCCACGCTTTGCCTTTCCCGCACATCCACCACACATTGAATACCTTTTCCCTGCAGTACCTGCACAACATTCTCCATCGTTCCCCGCCGTGCAAGTCCTATCGTAAAAAGATGATGAAAGGGTTGGTTCATGGTATCAACACAATTAAGCGATTTGAATAAAGCTATCGGGGTGCAAATGTACAGAAAAAGATTTATTGGCACAAATTTATTAAGGAAATAGAGTAGAGAAAGTACTTGGAACAAATAATAAAGCGGGGCATTTCTACGTTTTTAAACAAAACACAGAAACAAGGGTTTACTAACATTTAAAGACACAAGAGATTATGAAAGACATGACGGGTGCCCTGAAGGGCACAAAGACAGAGCAGAACCTGATGGAGGCTTTTGCCGGCGAGTCGATGGCTCGCAACAAGTACACTTATTTTGCATCGAAGGCCAAGAAGGACGGCTATGTGCAGATTGCCACCCTGTTTGAAGAAACGGCGGCCAACGAAAAGGAGCACGCCAAGATCTGGTACAAGTACCTGCACGGCGGCAGCGTGGCCGACACCGCAACGAACCTGGCCGATGCTGCTGACGGCGAAAACCAGGAATGGACGGACATGTATACACGCATGGCACGCGAGGCTCGCGAAGAGGGCTTCGAGGAGATTGCGCAGAAGTTCGAGATGGTGGGACAGATAGAGAAACACCACGAGGAGCGCTATCGCAAGCTGCTTCAGAACATCGAGCAGAAGGCCGTGTTCTCGAAGGACGGCGATGCCATCTGGCAGTGCTCGAACTGCGGCCACATCGTGGTGGGCAAAGAGGCACCGGAAATATGCCCTGTGTGTGATCATCCACAGAGCTACTTCCAGGTGCTGGCGGAGAATTATTAAGAAGAACTGTTCCACGCCTCCACCACATCTTCTATTCCCATGTCCAACAACCGGAGACGGCGGAAGAAGTCGGGCAGGTCGTGGGCAAGGAAGTCCTTTTTGCGTGCGGCGCGAATCTTGCGGCGGGCACCTTTCGACACGAAGATGCCGATGCCCCGGCGCTGGTAGAGTATCTCGTCGCGCTGCATGATTTCGATGGCCCGCATGGCTGTGTTAGGGTTCACCTCATACTCCGCAGCCAGTTCACGTACACTGGGGACACGGCTGTCCTCAGTGTATCGTTCTGACAGGATGTCGTCGCAGATGCGCTCGGCTATCTTGACGTAAATCGCTTTTTCGTTCTGGTAAACCATAGTCTGTTAGATGTGAATCCATTTTTTGCGCATTTCCTGACGGCAGAAGCTCCAGTAAGCCAGCACGTAACAAACGACGGTGACGATGGCGAAGAAGATGAACAGATACTTCCAATAGTCATGCACACCAGGACCATGCAGGAGTCCGCCATAGATTATTTGGGAAAGACCGAACAGTACAATCAGCAATGCGCCAACAATATAGCTCCAGCGGTGGAAGAGCTGACTGCAGAGCGTGAAGACGGAAAACACAGGCAGGACAAGCAGCGCGAAATAGAACACGACCGTCAGCGCAGCCAACGGTGCGGATTTGCCCATTATGCGCGAAATGAAAGTCCAGTCGCCATGACCGACAAAGTATCTCAGAATTTGCGGATTGTACGGATTGCCTGTCAGATAGTCCATGCCGATGGCAAATCCCGCTGCAAGCAATTCGGACAATATCTCTGCCACAGTCGCCATCACGATGGATCCAAAGCTGGTATAGAGCACACGCGAAAGAAATTTCTCCAAGTTGGTGGCTGGCAGCGTGAAGAACACGATGGCCGTCTCTTTCTTTACATATACTAAGTAGAGAAAGTTGTTGAGGGAGGTGGTAACGAGAAGCCAGTAAAGCAGACTTGAAGGGAGCATCAGATGATGAGCCGTAGCGTTCATCACTATTATTCCCAGAAAGCAGGCCATCATTGTAAAGAACATGACTGCCAACAATTTCTTTTCTGTCCGCCAATAGTATTGCATCAGCTGGACGGTGCGTTTGATTGAAAAAGGTTTCATAATAATTGCGTTTTTACGGTTTTACCTTCTTGTATTTTTACGTTGGTGAAACTTCAGTTTAATTTACCATTTACGGCGGCATTGAAGAGCATCTCCAGCTCTACAGATGTTTCCGTCTCGTCGGGTTGTCGCAGCCAGATACCCATATCGCCCTGCACGTTGCGTTCCGAATACATAATGTCGCCGCTCGGAAGTCCCAGGGGCAGCACACCGAAGCTGTACTTGTCGGACAGTTCCGCTATGGACTTGTTTAGCAGCAACTTACAGTCTTTCAATACGAGTACGTGGTCAATCAGCTGCTCCACGTCGTGCAGCTGGTGGGTGGCAATGACGATGGTGCGCTCCTCGTTCATGTTTGCAGCAATCACCTTTCGGAACTGTCGCTTTGAGGGCACATCCAGCCCGTTGGTCGGCTCGTCCATCAGCAGGTAGCGCGTGCCCGTTGCCAGGGCGAAGCTCATCAGCACCTTCTTCTTTTCGCCCATCGACAGCTCCTGGATGTTGCACGTCGGGGGCAGCTGAAACTCGTTCATGCACCACTGGAGCACTTCCATGCTGAAGGCGGGATAGAACGGGCGGTAGGTCTTCACGTAGTCCATGAACTGCATCTTGTGCAGTTCAAACGTCTCGGGCACGATGTACATTTGCTGCAGCATTTCGAGTTTGCGCTTCCGTGTGTCCATCCCATCGACCAGGATGCAACCTTCCTGGGGGCGCAGCACTCCTGTCAGCAGGTAGAGCAACGTAGATTTGCCCATGCCGTTGAGGCCCAGCAGGCCATAGATGCTGTTTTGCTCCATTTGTAGGCTAAAGCTGTCGAAAACTTTTGTCTTCTTTCGGTCGTATCCGAAACTAATGTCTTGAATGTCAATCATAATAGCCGTGTGTTTAAGTGTATTAAGTAACTAAGACACTGCAAAGGTATGTCATTTTCTTTTTACAGCCAAATAAAACCTGCAGTTTTTAGGAATTTTAACAACAGCACCGAGGTCGTTGCGACGCACCGCCTCGGTGTCAGTCCGTCGGCAACGAGGCGTTGCTCCGTCAGCACCTCGGTGTCACTTCATCAGCACCTCGGTGTTGCTCCGCCAGCACCGAGGCGCCGCGCTGGCCTGTTCCCACAAAATGTCTTCAAAGTGGCGGATGCCAAAAAAACATCCCCTCTTTGTTTGGCGGTTCACACTGAATGTCGTATCTTTGCAGACAGAAAAATAAAATGACTGATATGCCTAAAATCTTTGAATACTTTGGCTTTGTTTTCTTTTTCTATTCCAACGAACACGAACCGATTCATGTGCATGTGTTACATGGAGAAAGTGAAAGCATCTTTGAGTTGATGATGATGAATGGTGAGTTGGACGAGATTCGAATACGAGAGAAAAAGGGTGCTGAGCCTCTATCAGACAAGGACAAGCGGACTGCCGAAGCCTTTATAAGGAAGTACAATAAGAATATTATAGAAAAATGGGTTAAGTTTTTCGTGTTGAAGCAAGCAGTAAGAAATACAATTATCCACAAAAAGATTTGATGATGAATAGGCTCTATATAACACAGGCAACCAATGCCGGTAATTTAACGGTCAATCTACAGTTCAGCGACAATACGGTACAGACTGTAGATGTAGGCGATTTCATTCGTCGCCATCCCCACCCTCAATACAATAAGTACCTTGATCCACAGAAGTTCGGACGTTTTACCATTGAACACGGAAACGTGGTCTGGGGCAAGAATTGGGACTTGGTTTTCCCCATTGAGCAGTTGCACAGAGGGGTGATAGCGTGACGTCATAACTTCTTGACTTTTATTCCACCTTTTCCACGCATACACAATAAAACGGCGGAAACTGCGTTTTAGAATAATGTATGCGCATAAATAATGTGAGAAATATACTGTATTTGCTGGGGCTGGCACTGGTGGTGCTGGGCTTTGAAGCGTGCTCCAACGCGAACATCGCCCACAAGAAGGGCGACAACGCCTTTGCCATCGGCGAATACTACACGGCCAGCAAGTTCTACAAAACAGCTTATTCGCGCACGCCGGCCAAGGACAAGGCCAAGCGGGCGCACAGGGCTTTCCTCATGGGAGAGTGCTTCCGCCATGTGGGCTATGCACAGAAGGCGGTGGCGGCGTACCAGAACGCCGTGCGCTACAACTACCCCGACTCGATGGCCCTGCTGAACCTGGCCCGGCAGCAGCTGAAGTGCGGCATGTACAAACAGGCGGCGGAGCATTTCAGGCAGTTCCTGGAAATCGTGCCCGATGACGAGCTGGCCAAGAACGGCTTGCTTTCGTGCGAACTGGGACCAAAGTGGAAAGAAAATCCCAACCAATACAGCATCAAGAAGGAAGCCATCTTCAACAGCCGCCGCAGCGACTACAGCCCCATGCTGGTGGGTGACGACAGCGACATCCTTGTGCTCTCGTCCACCCGCAACGAAGCCACAGGTGACGAGATTTCTGGTGTGACGGGCGTGAAATTCAGCGATTTGTTTCAGTCAAGAAAGAACGAGGCCGGCAAGTGGCAACAGCCGGAACTGATTGAAGGGAGTGTGAACACGGAATACGAGGAAGGCGCATCGTGTCTGTCTGCGGACGGCAAGACGATGTACTTCACCCGATGCAGCAGCGACCCCGACTATCCGCGCTATGCCGAAATATGGCAGTCGAGCCGAAGCGATGCCACGTGGGGCAGTCCGTCGAAGTGCGAGATTTCGAAGGACACGCTGTCGAGCTTTGCCCACCCGGCCATTTCGCCCGACGGAAAATGGCTCTACTTCGTGAGCGACGCGCCGGGCGGCGAGGGCGGCCTGGACATCTGGCGAACCATGATTCTGTCGTCGGGCTTTGGCGGTGCAGAGCCGCTGGGCCGACCCATCAACACGCCTGGCGACGAGATGTTTCCGTCGTTCCGTCCCAATGGCGACCTGTACTTCTCCAGCGACGGTCATCCCGGCATGGGAGGCCTCGACATCTTCATTGCGCACCCTGTCTATGAGGAGAAGGAAGAGCTGGAATATGGCGACACGACCCTGCGCACCGACAAGATACTTCGCTGGGAACTGGAAAATCAGCAGTCGCCGCTCAACTCTGCAGGGGACGATTTCGGCATGACCTTCGAGGGCATCCACAACCGGGGCTACTACTGCACAAGCCGTGGCGACGGCAAGGGCTGGGAGCACATCTATTCCTTCGAGTGCCCGGAAATCTTGCAGACCGTCACGGGCTGGGTGTACGAGAAGGACGGCTACGAACTGCCCGAAGCCCTGGTCTATATGGTGGGCAACGACGGCACCAACGAGAAGCTTTCGGTGAAGGGCGACGGCTCGTTCACACAGGTGCTGAAGCCCGGCGTGGACTATGTCTTCCTCGGCACCTGCAAGGGCTATCTGAACGTGAAGAACGAGCTGCGCATTGACACCAGCGAGGAGAGCGTCGATACCGCCCTGCAGTTCCCCCTGCCGCCCATCAATGTTCCCGTGCTGATTGACAATATCTTCTACGAGTTTGACAAGGCCGACCTCACCACAGAAAGCACCGAAGCCCTGGACAAGCTGGTCGATATGATGAACCAGAACCCCAACATCACCATCGAACTGAGTGCCCATTGCGACTACCGGGGCAACGACGACTACAACGAGCGGCTTTCGCAACGGCGCGCAGAGTCTGTCGTGAACTACCTGATAGCCCACGACGTGGCCGCCGACCGCCTGACCCCGAAGGGCTACGGCGAAAGTCTACCCAAGGTGGTATCGAAGAAGATGGTGGAAACCTACAAGTTCCTCACCGAGGGCGACACCCTCACCGAAGCCTTCATCCTGAAGCACGACGAGCACGAGCAGGAGCAGATGAACGCCCTGAACCGCCGCACGGAGTTCCGCGTACTGCGCACCACCTACGGCACGACCCTGAAGGAATACAAGGCTGAAGCAGCGGCGAAGGAGGAAAAGGAAGAGTAACAGAACCGCACGCACCATAGCTGCCACAGCAGCAAAGCATCATGGCCGCCGTCACGATGGTTCATGTCCGCCGTCACGATGCTTCATGAAAAGTTTCACGATGCTTCATGAAAGGTTTCACGATGCTTCATGAAAAGTTTCACGCTTCGTCAGGAATATTTTCCCGCTTCGTCAGGAAAGTTTTCCCGCCGAAGCGTGAATGTAATCGGGAAAAACATCTCCACCTCTGTGCTCCCCTGCCCTCTCTGCATATACCAAGTTTCCCGCTCCCCTTAGGGGATTTTTCGGAAATCTATTGTCACAGTGTCACACCACCACCATATCATTTTGGTCAACAGACAATTAAGGTGTGACAAAAAGTGTGACACATGTGACACTTGGTGACAGTAAAATATTACTTTATTGTCACACGCAAGCTCTTGTTTTTCAATCCAATTAACCTCGTGTGACACTTGTGACACAAAAATCTCAAAAAACTGTTTTTTAGTTTCTATTAACGCAAATCCCTTGTATATTTAGCGCAAAAACAGGGGTTTTTCACCCCTGTTTGCACAAAAAGTTTGTATATATAGCCCCAAAATGATGAGGATTGTAACGAAAAAACAATATGATTATCCGCTATCGTATGACATAGATACCAGTGGTAGTCAACCGTATGTATTTGCACAGTTCGCTCTTGTAGTCTGGTGATGGCTGTCTCAATGTTATTCAGGGTCTCATAGACCATGGCAAGTTTCTCAGAAGACCCGGATTCCATATTTCAAGATTTGTTGTTTAAACAAGGGATTCATACGTTCTCGCATCCGCACCACATCAACGTCGCAGCCAAGAAGTTCCTGCAAATAGATCTTTACACCAGCCTGATTAAACAGATTAGGCACCATCTCCACGCATACGTCCACATCGCTGTCTTCCCGCTGCTCGTTGCGGGCCAGCGAGCCGAAGAGCATCATGGAGTGTACGCCATAGTGCTCATCAAGATACTGACGAGTGGTTTTCAGCTTTTCTATGGTCTGTGTCCTGTCAAGCATAAACGGATGTTTTTCTTTGGCCAGTTGTAAAAGCATGAAGAATAGTTGGAACGAACAAGGGTTTTTGGATTTTCTTTTGCCGTCAGGTAGAAAAGTCCGTGTCTTTTGCTACAGCAACAGCATCGGATGTGCCGAATTGACACATCCGATGCTGTTCTGCTCACTTGCCTGTTTATTCTCCCAGATACTTAAACGTGAAGTTGTTGCTGCGCACGCTGGGGTACTGGCTACGTGGGTCGATTTCGGGACGGCTTCTCAAGTGGTCGATGATGCGCTCGTAGCACTGCATGGCACTGACGGCTTTGCAACGAGCCGTAAATGTGGTGTCGATGTACTTGCACTTGTTGGTTATCTTGTCAACAACCACGCGCTTGAAAGTGATGTTACCTTCGTACCATCCCGGGTGCTCTTCGTTCAGAGCCTCCATGATGCTGCGCTTCTTTTCCGCAGCCGTTGAAGTCTTTCCTTCCACTTTGGCTTCCTTGGCCTGTTGCTCCAGGCTGTGGAATTCCTCCAGCGTGTCGGCCTCGGTCTTCAAGAAGAGCACGTAGTTGCTATAGCTCACTTTCAGACGGAAAGGAAATGTGTTGCTCGACGAGAGGAAGTTTGAGATGCGGCCTGGCACTGTGCCATCCAGCTTGATTTCGTTGATAGTTCCCAGAAACTCGATGGCTTCGTTCACATTGTGAGCCAGTGTTTCGTGGCTAAAATACCTGATATAAAGATTCATTGGTACGTTGTTGAGTTTGTACGTTTGTGAGTTCTTACGTTTGTGAGTTTGTACGTTCTTGAGTTTTTACATAAATGCGCAGGTAGAGATGCCTACACACTTGTAGTCGGCTGCAAAGGTAACTATTTTTTTCTGATTCGCCACTCGGAAGGATAAAGATTATTTGCGCGAGCACCAATATTTTTGCAAAAACCTAACGGGAAATGCTGATACGTAAGCAGAACATAGCCACGTGGCGTGTCGTTTGGCAAATGGAGCGGCTCTGTACGCAGATAGCTGAGCGCATCCTCCAGGGAGAGTTCCACGCTGGGCCACTGGCTGTGGTCGATGGCTGTGGACATGGCCTGAGACTGGCTTGGCTCCACCGTGCCTTTTCTGTCAACAACACGTCCGGGTTCGGTGCCTTCGAGCAGGATGTTCAGATGTTTGCGGAGTTTCTTGGCGTCAAGGTCCTTGTGCTTCCCCTCGCCATGCTTTCGCAGGATGGCCACGAAGAAGCCTTCGCCCTGTGTGCGGTGCGGAAAGAAGTGACCACCACGGATGCCCCATTCGGGCTGGTCGCACAGCGGCAGGATGTCGGCCCCCAGTTCGTTGGCAATCCATTGCACATTGTCTTCATCCTCAAAGTGATTGAAGGTGCAGGTGGAGTAGATGAACAGCCCGCCTTCGCGCAGGGTTGGCCAAATGTCGCCGACGATTTGCCGCTGACGCTCGGCACACTTGGCCACGTTCCGCAGGCTCCACTCCCCTATGCTGTCGGAATCCTTGCGGAACATGCCTTCGCCGGAACAGGGCGCGTCGCACAGGATAAGGTCGAACACCGCGCCAAGGGGCTGGAAGTCCGCAGCAAAATTGCTGGTGACAATGGCGTTGGGACTGCCCCACTTGATGATGTTCTCCCGCAAGATGTGGGCACGCTGACGGATGGGTTCGTTGGCGATGAGCGTGGCATTGCCGGGCAAGTCGTTCAGTAGCAGGGTTGATTTGCCGCCAGGAGCGGCACAGAGGTCGAGGCAGGTGAGGCCAGACTGCTCCGGCAGATATGTCCTAAGCAAATGGCTGATGAACATGGAGGAAGCCTCCTGCACGTAGTAGCAGCCGGCATGAAACAGGGGGTCGAGCGTGAACTGCGGACGCTCCGTGAGGTAACGCCCTTCGGCACACCACGGCACGGGCTTTGCATCTGTGAACACATCCGCTGGCTTGCTGCTGTTCAGGCGGATGCTGGTGGCAGGATTGCCAGCGATGGCCTGGGCCAGCAGACGGTATTCATCCGTCCCCAGCTGTTCGGTCATTAGGGCTTCAAAGTCGGCAGGTAGTTGCATGGCTCTGTTTTCTGCACAAGTCAATGAAGGAATAGGCGTGGCTGTGTCGTTCATCTGCCACGTGATCTTCGCGGAATGTCTCTTGCCACTCAGTTCTTTCAAAATCAGGGAAGAACGTGTCGGCCTCCGCTGGCGTATCGTGAATGAGCGTCAGGCAAAGGCGGTCGGCCAGCGGCAGCGCCTGTTGATAAATCGATGCGCCGCCAATGATGAACACCTCGGCACTCGCCACATTATTATATATATAGCCCGTCTGGGCTGCCTTCAATGCGGCCTCTAACGATGGGTAGCACTCGGCACCAGGAAAAGCGTCGGGATGTGATGTCCTTGATACCACGATGTTGCGCCGGTTGGGAAGTGCACCCTTGGGCAGACTTTCAAACGTCTTGCGCCCCATCACAATGGTGTGCCCCGTGGTGAGTTGCCTGAAACGTTTCAGGTCGTTGGGCAGCCAGTAAATCAGCTTGTTGTTCAGACCGATGGCACGGTTTTCTGCAATAGCGACAATCAGCGAAATCATACCGAGACTTTGGCTTTGATGTGGTCGTAAGGGTTGTAGTCCGTCAGGGTGAAGTCTTCGTACTGGAAGTCGAAGATGCTTTTCACCTGCGGGTTGATGTGCATCCGTGGCAAAGCGCGTGGGGTGCGGGTCAGCTGTAGCCGTGCCTGTTCAAGGTGGTCGAGGTAAAGGTGCGTGTCGCCCGTGGTATAGACGAAGTCGCCCGGTTTCAGCCCTGTCACCTGTGCCACCATCATCGTCAGCAGGGCATAGCTGGCAATGTTGAACGGCACACCGAGGAAGGTGTCCGCGCTGCGCTGATAGAGCTGGCAGCTCAGTCGTCCGTCGGCCACGTAGAACTGGAACAGGATGTGGCATGGCGGCAGGTTCATGTTACCGATGTCTGCCACGTTCCATGCGCTGACGATGAGTCTGCGAGAGTTGGGATTGCTCTTGATTTGTTCCACCACCTCGCTAATCTGGTCGATATGCCCGCCCTGATAGTCTGGCCAACTGCGCCACTGGTAGCCGTAGATGTGGCCAAGATCGCCGTCCTCATCGGCCCATTCGTTCCAGATGCGCACACCGCGTTCCTGCAGCCACCGCGCATTGGTGTTTCCTTGCAAAAACCACAACAGTTCGTAGATGATGCTCTTCAGGTGCAGCTTCTTGGTTGTGAGTAGCGGGAAGCCCTCTTCCAGGTTGAAGCGCATCTGGTTGCCAAACACCGAGAGCGTGCCCGTGCCTGTGCGGTCGCCCTTCTGCACGCCCTCTGTCAGTATCCTGCCGAGCAGGTCAAGATATTGTTTCATATATGCCTCGCTTACTTAATTTTGCCGCAAAGGTAAAACTTTTTTCTGAAAACTTGCTTTTTCTCCACGAATTGTTTTATCTTTGCGCCCAAATAATATGAAGTTAAACTAAAATCAATACTACTATGAAGAAAACAGCACTCTTTCTCGCCACGCTACTACTGAGTCTGGCGACAGCCAGTGCCCAGTGGGTGCGGCCCGTGCCCGAGTTCTCGGACATCGTTGTCGATGGCTCGACCGTCCAGTACCTATACAATGTTGAAGCCGGGGGCTTCCTACTGGGAGCAAACGATTGGAATACACGCGCCACACTCTCAAAGGAGAAAGGCTACAAGATGGTATTCCTAAAGCGGACAGATGTGTCAGAGCCAGGGGTAACCATAAGCGGTTATAACATCTGGACAACTATTTCATTGCTTGATTCCGTAGAAACGAAAAGAATCTGGAGCGAATACGACTGTCAAGCATACGACCAAATTTGGTGCGATGGTGCTGGCCGTAATAAAGGAGAGGGAGAATGGGTCATTCTAAAAAAGGACAGTGTAAAAACATTTACCATCCGTAATGCCTACATAGAAAATGGTACTATCGGAACTACAGGAATATACTTCGGTTGGGCACCATACGATGGTGACAGCACCAACATGCGCTGTTTTATGCTGGACTATTCACAGAAAAACGGCAATAGCATTCCTCTGTTTGACCAAAAGCAGGCCTGCACCACATGGGCTGTGGTTTCAGTAGCAAACTACCAGGCATGGCAGGGCAAATTAGAAACCTATGTGTCTGCTATGACCTTGGGTGACTATATCGCCCAGTCAGAAGCCACATACGAAGGCATCAACCTTGCTGCGCCCAAAGCAGTATATAACAATACCAGCTCCACGAAGGCTGAACTGGACGCAGCACTGGATCAGGCGAGGGAAATCGTCAATGAATACAGGTTCGGCAATGTTTCCGGCGATGGTTTTGACTGCACAGACCTCATCGTGAACCCCAGTTTTGAAGAGGGAACCGAAGGGTGGGCATACAATTATATGTCACTCCAGTCCAATGAATCTTTCACTTTGAAGGCCGGCACGAACTATATGGAGCGCTGGGTGTCTAACGGCAATTACGTGGGTGTGGGCAGTGTGAGCCAGACGCTGACGAACCTGCCGTCAGGCGTTTACAGGCTGACGGCTGCAGCGCAAAACATTCAACAGAATCAGCTTACCGCCAATCAGACGGGTGCATGGCTTTTCGCTGGTGACGAGAGAACCGCAGTCACCGTGACAGACACGTATTCTGTAGTCTTCAACCACGTATCGGGTGACGTTACCATCGGCTTCGAGGCTACGGATGCTACTGGCAACTGGATTGCCGTGGATAACTTCACCCTCACCTACTACGGAGATTCCATCATTCTGCCGTCATACATCGAAAAATACAATCTTGCCGTCGAAGCCGCCAAGGCTGCCATTGCCGACGAAGACAACGCCGGTGCTACCGACGAGATTGCAAGGTTACAGGCACTTATTGATGCAGAGATGCCAGCAACATCAGCAGAAATAGACGCAGCCCGTGAGGTCATAGAAGCAGCTACAGAAGACTTAATCTCTGCTGGCGTGGTGACAAACTACGAGAGAATAATGACCGCCTATCCACAGGATATTTCCAGTGAAGTTCCGGGGCTTGCTCAGTGGACTGGTGGTATGGTTTCAAACACATCTCAGCACTGGGATGGTACAAGCACATCTCTTTATTATGAACAAACAAGCGAGCAGTGGTTGCAGAGTGCCTGGACAAACAGCAAGTCTATGTCAACCATATTCCCGTCGGGCAAATATGTCATCTGTATGGCAGGGCGTTCAGCATCAGGCAACAATGTGAAAGCATACCTGAGGGTGAACGATGTGGAGGTTGTTTTCCCGTCGAAGGGTGATGTCGGTTTTGGTGTAGATGTAAACGGTGTGGCTACGTTGTCTCCCTCTGCCACCTATGCAAACAATGGCCTGGGGCGTGGCTGGGAATACCGCTACGTTAAGTTTGAATCCGATGGTAAAACACCGACGTATTTTACCGTTGGCGGCGAGGCTACCGCAGCTCACCAATGGATGAGCTTCACGGAACCGCAGTTCCGTACAACGGCAGACAACGACGGAAGTGCAGTTTATGCAACATTGACGAATGCCGACTTCATGGCCGACGAGCCCGAGACTATGGGCATCCATACTTACGAGAAGGATATTACGGGTACAGAAGACAAGGCACAGAATCAGCCTGTCACGGCTTGGACAATCAATGGATTCGGTGACGCTCACGCTGCTGGCACTTTCCAATACGGTTCAACCGCCTTCCTTGGTGCCAGCGGATACTATCCGCCGACTGCTGGGCCTGACGGACAGCAGGGACAGGCACTGGGTATTCTGGCTGCATGGGCTGCTACAACCCAATACACCCAGAATGTAATGTTACCTGCAGGCTCACATACCATGCGTGTCGTCCTCTATAATACCAGTGGAACAAGTGCTGTCGCTCAGAACCTGATCGGCGTGAACGGCATCTATGCAAGCCGCACCACCTATCCTGTAGGGGAATGGACAACAGAGCAAATTGATTTCACTCTGGATGAGGAACAGGCTGTTACCGTTTCGCTGGGTTATCAGGCCGGGAACTCTGGTTCCGGTAGTATGCCCCACCTTTTCATCGACCGCGTAAGCATCGACGAGGAAGAAACTCCAGATACGATCCCTGGTGAAAAAGAATCAGACTTAGATATCACAAATGCCAGTTTCGAACTCAGTGCAAAAGGAACGCCGCTCACCGAAGAGTTGAAGGCATCCAACGGCCCGCTCGACATCTACGGCTGGACAATGGACGGCGTAGGCACCCAGTACAACAACACGGAAATCCGCACAGCCGGTTCTACGAGCACAACCTCGCAGTTCGGCACCTCCGCCCCGAGCGAAGGCGAGTACTCGCTCTTCTTCCGCCAGGGCTGGAACGGCAGCGGCAACACCATCACGCTGACATCAGCCGCCCTCGGCAAGATTCCGGCAGGCACCTACCAGCTCTCCGTTGACTACAAGCAGCACTACAGCTACGACAACACGACCAGCAGCAACACCTATGTAGGCATCGCACTCGTGAACGGCGAAGCCACCGTGGCCTCGGCCAAGTCAGAGTCTGCAGAAGGTGGGCAGGGCAGCAGCGCCGACGTCACCTACTTCAACGATACTGAATGGAGCACGCTTTCTGCCCCGTTCACGCTCAGTGAAGACCTTGCGGCTGGCTCAAGCGTCGTAATCACGCTCAACGCCGGCGGCCAGCGCCGTTCTGACTTCTTTATCGACAACGTGAAGCTCGCCCAGATTTCGGAGGATGAACTTATCGCCGCAGCCAAGGAGGAGGCACTTCAGACCATTGCGACCCTGCCAATAGACATCCTATTTGGATACAACCAAACTGACATTCAGAGTAGCCAACAGAGCATTGAAGAGGCCAATAATACAGAGACCATAAAAGCCATACTTCAAAGTCTTTATGCAAGCCAGATTCTGCCCAAGGCCGAACAGCCGTACCTCATCAAGAACGCAGCAGCAGACCTTAGCCTCCACATCAAGACGGGAGGGGTGGGTATCTCTGCAAACCACAATCCTGTATTCTTCACAAGCGTGGAGGATGGCTTCTACGTGCTTTCCGACAAATACGGCGAGTACATCTACAAGACGACAAGCAACACGTGGACACTCTCCACAACCACTGAACTGATTGATGCATACAGGCTTCAGTTCAACATAGTAGAGGGTGGTTACACCATACAAGGTGCCAACGGATTGCTTGGCACAGATGGCATCCAAAACGCTTCTATCGTTTATGCCAACAAGACAGCAGGCAATAACACGGTCTGGACCATTGAGGAATACACCGAAACACCCAACCCTTACAGCCCGATAGCCGGCGCCGGCGTGAACACGGTGGATTTGAGCAGCATGGGCATCGACTGGCGAAACATCAGCGACGAGGCGTTTGCCGCCGTCATGCAGCAGATTGACTGGGCCAACGTGGAGGCACTGACGATACCCGAAAACAGTACTGAAAGGATTACGCCGTACCTGTCGAAGGCTGTCAGCCCGAAGCTGCGAGACGTGGTAGTCCTTGAACCGACGCTGCCCGTGGAGGAAATGCAGAAGGTAGATTATGGTGCAAACGTGATGGTGCGGATGCCGGAGGGAACCACGCCGATAGATGCCAGCGGCAATATCGTGGCGGCACCCGACAACGTGTTCATCGGCGGCAAGGCCGAGCGCGTGGTGCTGACCGACCGCACGCCTTACGTGACGGGCTACAGCTACAAGGGCGGCAACTACTTTGCCAACCAAATCGTCTATACGCGCACCTTCGGCAAATCTACGCGCATCGGGCAGAGCGGCGGCTGGGAGGCCCTGGTCGTGCCGTTCAACGTGGCCCAGATTACCGCTGCCGACGGACGCACCCTGGCTCCGTTTGGCTCAACGGCCCAGGCCGACGCCAACTTCTGGCTGGCCGAACTGACAGAGGACGGCTTCCAGCCGGCCACGCGCATTGAGGCGGGACAGCCCTACATCATCGCCATGCCCAACAGCGCGGAGTACGACGCACAGTACAACGTGACGGGCGACGTGACCTTCAGCGCGACCAACGACTCGCTCTACATCTCGCAGCACGTGCTAACTCAGAGTGACAACGAGATGGTCTTCACCCCGAGCTACTACGACATCGCGCAGACGGATGCCGCCGACATGTTCACCCTCAACGACGAAACCTACCAGACGTACCTGCCCGGCGGTGCATTTATCCGTGGCCTGAGGGCCGTGCGCCCATTCGAGGCTTACGTCAGGCAGACGAGTCGTTCCAAGCCACGTCGCGTCCTGCCCATCGTGCTGCCGGAGCCAACAGCTCTCTACCAGATTGCTGCAGAGGGAGCACAGAAGACAGACGGCGTCATCTACGACCTGACGGGACGCCGCGTGAAGGCCCCGACCCACGGCCTGTACATCCGAGACGGCAAGAAGATACTTGTGAAATGATACTGCCAACAAGGCATCATGCAAAAAACACCTCGGTGTCGCTGCGGCGTCACCGAGGTGTTGCTGTCGCAGCACCACGGTGACGCAAGCGCAACGCCTCGGTGCTGCTGCGTTACGACCACGGTGCCACGAAACTGACACCGCAGCGTTCCTGCTGGAACACTGCGGTGTCGGCTTCTTTCAGTATCGGTGGGGCTTATTCAGCGGGCGAGAACTGGTCTTTGCCAACAGAGCAAAGCGGGCACTCGAAATCCTCTGGCAGATCTTCAAATGCTGTGCCCGGGGCGATTCCGGCCTCTGGCACGCCTACTTCCGGGTCGTACTCCCAGCCGCAGACATCACATACATACTTTTGCATAAGTTCGGTTTGGATTTAAGGGTTACACATCGTTTTTACTTGAAATAACGGTTGAAGAGACCCTGGAAGCCCGCACCGTGGCGTGCCTCGTCCTTGGCCATCTCGTGCACCGTGTCGTGGATGGCGTCGAGGTTCAGCTTCTTGGCCATCTGAGCCACCTTCAGCTTGCCGGCGCACGCACCTTCCTCGGCCTCCATGCGACGCTTCAGGTTGGTCTTGGTGTCCCAGACCACCTCGCCCAGCAGTTCGGCGAAGCGGGAAGCGTGGTCAGCCTCCTCGTAGGCATAGCGGCGGAAAGTCTCGGCCACCTCCGGATAGCCTTCGCGGTCGGCCTGGCGTGCCATGGCGAGATACATGCCCACTTCGGTGCATTCGCCCATAAAGTCGCTCTTCAGTCCCTGGCGGATGAAGTCGCCCTCCTCGCCCTCGGGGATGGCCTTGGCCACACCCACCTCGTGCTCACAGGCAAAGCTCAGACCTTCAGTCTCTTCCTTCAGCTTAAACTTCTCCCCCGGCACCTTGCACTGGGGGCACTTCTCTGGAGGGTTCTCTCCCTCGTAAACATACCCGCAAACGGGGCATACCCATTTCTTTACCATAATAATGTCAGAATTTTAAAAGGTTCGTACTCTATTAACTATAAAATGTGGTGCAAATATAAGCAGTTTCGCGGAGAATGCAAGAAACTTTGACAGAAATTTTACGATTCGCCGAAAAAAAAGCTGTACCTCTGTGGTATAAAAGCCGAAAAACTTTGTTTTCCTTGGGGAATAGTTGTACTTTTGCAGCGGAATAACATTATCACTTTTTCATTGCCATGACAACGTACAATTTCGACGAAATCATTCCACGCCAGCACACCGACTGCTACAAGTATGAGGGCCTGCAGGACATGTTCGGGCGCACCGACGTGCTGCCCCTCTGGGTGGCCGACATGGACTTCCGCACCCCACCCTTCATCACCCGTGCCATCGAAAAGCGCCTCCAGCAGGGCATCCTGGGCTACACCAGCAGTATGCCCAGCTACCGCGAGGCCATCTGCCGATGGGTGCAGCAGCGGCACGGCTGGGCCGTCCGGCCCGAGCAGGTCAGCTACGTGCCCGGCGTGGTCTGCGGCATCTTCCTGGCCCTGCAGGCCTTCACAGAGAAGGGCGACCGCGTGCTCATCCAGCAGCCGGTGTATCACCCCTTCCGCCTGGTGCCGGAGGCCACAGGGCGGCAAGTGGTGCAGAGCAGGCTGGTGCGCACGGAAAGCAGCTTCGAGATGGACTTCGAGGCCCTGGAGCGCGACGTGCAGGGCTGCCGCATGATGATACTGTGCAACCCCCACAACCCGGCAGGCATCTGCTGGAGCCGCGAGACGCTGCAGCGAGTGGCCAGCATCTGCCATGAGGCCGGCACGCTGGTGGTGAGCGACGAGATTCACTGCGACATGGCATTGCCCGGCCACCGCCACATCCCCTTTGCCACCGTCAGCCCCGAGGCAGAGAGCATCAGCATTACGCTGCAGGCCCCCAGCAAGACGTTCAACATGCCGGGCATCGTCTGCTCCCACGCCATCGTGCCGGACGAAGGGCTGCGCCAACGTTTCTTCAGCTACATCGAGGGCACCGACCAGGACTTGGGCAACGTGTTTGCCTACGACTGCGCACGTGCCTGCTACACCGACGAGGGCAATGAGTGGCGCGAGCAGATGCTACTGTACGTGCAGGGGAACATCGACTACGTGGACGAACAGCTGCGGCACCACTGTCCGCGCATCCGGATGATACGGCCCCAGGCCAGCTACCTCTGCTTCCTGGACTGCCGCGAACTGGGTCTTACGCAGACGGCGCTGGAGGACTTCTTCATCAACCGTGCACGGCTGGCCCTGAACGCCGGCGCCATGTTCGGCTCTGCGGGTGAGGGCTACATGCGGCTGAACGCAGGATGCCCACGCAGCACGCTGCAGCAAGCCATCAGTCAGCTGCGCACAGCCTACGAACAGTTGTAGCCGGCCCACCGATGATTGACTGGCAGAAATATCCACTCGTCCTGCTGTTCCTCCCCTTCCTGCTGGGCACTATCTTGGGTTACGTGTGCACCATACAGTGGGGGTGGACGGTACAGGATGCGTGGCTATTCTTGTCTATAGCCCTGTCGGCGTGCGGCCTGATAGCCTACAGACTGTTGACATTCAGGCAGAAAAAGAAAAATGGGGGGGGTAATTTTACACTCCTGGCATTGTCGTTCAGTCTGCTGCTCGGGTTCGTCCTGTCCGCACGCAGCCATCAGCAGGCATTCAGGCTGTACGGCCAGCAGTATAAGTATGAAATCTACAAGCATCACGCACTTCAGAACCGACAGGCACAACAAGTGCAACGCCGGTTGCACAACCGCTTCTCCTCCCCCCGTGAAGGGGGCTATTTCAACTGGGCAGAGCACCCGGAGGAATGTGCCCTTGTGGAAACGATGACCCTGGGCCGGCGGAGCGAACTCGGCAAGGAAGTGCGAAAGGTGTTTGCCGATGCCGGCATCAGCCATCTGCTGGCTCTTTCGGGCTACCACTTGGGCATCCTCTTCGCGCTGCTGCTCTATCTGCCCCGCCGCTTTGGCTGTCTGCTCCACTGGCACCGCACGTGGCTCTGCTTCACGCTGCTCGTGCTCTGGCTCTACGCGCTGATGACAGGCATGTCGCCCTCCATTGTCCGCGCTGCGCTGATGTTCAGCCTTGTCAGCCTGTTCAAGATGCTGGAGCGGCGTGTGCAGCTGGTCAACTCCTGCACGCTGGCCGCTTTCATCATCCTGGTAATCGACCCGCTGTTTGTGGGGCACATAGGCTTCCAGCTGTCGTTCTGTGCCGTCATGGGCATAGCCCTGACCGAGCAGTGGATTCCGCGTGGGTTCCTGCTGGGCAGCAGCTATGTCTGCGCCGTTTGCACCCTGGCTACCCTTCCGCTGGCAGCCTACCATTTCGGCACGATGGCCCTGCTGGGCCTGCCTGTCAACCTGGTGGCCACGCTGCTCGTGCCGCCCATCATGCTGCTCACGGTCTGCTGGTGGATGCTGTGCTGGTGGGCAGGCCCCGTGGCCGATGGCATTGCCGTGCTGCTTCAGGCCCTGGCGTGGGCACTCCTCTGGCTGGCTCGCGCCGTGGCCCGTCTGCCGTTTGCCACGCTGGCCTACCGTCCGTCGGCTGTGGAGGTCGTCTTTCTGTACGGCGCATTGCTGACCCTCGTCAGTCTGCTGCACAAGGTGACGGGGCGACGCATCATCGTGCTGCTGCTCCTGCTGCAAGGCGCAATCTTGGCCGCCATCGTGCGAAAAAGTGGCCTCCTCCTTGCTTACCTCGCAAATTAGTCGTACTTTTGCAGCCGCAAAGCTTAATAAACACCGATTTTCCAATGACTAAGCAACAGCTCATACAACAAATCCGAGAGAAGCAGAGCTTCCTCTGTGTGGGACTGGACACCGACATCCAGAAGATTCCCGCCCATCTGCTCACCGAAGCCGACCCCATCCTGGCCTTCAACCGTGCCATCATCGATGCCACCGCTCCCTACTGCGTGGCCTACAAGCCCAACCTGGCTTTCTATGAAAGCATGGGGGTGAAGGGCTGGACGGCCTTTGAGGCCACCGTGCAGTACCTGAACGAGCACTACCCCAACCACTTCATCATAGCCGACGCCAAGCGCGGCGACATTGGCAACACCAGTGCCATGTACGCCCGCACCTTCTTTGAGGAAATGAACATCGACGCACTGACCGTAGCCCCTTACATGGGCGAAGACAGCGTCACCCCCTTCCTGCAGTACGCCGGCAAGTGGGTCATCCTGCTGGCACTCACCAGCAACCGGGGCAGCCACGACTTCCAGCTGACAGCCGATGCCCAGGGAGAACGGCTCTTCGAGCGTGTGCTGAGGCAGAGCCAGCAGTGGGGCACGGACGAGAACATGATGTACGTCGTGGGTGCCACCCAGGGCCGGATGTTCGAGGACATCCGCCGCGTTACCCCCAACCACTTCCTGCTCGTGCCCGGCATCGGTGCACAGGGCGGCAGCCTTGAGGAAGTCTGCAAGTACGGCATGACCCCCGACTGCGGTCTGCTCGTCAACAGCAGCCGCGCCATCATCTATGCCGACCACACCGAAGCCTTTGCACAGGCCGCTGCTGCCGAGGCCCGGAAAGTGGCCGAGCAGATGGCAGCCATCCTGAACAACAGAATCTGACAGACGACAATGGCCGACCACAAAATTATCAACGACCCCGTTTTCGGGTTCATCCGCATCCCCAAGGGCATACTGCTGGGCATCGTGTCCCACACGGACTTCTTCCGCCTGAGCCGCATCAAGCAGCTGGGCGGTGCCAACATGGTCTATCCCGGTGCACAGCACACCCGCTTCCAGCACAGCATCGGGGCTTTCCACCTGATGAGCAAGGCCGTGCGCACCCTGCAGATGAAGGGTGTGGATATCAGTCCGCAGGAGGCTGAAGCCGTGGAGGCTGCCATCCTGATGCACGACATCGGGCACGGCCCTTTCTCACACGTCCTGGAACACACGCTCATCAGTGGCGTAAGCCACGAAGAGGTGTCGCTCATGGTCATGGAAAAGCTCAATCAGGAGATGGACGGCGCCCTCTCGCTGGCCATCCAAATCTTTAAGGACGAGTATCCGCGCCACTTCCTCCACCAGCTCATCTCGAGCCAGCTCGACATGGACCGCCTCGACTACCTCCGGCGCGACAGCTTCTTCTCGGGCGTGACCGAGGGGCACATTGGCAGCGACCGCATCATCGACATGCTCGACGTGAAGGACGACCGTCTGGTCGTGGAGAAGAAAGGCATTTACTCCATAGAGAACTACCTGGTGAGCCGCCGTCTGATGTACTGGCAGGTCTATCTGCACAAGACGGGCGTAGCCGCCGAGCACGTGCTCATCAATGCCCTCAGCCGCGCCAAGCACTTGGCCCGGGGCGGCAAGGAAATGCATTGTTCTCCGTCACTGCACTTCTTTCTATACCAAGATATTGACCGCAAAGAGTTCATGCAATGCTCCAACTGCCTTGATGCTTACCTCGACCTGGACGACAACGACATCATGTCGGCGCTGAAAGTGTGGCAAAAGAGCGACGACAAGCTGCTCGCCATGCTGTCGCAGGACTTCATCGGACGGTGCATATTCCATGTGGAAGTGACCGACGAACCAGCCTCGGCAGATTACATCAACGGCATCGTCAGCGAACTGTCCGCCCGCTACAACCTGTCGGCTGCTGATGCACGAAAGTACCTTACCAATCAGCTCGTGATAGGAAAGGACATGTACAGCACCGACGAAGACAAGATAGAAATCCTGATGAAGGACGGCACGACACGCGACATCGCCGATGTCTCCGACATGCTGAACATCGCCACCCTGTCGCGCAAAGTGAAAAAATACTACTTCTGCTACCAAAGATGAACAACACCGAAGACTGCATCCGAGTGCGAGGTGCACGGGTGAACAACCTGAAGAACATCAGCCTCGACATCCCCCGCGACAAACTCATCGTCATCACGGGTGTGAGCGGCAGCGGCAAGTCGTCGCTGGCCTTCGACACGCTGTATGCCGAAGGGCAGCGCCGCTACGTGGAAAGCCTCTCCACCTACGCACGCCAATTCATGGGACGTTTGCAAAAGCCCGAATGCGATTTCATCGAGGGCATTCCGCCTGCCATCGCCATCGAGCAGAAGGTGAGTTCACGCAACCCACGCTCCACCGTGGGGACCACGACAGAAATCTACGACTACCTGCGGATGCTGTACGCACGCATCGGCAAGACCATCTCGCCCGTCAGCGGCCAGGAGGTGAAGAAGCACACCACCGAGGACATGGTGCAGTACATGCTGCGTCAGCCACAGGGCACACGCTTCATGGTGCTCTGCCCCCTCATCCCCCACGCCGGACGCAACAGGCGCGAGCAGCTGGAAATGGACATGAAGCAGGGCTTCGTCCGCATTCTGGTGAACGACGAGGCACAGACCATCGAAGACTACCTGCCCCGCTACAACGACCAGGACACGCTGCTGCTCATCATCGACCGCCTGGTGGTGAACGAAGAAAAGAGCACCATTTCGCGCCTGGTCAACTCTGCCGAGACCGCTCTCTACGAGGGTGAAGGCGAGTGCATCCTGTATTTCCCCGAACCCACCGGAAACACCGGAAACACCGCCCCCCCCGCCGCCCCCGCCCAAGTCCCCTTGTGCCGGAAATTCGAGGCCGCCGGGCTGCACGTAGAAGGGGCGACCGCCCAGATGGTGTGGTTGCACTCCCCCGGGGGCGCCTG
>R20__coassemble_715_pt1 | contig 22889 bp, 12 predicted proteins | sample R20__metabat2_low_PE_030 | metagenome-assembled genome bin R20 | reverse complement strand
CTGCCTTAACACGAATTGCCACGAATTACTCCCACGAATTACCCTTAATCATTAAGTGTAATTATATAGATGTTGTGGAACAATCAAAATCTATTGCAAAAAGATTCTTTCATGAATCAAACTTCAAGCTGCCTCGTAGAATATCTGCCCCACCCTGTCTATGTGGTCACCAATAGGAGTGCCTACCTGTTGGGCATAATTCAACAAGTCAATAGAATAGAGTAAGTCTAAATCATCGATTTCACACAGGATACCAAGCAACTGGTCGTAATTAATGTTCTTACCAATTACAGCTAAATCCACATCAGAGCCTTCACGATAGTTGCCTTTCGCCCGTGAACCAAAAATCAGGACTTTCTGAATGTTTGCATGACGCATGAACACATCTTGCAACTCCTTGATGGTTGTATCGCTCAATCCATATTTCATGCTTACTGGTATATAGCATCACTTGCGTCTCTTCCTGAGAACACGCCGCAAAGATACGGATAATTATTAAAAGCCAAAACAAAAACGGAACCTTTTTGCTGGCGGGAGGATTTCAGCAGAGCGCGTCAATGCTTCTGCAAGCGGATGCTGTGGTCGATGCAGGGGGGAAGCTCCTCCTGATAGTGGGTCACCATGATGAGCGTCTTGTCGGGGCGGCGGCAGAAGGCCTCGATGACATCCTTCACAAGGCGGCGGTTGCGCATGTCAAGCCCATGCAGCGGCTCATCGAGGATGAGCAAGGAGGGGTCTTTCACGAAGGCACGGGCCAAGAGCACCAGCCGCTGCTCACCGCTGCTAAGCTTCAGGAAGGTCTGGTCGGCATACTGCGCCACACCAAAGATGTCCATCCAGAAGAGGCATTGCCGGCGCAACTCCTGCTCCTTGTCGGTGCGGGGACGCAGAATCTTGGGCAAGGCATAGAGTCCGCTGCTGTCGCTCAAGCCGCTGGCCACGATGTCGATGCTGGGCACGTCGCGCATATAGGCCCGGTGCATTTCAGGCGAGATGTAGCCAATGTGCCGCTTGATGTCCCAGATACTTTCGCCGCTGCCGCGCTTGTGGCCAAAGAGCACGATGTGGTTGGCGTAAGCCTGCGGATTGTCGGCACAGACAATGCTCAGCAGGGTGGATTTGCCTGAGCCGTTCTCGCCCGAGAGTGCCCAGTGTTCGCCCTGCCGCACCGTGAAGCTGAGGTCGTGCAGGATGGTTCGCCGGCCATAGCGGATGGTGACGCCATGGAAAGCGATAACCTCTGGCGGAAGGCCCTGATGATTCAAAGAATCAGGGTATTCTGGTTTTTCCGAAGCATCCAGCGCAAGAATGGCAGTTTCCTTTTCTTTCGTCAGCACGTGTGCGGGGACTGCTGGTGCCGTCTGCCTGTATTCGGCCAACGTCTGCTTGGGCTGCACGGTCATGTCCTCCACCCGATACACATGCGTGATGAATGCTGGAATGTCATCACTTTTCGACAGCACCAGGATGACGGTAATATGCGTTTCCTGCGTCAGTACCGTCAGGAAATCGTGCAACTGCCGACGCGCATCAACATCCAGGCCGATGAACGGGTTGTCCATGATGAGCACACGCGGATTGGTCATCAGCGTCTTGGTCAGCTGAAACTTGCGCAGTTCGCCCGAGCTGAGCATCACGATGTGCTTGTCTAAAAGCTGCTCCAGGTGGAACATCTCGTAGAGCCGTTGGCGCACCTTCTCCAGTTCGGCGTGCATCGCCCTGCGGTCGGCCTCTTCCTGTGCCAGACGGGAAGCCTCCTGTTCGGGCGTTTCGTCGCGGACGACGAACTTGTCGAAATTCGTCTTGCGCGTCAGTCCTGCATCAGCCACGGCAAAAGCATCGTCGAGCAGTTGGCTGACCAGCGGCGTTTCGTCGATGTCGTTCTGGTTCCACCGCTGCTGATAATAGTAGGTGCCATCGGTCGTACCGTAAGAGTCGCGGAACGTCATGCACTTGATGTTGTCGCTCACCATCTTGGCCTTCGAGGGGCTGAAGTCATACCTCACTTCATTCATGGGCAGCAAAGCATGTGCCCCCGTGATGATGTCCACAAGCATACTCTTCCCGCCGCCGTTTGGCCCCACAATGGCAATGTGTTCACCACGGCACACCTCAAAATCCACCGGCTGTCTGAATCTGTAGAGCGGATGGCGAGCCACCCCACCCTTTATTTCTATAATCTTTTGCACTATTTTATATATTATATAGTTTGTTTTTGCCGCGCAAAGATAGGCACAGTTTCCAGAACTTGCAACAAATCGCAAACAGTTTTTTTATAAAAACACGTCAAATGTTTGGTAGAGAAAACAAAAAGCCCTACTTTTGCAATTGAATCTGCTTTACCAGATGTCCCAAAGAGGCGCAAACCTCTATAGGAATTTCTGAAAAATGCCGATTTCCAGAGAGTGCTCTGGCCATAGAACATATTGGCTCATAGAGAAGCGTATGCTTTTTCTTGTTAGTTGAAACCTTCCAAAATATCAACCAAGTGAACAAGATAGCATAGTGAACTTCTCCACGCGATGGCGTGGGATTGTTGTATCACTATATCTTTTTCACAAGGGCTTTTGGAAGGGCCTCAACTAAGAAGATGTAAGATACGCAATTCTACGCTTTCTTGTTGCTGTATCCGCATCTAATACTCAATTACTAATAACTAAACATTCATTTAGCCATGAAAAGAAAGACTATCCTTTCTGTGCTGCTGATGCTTGGAGTCATCAGCGCCAGTGCGCAAACCGAGAATCCACGTGGACTGTACAAACTGCAGAAGTTCTTCTACGACGATGGAACAGAGAAACCTGCGCCCTTCGAGCAGTACAAGTTTTGCGGAGAAAATGCGATGATGACGTTTACTGTATCAGAAGACAAGGAAAACGGCAGCATCCGTTTCAATATGAAGAACCTGGACAGAACCACCTTCAATTACACAGGCCAACGGCCTATGGGATCCGACGGCAAAGGCATCCAGATTTACGACAGTTCGAAAAAGGCATTCAAACTGCGCTGGTTCAACGACCGCTTCAAGAACCACATTCACTTTCCAGACAGCTCATGGGTGGGTGAAACCTACAGCTCCACAAAAGGCATCTCGCCCTTAGTGGCCGAAGCCATCAAGACTCTGACCACCAAGGAATGGGTGTCGAAGAACAAACTGGTGGGCGTATGGCGCCGCCGGGGCTTTACCTACAACACCAGAGACATCAGCATAGTGATACCTGTTCCTGAATTCTACAAGATTTACACGGAAAAGAACGTCCTCATGATGGACAACATTGATGACATCATGCCTGAATACATGGAAATGCACTGCCTGTTCCAGCCCTGCCAATACCTCTCCGAGAGTGCCATTCTGGAAGGCAAGAGCAACTGCGCCATCCACTGGGTGAGCGACTCCACGCTGACACTGACCTGGTTCAGGGGAGGAGTGCCAGAGATTGAGGTGTGGGACCGCTGCGGACTGCCCAACAACCTGCAGACCCTCTTCGGTACAAATATTTCCAACGTTTTTCCCGACCTGATCCAGCCCTCTGTCTCCTCCGTCGTCTATCCGGCAGACAGCTTAGATGCAGCACCCAGCTTCATGGGCGGCGAAGTAGCCTTTGAGGATTTTGTTGCCAAAGAAAGACAAGTGCCCGAAGTCTATCAGACACGCCTGTTCGCCCAGATAGAAGTCAGCTTCGTGGTGGAGCGCGACGGCAGCATCACCTCCTGCGAGGTGACAGGAAACTCCAAGGCCGCCCAGGAATGGGAACTGAGTAAAGGCCAGCGCACTGCCCTGCAGGCACTGGAGGCCGAGGCCCTACGCGTGATGCGGCTGATGCCCCGATGGAATCCAGCCGTGAAGGATGGCCGCTTCGTGCGCACGCGTACCAGCCGAAAAATCTATGTCGGCACAGCTGCCGGATACACTTTATAACACATAAAACACAACAAACCCATGAAAAAGATACAACTGCTTTTGGCCTTCGTGGCCGTATGCACATGCGCTATCAACAGAGTAAGCGCAAAGGAGAGAGTGGCACCAGTGGTCAGCGGCATTTCATTAGACAGTGTGGCTGATGGTACGCTTGTATATATTTATAATGTGGGAGCAGAAAAAGCCATGTATTACAACTCCAGCGTCAACTCTTACATGGTCTATCCTCGCAATCTTTCCGAATCCACACCATTTGCCATATACAAGACGGATGCAGGCCTTTTCCGTTTCATGCCCCAAGGATATAATAACAAGTATCTGTGTATTTATTACTCTAATGTTAATTACATTGAGGTAAACAACAACAATAGCAACTATTATATAGACTTTCAGGTCAGAGATTCAACAGACGGCTATATCATGCAAGTTTCCCCCTCTTATCCATATCTCAACACTTCTCAATATTTGGGAATAAACAATGACGACAAAATCCATCGTGACCTAACGGAAGGAAATATTTTCTGGAAGATATTGCCAGCAACAGATGTAGCAAAGCGGAAGCTATACGATGCTCTTGTTGCGGCCGATGCCTACGAATACAACATAGACAAATATGAAGAAATCTACGCCAACGAGAACAGCACAGCAGAAGAGCTGACAGCTGCCGCCACGGCACTGAACAATGCAATCAGCCTGAGTCGATATGGCAGCGTCTGTGGCGGCGACTACCCCATTCTCTTGGAAGATGATCCGAATCATGCCTGGGAAAGATATGATAATTACCTGCGCAGAAACAAAAACATGAGCGCAGGTGAGCAGCAGGTATTGACGGCCACCGTAGAAGTCAATCAAGATGCCACTCTGATTTATAGTGCCTGGAATGGGAATACAAGACCAAATCAAGATGGGAGTTGGTCTTATAACCAAACAAAGATTGGAAACACATGGGTTTATGACAATTACTGGTGGGGAGCAACTGGTACAGATTACTACGTTTATTTGGATGTCTATATAGATGAAGAATTGAAGCGCACCATAGATTATAAAACTATAGGCCGTGAGAACTGGCGATACTTTGAAACGCTGACACATGGCAAGCACACTATCAAGTGGGTGGCGACTTGCCCCAGCGGACGTAATAATCAATATATACAAATGTACAGAATCTGGGTATATAACACGCCACTCACCACAGTGAACTTGAAAGAACCAGGCAGCCTCGGCACAGAGGTATTGGCACCTGACGGCGGCGGACTGAACCGCATTCAAGATGTACGCCGACTGAAAATTAAGGGAGAGATGAATGGTGCAGACTGGGTGCAAATTGATAATATGCCTGCACTATTTGAGTTGGACTTGAGTGAAGCTAGCATTACAGAAATTCCAGCCAACCAATTGAGCCGATATGCAAAAAGCAGTAACAAGAGCGACCTTCATATTGTGAAACTGCCATATACGCTTGAAACCATAGGCAATAGTGCTTTCCGTCAAACATATATAGACGAAATAACTTTTCCGCCAGCACTCAAATCTATTGGTGAACTCGCATTTGACGGCACCTATATCAAAAAAGCCATTTTGCCGAATACAGTACAAACAATTGGCAATAACGCTTTTGGCTATTGTTTCAGCCTGACAGAAGCACAACTTCCCGACTCCTGTAGCTTGGGCACCAATGTCTTTACCCATTGCTACAAACTGGAAAAGGTAAACCTGCCCAAGAACATTACCGCCATTCCCGACGGTCTGTTTGGGTTCTGCCACGCCTTGATGGACTGTCCCTTGCATGAAGGAATAACAAGTGTAGGCACAGAGGCTTTCGTGTTTGACTGGAAGTACAAGGCTAATATACCCACAACGCTGAAGAGTGTAAGTACGTATGCCTTCAACGAGACATTAACCGACTCCATCACGCTGAATCCTGGCATGTCTATTGGCAAATGCGCCTTCCGCAGCTGCAAACTGAAAGAACTGGAAATACCGACAGGCTGTAGCCTGGGCGAAATGTGCTTCTTTTGGAATAACCAGACATTGAAGCATATTGTGGTACACGAAGATGTATCCTATGGACAAGGCTGTTTCTCTGGAAACTACGCATTGGAGAGTATCGAACTGCCCACATCATTCTACACCATCACCAATACAAACCCAATTATCCGCGACTGCCGGGCTTTGAAGGAAGTAAAGCTGAAATCCGCCACGATGGTAAACGGCAGCACCAAGGCATACTTTGCCTACGCCTGTCCCGGCGTGGGTAATATCACCCTCAAAGTGCCCGACTATCTCGTAACAACCTACAAGCAGGACAGCTATTGGAAAGACTATAACATTGAGGGCTTTGATAACTCAGAGGTGGACTATTGGCGGATTTTCCAGCCTTTAACTTTGACTTATCGCGACAGGTTTACTGGGAATCCCAGCCTCAATGTCGATGGTTCTCCGGCATCACTTGTCATCAATGGTGATGCAGCCATGAGCATCAATAACTTCAGCACTTTCCACAACCAGAATATTCCATTCTTAGGTAACACAGGCATGGTCATCTCCAACTGCGACAACATTGTCATCAATGGCCAGGTATCACACAAAATAAGGACAACCGACAACATCTGGTATGCCCTGTCGCTGCCTTTCGATTTTAAGCCTGAGGACATCATCACAACAAGCAATGGTCAATTTTCCATCAAATACTACGACGGAGCCAACCGCGCCCAAGGCAATCTGGGTAACAACTGGAAGGACATACCAAAAGATTCCATTGTCACCGCAGGATCGGGCTTTATGTACCGCACCAGCAAGGACTGCTACAGTTACTTCTACGCCATAGACAACGCCAACAAACAAATCGTTGTGAGCAATACAGAGTTTGCAAAGTCTCTGGAGAAGTATGAATCGGAGAATGCCGCCCACAAGGGCTGGAATCTGGTTGGCAATCCCTACCTGTGCTACTACAACATTCATAAACTGAACACGACAGCACCCATTACAGTGTTTGCACATGAATGGAAAAATCAATATTACAATGGCTCTTGGCAAGACCGCCCCACCGCCGGCACCTACAAAGCCTACTCTATCATCGACGATGACTATGCCCTGCTGCCTAATGGCGCGTTCTTCCTGCAATGCCCCGACGAAGAGACAAGCATTACATTTCCAACAGCAGGCCGGCAGTTGACTGCAACGATTGATGATCAGACAGGAGCCAAGGTACGTCTGCAACAGCCTGAATTGCGCAAGCTGATTGACCTTGTGCTGGGCAGTGGTGAACAGGAGGACCAGACCCGCGTGGTGTTCAACGATGGTGCCAGCATGGCATACGAGACAAACTGCGATGCCAGCAAGTTTGACAATGAAGACCCCACTCTGCCCCAGCTCTACACCCTGGGCGACAAGGGCACGCACTATGCCATCAACGAGCGCCCCGTGATGGACGGACGGGTGCCGCTGGGCCTCACCATCCCACAGGACGGAAGCTATACGCTGCGCGTGGGCCGAAATCGTCAGGCCGGCACGGTGCTCCTGCTCGACAAAAAGACCGACTTCACCGCTGACATCACAGAAACAGGCTATACCTTCACAGCCGACAAGGGCACCGTGGAAGACCGCTTCGAACTGATAGCCAGCACACTGGTCACAGACATTACGGAACTGAACCAGGAAGCAACCGTGGCTGTAGCTGCCACAGACGGCGGTGTGCAGACCACAGGCCCGGCCTTGGCCTATGGACTGGACGGAAGGCTTGTCGGCCAGACCCGTGGCGGCTTCATGCCGCTGCAGACAGGTGTCTATATTGTGCGCACAGGCAAACAGAGTGTGAAAGTGACGGTAAAGTAACCATCAGCGAAGTGTTATGAAGAATACAATCAGATACCTTTCACTGCTGGTGGTGCTGTGCTGCAGCATCGCCAGCGGCGGGCATGTGCCGGAAGAGGAGGCAGCACGGTCGCAGCTGAAACTGGCAGTCTCGCCAGTGGATGCGGGCTCGGTGAGCGGCGGCGGACAGTATGTCACAGGGGCTTCAGCCTACCTGCGCGCCTCGGCGGCCACGGGTTTCGTGTTCCTGAACTGGACGGCTGCCGACGGCACAGTCGTCTCCACTTCGGCCACTTTCACCTATACCAAGGCAGAGGGCGACGAGGTGCTGACGGCCAACTTCAAATACGACCCCAGCACACCTGGCGACCCAGTTACGCCTGTATTCCCAGAAAAGGAAGTGAAAGACAAATACACGTTGACGCTACAGACGGACGACGGCGGCAGCAGCCTGAAGGGGGCTGGCGACTATGCGCCAGGCACAGAGGTGAACATATCCGTAAGCACAGCGACAAACTACACGTTTGCCGGCTGGGTGGCACCCGACGGCACGTTGCTGAGCCAGACGGCGGCATACACCTACACGATGCCCGACGACGACGTGACGCTGCGGGCCACTTTCCAATACACGCCTGGTGCACCTGGCGACCCGACCACCCCTGTTTTTCCTGACAAGCCTGTCCCTGTGCCGACGCACAAGGTGACGGCCACGGTCACGCCCGTGGATGCGGGCTCGGCAACGGTCGGCACTGCCGACGTGGCCGAAGGCAGCACCACCCAGCTGAAAGCCACGGCAGCAACGGGCTTTGTCTTTACAGGCTGGTATGTGGCCGACACGCTCTACAGCGTCAGCGCCACGTTCACCTACACAATGCTGACGGAAGACATCGCCTTTGAAGCCCGCTTTGAATACCAACCCGGCACACCGGGCGACCCGACCACCCCTGTCTTTCCCGACAAGCCCGACCCTGTGCCGACACACAAGGTGACGGCCACGGTCACGCCTGTGGATGCGGGCTCGGCAACGGTCGGCACTGCCGACGTGGCCGAAGGCAGCACCACCCAGCTGAAAGCCACGGCTGCAACGGGCTTTGTCTTCACTGGCTGGTATGTGGCCGACACGCTCTACAACGCCAACGCCACGTTCACCTATACGATGCTGACGGAAGACATCGCCTTTGAAGCCCGCTTTGAATACCGCCCCGGCACACCGGGCGACCCGGCTGTGCCTTCGTCGGGCAGATATTCGCTGTTCCTGAAATCTTCGGTACGCGCCCTGCCGGGGCGCACGGTGCAATACCCTGTCTATCTGACTTGTCTGGACACGCTGACGGACATCCATTTCAACATGAGTTTCCCCATAGGCATAACGCCCAACCTGGAAAGCATCGCCGTTTCGGAAAAGGCGGTGGGCTACACACTGAAATGCGAGAAGCTGGAGGGCGAAAGCAAGACACGCAGCTACATTGCGGGGCGGCGGTATGCGGAAGAAGACAAGGATGAGGACTACGGCAGTGTGTATGCCCTTAGCCTGACAGGCGGACAGACGGCACCCTGCGGCACGCAGCTCATTACCATGAAGCTGGATGTGGACGAGACGTTTACCGACAGCGTTTCGCAGCGGTGCGGCATCAACCAGATTTCCGTAACGAACACCGACGGAACGACCGAGACGGCATCTGCCCGCCACGGCAGCATGGTGCTGCGCGAGGTGACGGAACAAGGCACGTATTACTACCTGACAGTCATTTCCACAGGCAACGGCACAACCACCGTCAGCGGCAAGGCCATCCGCAACTCGCTGCAAGAGGTGGAACTGCTGGAGGGCACCTCGGTCTATGCCTACTTTGCAGCAGACCAAGGCTTCTATTTGTCGCGTGTGGCCATAGATGGCGTGGACATAACCGAACAGCTGGCGAATGGCCGCTGGCTTGTGAACAATATCACAGACGACGTGACTTTGGAGGTGGACTATGCGGCGGTGCCACACGTGCGGCCTACACGCTTCATTGTGGGTGGCGTAGCCTATCAGGTGACCAGCGACACGGCGGACGTGGTAAGCGTTGTGCCAGATTCTGCAGTCAGTTACCAGGGACACTTGACAATTCCCGAAACGGTGACCTACGATGAAACGTTGTGGACGGTGACGGCGCTGGCCGACTCTGCTTTCTGCGGATGCAGCGAGTTGATTACGCTCTGCGTGCCGACCACGGTGGACAGCGTGGGCTGCGGCGTGTTCTGGGATTGCCCGCGTCTGGCCGCAGTGGAGTGGCTGCCGGGATGTCCGCTTGCGGATTCGTTGTGGAACGACAACCGCTGCGAAAACATGCTACTCTATGTAAGTAACCGCAGTCTGGCTCCCGAAACTGTGCAGAACGTGGTGGTGGGCGACACGGGCGAAAGGATTGTGCTGACGGATGGTGCGGACTTCTATTGTCCCCGGGCTTTTACAGCCACGCGGATTTCCTACACGCACACCTATGCGCAGCAGACCGTGCCGGGTGTGTGCCGGGGCTGGGAGAGCATCGTGCTGCCTTTCGGTGCGACCAGCATCCGCCACGCCGCACAGGGCGAGATTTATCCCTTTGCCCTGCTGACCGAGGAGGAGATTGAAGCTGGGCTGCGGCCATTCTGGCTCTACGAGTTCACGGCTGACGATGAGTGGAAGGCTACGGGGGAACTGAAGGCGTATGTGCCCTACATCATCTCCATGCCGAACAGCACGGCCTATCCGGCAATGTACTGCCTGGGCGGAAGCGTGACCTTCGCTGCTGAGGATGCCTACATAGAAACAACCGACATAGCGGAAAATGTGGAAGGCGCACAGCGGTGGTTCTGCCCCAGTTTTGCTGAGGCTGAAGCTGCCGAGGAGGATTTCCTGTTGAATGTCGCTGCCGAGTATGAAGGACATACGGAGGGCAGTGTGTTTGTCAGGCAGTTGCGGAAAGTCCGCCCCTTTGAAGCCTACTTCCGTTTAGAAAGTCCACATGAAGCCAAGCGTTTCTTCAGCATCTTCGAAGACAAGGCCAGTAGCATTGCCGATACCCACAATGAATCTGCCGCCCTGCCTGGCATCAATACTGAAGCCAACGTTATATATGATATGACAGGCCGTAAAGTGGGCCACATTCAAGACGGTGCATCCCTCACCCCGCTTCGAGGCATCTATATCATAGGCGGAAATAAATATTTATTTCCCAACAAATAATTGCGACATCTAGGTGTATTACATATAACAGCATCGGAGTGCCACGAAGATTCAAGTATTTTTGAATTTTCGTGGCACTCCGATGCTACATTTTGGGCACAACAGCAGACTTGTCTAATACATCTGCATCGCCCATCCAACAGATGGTTTACCCAAAAGACAACATGAAATGAAACTGCCATTTACCTGTGTTGCTGAAACAGGGATAAAGGGCACTTTACAATGAAAAAGCGGGGAACAAAGCTGAAAAATGCGGAAATATAGGAGCTGGTTCGCAAGAAATCACTAATTTTGAAGCGAAAATGCAGAAACGTAAGACTTTTCCAATGCAGAAAGCTTTCTATTTATTGTTGCTCACACTACCCTTTCCCCTCAGCGTGTGTGCACAGACCAACGACATATATGTGGAGAACATCAAGACCCTCCAGGTGAAGATGAACGGTGAATGGGGCGAACCGCCTGTGCTGCTCTTAGGCAACGGCAGCTACGTGGAGGTGTCTTTCGACGACCTGCAACCCACTTACGTGCGCTACACCTACACCCTCACACATTGCAACGCCGACTGGACAGAGAGTGGTCTGACCCCCAGCGAATACATGGACGGTTTCAACGACCAGCGCATCGAGGACTACGAGCCGTCGATGAACACGATGATGGAGTACAACCACTACACCTTCTGCGTGCCTAACGACGAACTGACGCTGCGGCTGTCGGGAAATTACCGCATCGACATCTACGAAGACGGCAGGGACGAGCCTGTGGCCACGGCCTGCTTCAGTGTGATGGAGCCGCACGTGAGCATCGGCATAGACGTGAGCGGCAACACCGACATCGACACCTGGGCACAGCACCAGCAAGTGGATTTCCGCATCAACTACCAGGGCTATAGCGTGCAGAACCCTGCCGGCGACCTGATGCCTGTGGTGGTGCAGAACCGCCGCTGGGACAACCATGTGGAAGGACTCAAACCAACCTATCTGCGCACAGGTGAACTCATCTACACCCACAACCGCAGTCTGATTTTCGAAGCGGGCAACGAGTACCGCCGCTTCGAGATTCTGGACGAATACGTGCCGACCATGCACGTGGAAAGCATGTCGTTTCACGACCCTTACTACCATGCCACGCTGATGGACGACAAGCAGCGAACACACTACTTGTATGACCAGGACCAGAACGGACGCTACTGGGTGCGCAATGGCGTCAACAGGGACAACGACACGGAGAGCGACTACTTCTACACCCACTTCCGCCTCGTGATGCCGCCCGTGCCCGGAGGCGACGTTTTTCTGAACGGCGACCTGACAAGTGGGCACCTGAGCGAGGCAAACAAGATGGAGTACAACCTGATAGACCATTGCTACGAAATTGTCAAACCACTGAAACAGGGGTCGTACAACTACCAGTACCTGTTCGTGCGCGACGGCGAGAGCTGGGGCAGCACACTGCCCTGCGAGGGTAGTTTCCACCAGACAGAGAACGAATACTGGATATACGTCTATCACCGCCCATTCGGTGAACGGTACGACAAGCTGGTGGGGTTTGGCCGACACCGATACAGCATTGAAAAACGATAACACACATTGTGATGATGAAACGCACATTATTATATATTAGTCTGCTGTGCTGCACCCTCAGCGGAACAGCACAAACGCTGGAAAGCAAATTGCAAAGCTGGCTCACCACCTATAAGCGATGGGATGCCAACATCAGCCGCCCCACCCTGACGGAGTGCGCCATTGACGACAGCCGACGGCGCGTGGAGGTAACACTGGGTGGCGGTTTCTCCGAACAGCACTTCACCCCCATGGTGGTCGATTCCATCTACAGCCGCATACGTAGCCTGTTGCCCACAGACAAAAGCCGCTACGACCTGACTGTCAAAACAGAGGGGCACCCCATTGAAGACCTCGTGCCCAACTACTTCCGCAAGGGAAAGAAAGACCACACGCGCCTGTGGAAACATACCTACGAGGGTGCCCCCTGGGTGAAAAATCTGTCGCGCCCCTACACGGCTCCAGAGGGACTGGAGGGGACACACCTCTCGCTGTGGCAAAGTCACGGCAAATACTGGAAGAACACCACTGGCCAGTGGACCTGGCAACGGCCACGCCTGTTCTGCACCTGCGAAGACCTGTTCAGCCAGACCTTCGTCATCCCCTACATCATTCCGATGCTACAGAATGCAGGTGCCATCGTGTTCACGCCACGCGAGCGCGATTGGCAGAGCCATGAAGTGATTGTCGATAACGACAGCCCCACCAAAAACGGCATGTACATTGAGAGCCAGCTACGCAAAAGGAAAAGCAGCAAGGCCTGGGCCACTGCCAAAGACCCGGGCTTTGCCAACAACAAGGACATCTACCAGACCACCGACACACCCTTCAGCGACGGCACGGCGCGCTATGCCCCCACCGTGACCAGCGCAAAGGATGAAGCCCGCGTGCAGTGGATTCCCAACATACCCGAAGGCGGCAGATATGCAGTCTATGTGAGCTACAAGTCCTATCAGAACAGTGCTGCCGACGCGCATTACACCGTGTTCCACAAAGGCGGAATGACGGAGTTCAGCGTCAACCAGCAGATGGGCGGCGGCACGTGGGTCTATCTGGGCACCTTCGAGTTCAGCCAGGGACTGCACGACAGCGGCATGGTGACGCTAACCAACCAGAGCGCACACAAGGGCCACGTGGTGTCTGCCGATGCCGTGCGCTTCGGCGGCGGCATGGGCAACGTCGTTCCGGCCAACACCTACGACCAGCTCCGCCCCAGCGGTTTGCCGCGATGGGCCGAAGGAGCAAAATACGCCACGCTCTGGTACGGCTTCCCCTACAACATACACAGCGGGCGATTCGATGGTGACGACTACAAGAGCGACATCAATGCGCGCTCAGCAGCTGTCAACTACCTGTCGCGTGGCAGCGTGTATAACCCGCAAAGCGGCGAGGGCCTCCGTGTGCCGCTGGAAATGAACATTGCCTTCCATACCGATGCAGGCTACAAGTCGGGAGGCGAGTTTATGGGGCCGCTGGCCATCTACAAGACGGACTTCAACAACGGCGTGACAGGAGCCGGACTGGACCGCTACGTCTCGCGTGACCTGGCCAGTATGCTGCTCACCAACCTCACCACCGACCTGCGTGCCTACAACTGGACAGCGCGCAATCTGTGGAACCGCGACTACGGCGAAGCACGCGAGCCGATGACACCGGCGTGCATCCTGGAAATGCTTTCACACCAGAACTTCAGCGACATTTTGCTGGGCTACGACCCGCATTTCAAATTCGACCTGTGCCGCTCCATCTACAAGACCATCGTCAAGTTCATCGCCACAGAGCACCGCCGCGACTACGTGATACAGCCCCTGCCCGTCACAGACTTCAGCATCACGCTGAACGAAAAAAAGCGCACGGCCCACCTCAGCTGGACTGGCGTGAACGACCCCCTCGAACCAACAGCCACGCCACAGAAATATATTGTCTATACACGCATTGGCAACATGGACTTCGACAACGGCACTGTGGTTAGCGGCACATCGCACAGCATCAAACTGGAGCCCAACATCGCCTACTCCTTCCGTGTGACAGCCCTGAACAAGGGCGGCGAGAGTTTTCCGTCGGAAACTCTGGCGGCTGGTGTCAGCAGCAAGAACCAGGGCACCACGCTCATCGTCAATGCCTTCACCCGACTGGAAGGGCCCAAACAGATCAACACACCCGACCGACAAGGCTTCGACCTCGATGCCGACCCAGGCGTGCAGTATGGTGCCTTTGCAGGCTTTTGCGGTCGCCAGCGCAGTTTCGACAAATCGAAGGCGGGCAGTGAAGCCAGCGACGGACTGGGCATGAGCGGCGACGAACTGTCTGGCAAAATCGTGATGGGCAACACCTTCGACTATGCAGCCATCCACGGCAAGGCCATCCTGGCAGCCGGACATTCGTTCACATCAACCAGCGAGACGGCTTTCATCAAACAGCACGCCAACGCCCATGTCGTGCTGAACACCTACCCCCTGCTCGACATCATCTATGGCGTGCAAAAGCAGTTCAATGCCCGCACCTCAAGCCTCGTGGACGACTACATCAACCTGGGCGGACGCACCCTCATCAGCGGTGCAAACATCAGCGGCAGCCAGCTGACAGACAAAGCCTTCAGCACCATCAAGGGATGTGGCACGGAGTTCTGCATCTGGCGCGAAATGAACCCCTACAGCTACAGCGTGCCAGCCCCCTCCATCGTGCAGCCCGGCATCGGCGCCTTCACCATGCTGCTCTACCAGAACGGCACATCGGCAGGTATCGCCAAAAACACAGGGCAGCACTTCATCAAGTTGGGCTTCCCCATCGAAAGCATCACCGAAAGCAGCAAAATCCACCAGCTGATGAACGCCTTCATGACGTTCCTCAGACAATAACACAACAACGTAAAAACGCCCCACCCCATGTTGTCCGATTTTCTGCCCACCACCAAGAAAGAGTGCGAATTGCACGGCTGGGATGAGCTGGATGTCATCCTGTTCTCGGGTGACGCATACGTGGACCACCCTTCGTTTGGAGCCGCAGTCATCGGACGTGTGCTGCAGGCCGAAGGGCTGCGCGTAGCCATCGTGCCCCAGCCCGACTGGCACGGCGACTATCGCGACTTCAAGAAACTGGGGCGCCCACGCCTTTTCTTCGGCATATCGCCAGGCTGCATGGACTCGATGGTCAACAAATACACAGCCAACAAGCGACTGCGCAGCGAAGATGCCTATTCGCCCGACGGCAATCCCAACCTGCGTCCCGACTACCCCACCATTGTCTATACCCGAATACTGAAACAGCTCTATCCCGATGTGCCCGTGCTAATTGGCGGCATCGAAGCCTCTCTGCGCCGACTGACTCATTACGACTACTGGCAGGACAAGCTGTTGCCCAGCATCCTCTACACCTCTGGTGCCGACCTGCTGACCTACGGCATGGGCGAAAAGCCCAACACGGCCATAGCGCGGCTGCTGATGGAGCAAGATGGCCCCATCGACGTGCACCTCTTCCGCAACCTAATGATGCGCCACCCCCAGCAGCAGACCGTCATGCTCATGGACGAAAAGGAAATCCACGGCGGCATCCGCCCCGACGACATCATCCTGCACAGCCACGAAGAATGTCTTCGCAACAAGAAGGCACAGGCCGAAAACTTCCGCCACATCGAAGAGGAGTCGAACAAATACCACGCCCAGCGCATCCTGCAACAGATTGACGGCAAATGGCTCGTGGTCAACCCGCCCTACCAGCCCATGAGCCAAACCGAACTGGACGCGGCCTTCGACCTGCCCTACACCCGGCTGCCGCATCCCAAGTACAAGGGTAAGCGCATTCCGGCCTACGAGATGATTAAATTCTCCGTATGCCTCCACCGTGGCTGCTTTGGCGGTTGCGCCTTCTGCACCATCTCGGCCCATCAGGGCAAGTTCATCACCTCGCGCAGCAAGGAGAGCATCCTCCGCGAAGTGAAAGCCATCACCCAGCTGCCCGACTTCAAGGGCTACCTGAGCGACCTGGGCGGCCCGTCGGCCAACATGTATGCCATGCACGGCAAGAACCTCGACCTCTGTCACCAGTGCAAACGTCCTTCTTGTATACATCCCAATGTGTGCAAGAACCTGAACACCGACCACGCCGCCCTGCTCGACATCTACCACGCCGTAGATAGCCTGCCCGGCATCAAGAAGAGCTTCATCGGCAGCGGCGTGCGCTACGACCTGCTGCTGCACGACACCGGCGACGAGCGCACCAACCGCACAAATCGTCAATACACACGCGAGCTCATCACGCGCCACGTCAGCGGACGATTGAAAGTAGCACCCGAACACACCAGCGACACCGTGCTGCAGCTTATGCGCAAGCCCTCCTTCCGTCTGTTCTACGACTTCAAGCGCATCTTTGAACAAATCTGCCGCGAACAGGGACTGCACCAGCAGCTCATCCCCTACTTCATCAGCAGCCACCCGGGCTGCACCGCCGAGGACATGGCCGAACTGGCCGTCATCACCCGCCAGCTGGACTTCCATTTGGAACAGGTGCAGGACTTTACCCCCACCCCCATGACCGTAGCCACCGAAACGTGGTACACAGGCTACCATCCCTACACCCTCCAGCCCGTCTTCTCCGCCAAGACCCAGTGCGACAAGCTGGCCCAGCGCCAATTCTTCTTCTGGTACAAACGGGAGGAACGCCAACGCATCATCCATGAACTGCGCCGCATGGGGCGCCCCGACCTCATCAAGCAGCTCTTCGGATAAACGTAAAAACAGCCCCCACGCATCGCTGCGGAGGGACTGCAAAGATTTTGTTTTTAACCTAATTTATTAACTTACACGGTGCCTCACGGCAAGCTTCATGTGTAAAATTACTTTGAAAAAGCCGTTCCCATCCCAAAAGAGAGGGGAACGGTTTATCATGTTACCAGAGGTCGCCGAAATTATCTTTGTCATTGGCAGGTTCGTAGTCACCACGGTCACGCTCACGACCGAGCAAAGTTTGGCTGCCAGTATATTCACCAGCTCTCTGGATGGATTCGCAAATCATCTGTGTTGCGCCGATTTCGTTCACCTCAACGCGGGGTGCCTGATATGTCTTTTTCATTGTCTTGTTCCTTTCTTTGTTTTGGGGGACTGAAAGAAATTAGGATAAATTGGGATAAATTTCTTTTTCTGTTGCTTTTCGCTAAGGCGAAAAAATTTGTCATAATTTATCCTAATTTCTTTCAGTCAATTAATTTTACTTGTTCAGATACTTCTTGCCGTTCTTGATGACGATGCCCTTGTAGGCGGCGTTCACGCGCTGGCCGGCCACGTTGTAGATGGCACCGTTCTCGGCTGCATCCACGGCAATGGTCTTGATGGCTGTTGCATCATCAGCAAACAGCAGACGTGCCTTAGCTCGACCAGAAACAGGAATATCAGAAGACAAGTAAGCCTTGCCAGCATTAAGCGTAGCCGTAGTTTCACCAATCAGATAGAAGCCAGCCACATCGTCTTCAGCTGCCAATACATAGTTGCCTGCTGTCACTGTCGTATTGTCTGCTGTCACAGCTACAAGGTAGTTGGTCGTAGGAGCCGTGCCAGCCGAAGCCGAAACAGGAATTGTCACGGTGCCGCCATTCTCTGCCTTCAGAATCAGACCCGTATTGGCAGGAACCACGCCTGAAGCCTCCTCCAAGTGGATGTAACCATTGGCAGCAGAAGTCACCACGTAGGCCGTACCACCAGAAATCTCATCGAGGTTAAGCGGATAAATGGAAGAGAAAGTAGCGTAGCCAGCACTGGTGACAGTGGAAGAAACCGTAGCATCACTACTTACCTTGCGAATGATTACATAGTCAAGGTTGTCACCATTATTACCGCTACCAGCACCCTGTACATAAACAGTAGTTTTATCAGCAGAGACAATGAAACGCTGAGTAATCAGCCCATCAGTATTATCTGTGGTATAAACCGTTTCGCCGCCAACCCACAAATTCTCATGACGATGGTTTGAACCACCACTACCGTTACTTACCACATAAATATCAACTTGATAAACACCAGCATCAAGTACTGACTCTGCATATTTATTGCTATTCCAAGCATATCCACCAGCAGAATATTTGCCTGTACCAGTACCAATTTCTTCGAAAGCAACAATATCTTCATTCAGTGTATAACTAATTTCATGCACCACATCGGCTGTTTCCATTGTTGTGTTAAAATACATATTATTGCCTGTAAACTTGTCATCGTCCAGTTCGTAATACTGTTCATTATACTTGATAACTTTCTTTCCCCATACATAATAGTCTTCTCCCTCTTGCAAGGTGGCACCATCCCAAGAATCTATTTCTGTAGAGGTATTCTTGATGATAGCTTTAACCGACCACTCATGAGCTGGTATTGTTGTTAAATCTTCTAATACAATAGATGATATACCATTTTGCAATTGCAAAGTAGTATTGTTATTTTTATATGGATTATCTGCCCATAATACAAAAGTCACCTCTTCTTCTGTTTCATTTTTGTATACCAATGCAGTACTCGTGGTATAGTCTGTTGAAGTTGTTCCTCCATCTGTACTATACTTCCATTTACGAGTAGGTGCACCACCTAATAAATTAAACGTCACTTTAAATCCTGAAGGAATGGTCATAGACACGCGATTGACTCCACTATTACCACTTGCGGCAAACCACAAACCTGTACCATATACAGATTTGGAACCAGAATTATACTTCACTTGTCCTCCTGCTGTCGAGCCATCAGCCAGTGACAAACTATTAGAAAAATTAAATGTCACTCCATACTCGCCTGTTCCAAGTGTCTCTCCAGAAGGATTCAGTGTCACAGCACTGCCTGTTGAAATCTTGGCTGTTGTCCATGTAGTAGTGTTAGTAAAATCCCAAGTGTAGGTATCAACACCCCACGCACTACTTCCTCCCAGCAGCCCGGCTGCCACGAGAAGCGTTTTGAAAAAAGTAAATCTTTTCATGTTGTTTGTTAAATAGTTAAAGTTAATAATGGGTTAAATTAAACCAGTCGTCACGAGTGGGCCGCCCAGTCCCCTGCGGTCGTAATAATATATAATGTGGGAAGACACAAAAGAAGCGTAGAACTGGAGTGCCCTACATTCTTCTTAAGTGAGGCTCTGGTAAACCTAATGACAAAAAGATATAGTGATACAGCAATTCCACGCCCTTGGCGTGGAGAAGTACACTATGCTATCTTGTTGTCATTTTGAAATTTACCAGATTTCACTTAACAAGACGAGCATACGCTCCTCATTAAATTATGTCAACGGAAAATGCACACTGCCCACAGGCGGATGCACAAAATCCGTCGCAAAAGTACGGACTTTTTTGCTTCCGACCAAATATTTTGCAGTTTTTTGTCCTTTCTTTTCATGTAAAAGTCTTTTTGAGGTCACGGAGAGCGGCTATATGGCAAGCGTTGAATCTGCGGCACACGTTGCATAGAGGGTTCACAATGCAAAGGTAAAGCTTTACCGAAACTATGGTAAAGCATTACCGAAACTATGGTAAAGCATTACCGAAACTGTGGTAAAGTTTTACCAATGCTTTGGTAAGAGTGGTAAATGGGTAGTAAGTAACAGTTAATTATGATTATCCGCTATCGTATCACCAAGACGCAGACAGCGTCTTCGCTCAGTAAGAGGGTGTGTCAAAATTACGCCAAGCGTCTTCAAAAAACAAAAGAAAACAAGAAAAAACCAAATAAAACCATGTTTTTTCTTGTTTTCTTTTGTTTTTTCTTGTTTTTTTAAGACCCGCGACTGCGGTACAGAGGCAGATATTGCATGGGGGGGTGTCAAAATTACGCCAAGCGTCTTCAAAAAACAAAAGAAAACAAGAACCTTTTAGCTCGACGAAGTCAAAAAACCAAATAAAACCATGTTTTTTCTTGTTTTCTTTTGTTTTTTCTTGTTTTTTAAAACCCGCGACTGCGGTACAGAGGCAGATATTACATTTTGACACCCCCTCTTATTAAGCGGTGACCGCTCTGCGGTCTTGCTGGTGGTTTCTTTGCGAATTTTCACCTACACTCCTACACCTTTTGTCGCAATCTGCTTTTTATCAGGAATATAAGTGGTGTAGGTAAGGGTGTAGGTGGTGTAGGTTGGTGTAGGTGAAATTCGGTTACCTACACCTTTACCTACACCGCTATCTTTCTAATAATTAAAAAACCTACACCGCCGGTGTAGGTGGTGTAGGTTTTTCTCGGGAAAAAAGAACAAGTTGTGACGTTACTTCGCTGGATTGTAGTTGCGATAGAGGTCGATGAAGTAGATGACATCGTTCACGGTGAACTTGCCGTCGCCATCCCAGTCGGCCTTCTTCAGCGTCTCTTCGTCGAGGGTGTCGGGATTGTCGGGCGTGTCGGAGCCATTGGGGTCAACCACGATGACTTCGTCGAGGAAGAAACGGCCCTTGGTTGACTCGAAGGTGACTTTCACATCGCCTGTGCCTGTGATGGTGGCGGTGAAGTCGGAGAACTCGCCTTTCGTCATGGTGACGGTGGCGGGGCTGATGGTGGCGCCGCCTGAGACGGAGAGATTCAGCGTGGTGCCGTCACCCCCTGCATTCCATGCGCCAGCACGGAATGTGAGTGTGGCTGTGCCATTGATGGCAATAGCTGGTGTCGTGGCCGAACCAGACACACTGCCAGTACCGAATTTTGCACACTGCGCTGCGCCGTATGCCTTTTCGGCAACCCATCCCGTGTTGTCGGGGCTGAAGGCTGCAGTGGCCACCGAGCCGCTCCAGGCATCATCGTTGCCGCCCTTTCCGTTGCACTGGTCGAATGACTCGTAGAAGAGTGCACCCTCCACATCGGGCTTCACGTAGGGCTCTTCGCCTGAGCCTGTGTAGTCGGCCACGAAGTTGAAGGCAACGGTGCCGTCGCTGTTCTGCGTGATGCCTTCCACAGAGGAACTGAGGTAGTAGGTGCCGTCAGCGTTCTTGTTGAACAGCTTGGCCGCTGGTGTTGTCGATTTGTTGAAAGCATTGACCGAGCCGTAGGGGAAGGGGTCGTTCACACAGCCATCCCAGGTATAGTACTTATCACCTTGGTACATCTCGTACTGATACTTGTTGTCAGCAGCAATCCAGGTCATGCGCTGATGGCTTGGCTCATCGTTGGGCGTGTTCTCCTGCCAAGCGTCAGCATCGTAATCCACATGCAGAATGAGCAGACCTGCCGATGGCAGCGAGGCATCCCAGCCATCGAGCTGTCGGTTCTCCAGAAGGAAATACTCGTTGCGCTGGCGCTTATTATAAATAATGTAGCTTTCGCCGCTCGACTGCAGAGACTTCATGCTTGTCACAGCAACATCTTCACTCGACAGCTCCACAGGCTCTGTCCAGCCGGCCACCCAACGCTCGTAGCTGGTGTAGCCAGCGGGCTGATAGCCGTCGCCGTTGTAGGAGCCGCTGTCCATCAGGTCCCAAACGAACATGCCTTGACCGCCGCTGTAGTCGGTGTCGTAGAAGTCGGGATAGCCCAGGCAGTGGCTGAACTCGTGACACATCGTGCCGATGCCGGCCACATCACTCGTGAAACCATCCAGTTCGGCACCGCAAGCGTAGGTGTTCACTTGCAAGCCTGTAGCCACGGTCACAGCCCCAGTGCCATCGCCATAGTAGGCTGCCGACTCCAGGTCGTAGGCATGGGGCCAGATGGTGTTTTCTGCACCGCCATCGGCCTCACCCTGACCGGCATAGACCACATACACCTGGTCCACATAGCCGTCATCGTCCCAGTCGTACTGTGCCCAGTTCGTCACCTGGTCCTTGGCCAGGCCGACAGCCTCGCAGACCATTTCGCCCGCATACATGTCATTGCCGTCGGCGTCGTTTTCACCGTAGTAAGCATAGGATTTCGACACCGTCAGCGGACCTACCACATCGAAGTCCAGCTCGAACTTGCCCAGACTCTGGGCCTTGAAGTAGTCGCACATGGAGCCCTTGAAGTTGCCTTCCGAGAAGCCCTCTTCGTTGGCAATACGCTGGTAGAGTGCATTATCGTCTTCGCTTTTGAACTGCATGTCGCTGAAGTTGACCAGCAGAATCAGCCCCTTCTTCTTTCCCGTGTAGCTGGCAGCCTTGCGCCGCGCAGCCAAACGCTTCACGCGCTGGGCGTTCACCTGCCCACGGCGTAAACGTGCCTTCTGCTCAATGGCACTGGCATCGATTTCTTGGAAGAAGTCAGCACCTTCCACATTGTGGTATGCCTTGCCATCGACAGCCTTCCAGTAATGTCCATATTCATCGCCCACAAGCTGAGCCTTCACTTCTGTGCCGTCGGCCAGTGTCAGCGTCTTCCAGACGCCGCGCTTGGCAGGTACGGCGGTTGCCGTCAGAGCCATAGCCACCAGCGACAACACAAAAAACAGTTTCTTCATTGCTACGTTATTTAGTTAA
>R20__coassemble_713_pt1 | contig 22909 bp, 15 predicted proteins | sample R20__metabat2_low_PE_030 | metagenome-assembled genome bin R20 | reverse complement strand
CTATACAGCCAATCTATGACCATCGTTTTGTTATATCTCATTTTGCAAATTATATTACACATGATATTATGTGCAAATACACATATAACAAAATTACTAATCAATTGCTTTGGGGGTATCTTTCGGATTATAGCAAGAAAACTCGCCAATTTGCAGTTATTTTGCATTTTGACGAGTATTCTTCTTGAATTTAGGAAAATAACTCTGAAAAGTATCTTCTCATTATTTAACATATGTGGCATAAAATTCGCGGAATGCCTTCCTAATATCATCTCTTACCCTTCGAAACTCGGATATAACAAAATCCTTACTTCCAATTACTTTAGAAGGGTCGTCGAAACCGATGTGAATTCGTTTGCCGACTTTGCCAACAAAAGTGGGACATGTCTCATTCGCCCCTCCACAAACAGTTATCACAAAGTCCCATTGCTCATTCAGATATTGTTCTACCTTCTGAGGAATATGATGAGAAATGTCTATTCCTACTTCGGACATAACAGAAATTGCAATAGGGTGACCATGCGCCGTCAGGCAGACTCCATGCCCTTCGCCAAGAAAGGCCGGATGGAGGAACTCATCGGCTTCTTTACTTTCTGACTTCCGACGGATTCTTTCCTGACCATTTTAGAAAAGCACGACGGAAGTTGGAGGCTTCGGAAAAGCCTGTTGCCGAGGCTATGTCGGCAATAGTGCGGTCGGTGGTTTTGAGAAGGTGATCGGCCAAAGCCATGCGCCGTTCGTTGATGAACTCCATCACCGTCTGTCCGTTGGATGCTTTCAGTTTGCGGAACAGCTGGGCACGGCTGACGGCCATTTCCTGTGCAAAGACATCGGCATTGAAACTCTGGTCTGCTATGTGGATGTCGACTATCTGTTCAGCCCTCTCAAGGAAAGTGGGGCGATGGGAATACGATGCGTCTGAGTTCGGAGCGTTTATCGTTGGTTGTACCAGAGCAGGGGCTGTAACCTTGTCGTCAGCTTCTGCAGGACGTCGCTTCTTGCGCAAATAAAAGTCAACGACCACGCAAGCGAGACAAGCAGCAAGTATTAGCCAGATATAGAACAATGGGCGGCTGTCGGTCTCGGGAAAATGGCAGCCGTCGATACAAACGGCAACGTTAGGCTCTTTCTGGTAGGCTATGCCATTCAGTTGTTCAGTCATGCCATTAGGCAACGTGTCGTTCAGTGTGTAGCGATAGAGGCCGTGCCCAGTCTTTGCTATTACACGGCCTAAGGTGTCAATCTGTAAGGCTGTGGTTTGGTGGATGGCAGAGTCTGGAGTGGTGATAAATCGCTCTCGCTGCAGATCGTAGCAATACAGATGGTTCCAAGCGCCTATCCAGAGGCGATGACCTATGGTGTCGAGCGCCAGCGCATGTATGGAGGGGAATGGATGGTGTGTAAGCGACGGTAACGGCTGCTGATGCAGTTCACCAAGGCTGTCTGCCCTATAGAGCCCGTTGTCGGTAGCCACCCAAAGATTGCTGCTGGCATTGGTCACTACAGACACCACGGCCTGCACTGTCGGCATGTCGGTTTTCTCCCTTGAACATTGGCATGTTATCAGGGCAAACAGTGATGCGATCGATGCATGCAAAAAGAACTGACATCTTTGTTTCATGCGTGCAAAATTACATCTTTTTTTTGACATCGCGACAAAAAATCTCATAAATCTCATTCTTTTGATACAGTTTGACCCATCTATGAAACGGAGCGATACCGAAGTGAAAAGGTTTTCTTGATAACTTTGCACCACAATTGTTATACTAATCAAAAAAACGGACAGCAATGAGAAAAATGACGTATGTAAGACTCTGGGCAGTGCTGCTGATGGCGGTGCTGCTGCCACAGGCCATAACGGCCAAGGTGGTGATGAACTTCAAGGAGATAGTGACAGGCAGCGAGAAGGTGGCCGCCACATTTACCGACGGCGTGATAACGGGGCCAGAGGCGCTGATGGAGCGTATCGGCACAGCGTACACGCTAAAGTCGACCAACACGACGAGCGTAAACTACAAGCGCATTGGTCTGGTGGTCTTCGACGTGAAGAGCAGCAACAGCAACAAGTTTACTGTGGCAGGACTACAGGAGGGCGATCAGGTGGTGTTTGTCCTGAGCGACGGACAGGCAGGACGGCTAACCACTGCTGGTGCCAATACTTGTTTGGTGAACGGCGTAGCCGACAACTATACCGAAGTGGCCAAGGCCGTGAAGAACGGTGCCGTGACCTTCGCCACGATAACGGCCACAGGATCGGAAGTGACCGTCATCGACAAGGCGGGATGGACGGTCATTGAGCGCATCGAGATTACGCCTGCACAGGAAGCTGCCGAGAGCGAGACGATTGCGGCACCAGTTATCAGCAGCATGGCTGGCGAGGTGACAGTCACCGCCGGTAGCGTGACAAACAAAAAGGAGGAAAGCCAGATTACCACCTACTACACAATCGACGGTAGCATGCCGTCAGCCGACAATGGCACTGCCTTCACGGGCGACAGCAAGACGTTCAGCATCGAGCTGCCCACGCTGGTGAAGGCCGTCACCGTGAGTACATCGGGAGCCGTGTCGAACGTGGCTACGGCCATCGTCTCCCCGCAAAGCGCGAGGGCAGCCAGCATCGACCTGACCACGCTGAACGCCGATGGCAAGCAGACGCTCACCTCGTCGGGCGTGAAAGCCAGCTCCTACACCTACGCCGCGGAACATTTGGCACAACTCTATGGCACACTGGCGTTCAACAACCCCGCGCAGTGGACTCTCAGCGAAAGTGGCTTGAAGTGTGCAGCTGTGAACAACTACTTCGAAATTCCCAACCTGAAGGAAGGCGACCGCGTGACCTTCACCATCACCACCGGCCGACTGCAACTCTACAACCAGTCGACCAGCACTCATCTGGTGGATGGAAAGACGCCATCCGACGGTTATGCCAACATTGCCAAGGCCGGCGACTATGCCTATGAGGTGACCATGCTCTGTGACGGCAACCTGAAGATCGCTCCGAAGGACGAGGCTGTCACCATTGCTGCCGTCAGTATCGCAGAAAAGGAAGAAGAACACTACGAGATGCCCGATGTGCGCACCGAGGCTCCGCAGAACCGTGGGCTGTGGGCTTGTCAGACCGTCGACGGCAGCAAGACTTTCGTGTCGTGGCGTGCCCGCAAGACCGATACTGATGCCACCACATATATATTATATAGGAACGGGAATATCTACGACACCTTCACCTCAAAAACCAATGTGACCATCGATGGCACGGCAGACAGCTACGCCACCGACACCTACCGCATGGAGGTGGTTGTCGACGGTTCTCCCGTCGAGTCCATGAGTCTGGCTGCAGGCAGTGTAAAACCACGTAGCTGGATGCGTATCGCACTGGCCGACGAGCCGGTAGTGACCAATACGGGCGTGATGTGGAACAAAGACGGTGTAGACGACGGTTACAAGGTTCGCTATACGCCCGACGACATGTCGTGCTGCGACATGGACGGAGACGGACAAGAGGAACTCATCGTGAAGTGGAACCCGTCGAATGCACTGGACAACGGCTATTCGGGCTACACGGCCAATGTCTACATCGACTGCTACAAGATGGACTATGCGGGCGAGGGAAAGGCTACGCTGATGTGGCGCATCAACCTGGGTCAGAACATCCGTGCCGGTGCTCACTACACGCAGTTCCTCTGCTATGACTTCGACGGCGACGGACGTGGTGAGATGATGGTGAAGACCTCGCTCGGCACCAAGGACGGACTTGGCAACTATGTATTTCAGAGCCGCATAGCACAGCGTGGACTCGACGTGACTCGCGACTACACCCGTCAGGATGACAGCGGCACGGCTCAGAAGTCGAACGGACACATCGGTGTGGGCGAGGAATGGCTCACCGTGTTCGACGGCGTGACAGGACGCGAACTGGCCACCATCGACTATTATCCTAAGTTCAACGTGGTCAGCGACTGGCACGAACCGGAGGGCTCGGCCAACAGATATAACAAGGGCACACGCTTCAGGGCCTGCGTAGCCTTCCTCGACGGCCGCAACCCTTCGGGTGTGTTCAATCGAGGCTACTACTCGCAGTCGTTCTTCACGGCCTACAACTGGAACGGCACCAACCTCTACGAGGTGTGGCGGCATGAGTCGAAGATTCCAGGCGAAGGCCTCTATGGCCAGGGCAACCACTCGCTCGTGGTGGCCGACATGGACGGCGACGGCTTCGACGAGATAGGCACCGGCTCTGCCGTGCTCGACCACGACGGCACTGTGCTCTGGACCAGTGGCTTCGGCCACGGCGATGCTCTCCATTTAGGCGATTTCGATCCTGAGAACGAGGGACTGGAGATATTCTATGTGAACGAAGAATATGGCGAGTCGCCCTACAGCACAGCACTCTTTGATGCCAGGACGGGACAAGTACTGAAAGGACTGGCTCAGACAGGCATGGACACCGGGCGCGGACTGGCGGCCGATGTGAGTGCCGCCCACCGTGGGGCAGAACTTTTCTCCAAGGGCGACAATGACAAGAACGGTGAGACCTATCTGATGGCCTTTACCGACGGCTCTGCCGACTGGATGGGCGGCAACGGCGACAAGGCGTGGCAAAACGGCTCGCTGGTGAAGGGCTTCACGTCAACCGACGAAGTCGGAAACAGCGTTGCTAACGAAGTGGCCTCCTATCCCAACTTCCGCATCTACTGGGATGGTACGCTGCAAGACAACTGGATGGACTCGCGCCATGTGGACCGCTTCAACGACGAGACCCGTCAGTGGGAACGCGTCTACACTTTTGACACACCGCTGCACCCAGCCCACTCTTTAGGAGGCTCCAAAGAGACGCCTTGCCTTCAGACCGACCTCTTTGGCGACTGGCGCGAGGAAGCCGTCTTCTACGACTACGACGTGCTTTCAACAGAAAAACGCGACGTGGTGTCGAAATCCGAGGACCAGCCCGCAACTATTGATTGGGATGTGCGCCAGTACTACCTCGTCATCTTCACCACCACCATTCCAACAGAGCATCGTCTGCCCTGGCTGCGCGATGATCATGCCTACGACATGTCCATTGTCTGGCAGAACGTGGGGTATAACCAGCCGCCACACCTCTCGTTCAGCCCTGCCGAGGTCTATGGCAAGCAGAGTGATACAACCACAGGCATAGATTCAGTTAACAGAGAAGAGATGAAAGGCAATGAAGCCGTATACAACCTGAGTGGCCAGCGAGTAGCCCGTCCTTTAGGCGGCATCTACATCAAAGGCGGAAAGAAACTGTACATAAGAAAATGAAGAAATTACTTGTTTTTACACTATGCGTGGGCTTCGCCATCGGAGCCCGCGCACAGTCGGGGCTGGCTGCTACCGATTCGCAGTTGCACCTGATGAAGCCTGACTTCAAGGGACTGTCCTACGGTATTCCATCGCGTGACAGCGTAAAGGCAAAGATGGATTGCGTGCTGTCGTTCTTGGAGAGTGAAATGCCTATTGAGGTGGTCGACGGACGACTGAAGCAAGGAGGACTGCGCTTGACCAGCTATGAGGCAGGTGTGCTCTATGCCGCTGCCCAGGATGCAGCACGCCGAACGGGCGACGAGCGTTATCAGCGGTTTGTGGAGGGACGCTTGCTGTCGATGGCCCGACTGGCCCCGACCATGCGCGACAGTCTGCTGCGCAACAAAAACTATGACAGACAGATGCGTCCGCTCGTCATGCCCCATTCGCTCGACGATGCCGGAGCAATGTGCGCCGCCTATTGCAGGTTGGCCATCAGACATCCGCAGAAGGCCTACGACGGTATCATTAAGGGCTACATGTCGCGTTTGTGGAAACAGTATCGCATTGGCGATGACCGCATCTATGCCCGCATATGGCCGCACTACAACACGGTGTGGCTCGACGATATGTTCATGGGGGTGCCAGCGTTGGCCTGGTATGGCGCTCTGAAAAACGATACCGCCAGCATTGCCGATGCCGTGCGGCAGATACGTGCTTTCAAAAGTCGTATGTGGGTGCAGTTGCCAGCAGTCGGCAGTATTGAACAGGGGCTGTTCCGCCACGGATGGGTAGAGGAAATGAATCCGCACCCTTTCTTTCCATGGGGACGTGCCAACGGCTGGGCCATCCTGACTATATGTGAGGTGCTCGATGCCATGCAACTGGCAGGCTATGCCGATGGGCGCGAGGAAATACTTGTACTTCTGCGCCAGCATGTCGCGGCCTTGAGCGCTGTGCAAGACAAGTCGGGCCTGTGGCATCAGTTGCTCAACGATCCGTCGTCTTTTCTTGAAACTTCAGCCTCAGCCATCTTCACCTATTGTATGGCCCACGCCATCTGTGAGGGGTGGATAGACCCTATCGCCTATGGAGCGCAGACGCTCTTGGCATGGAATGCCATCTCTAAGCAGATAGACCGTCAGGGGCAAGTCTTGGGAACCGTCGTCGGCTCAGGCATGGGCTTCGACCGTGCCTTTTACTGTTACCGTCCTGTCCACCCGATGGCCGCCCACGGCTATGGCCCTGTCATCTGGGCGGGTAGCGAAATCATCCGCATGCTTCAGCAGACCCACCCGAAAATCAACGACAGTGCCGTTCATTTTTATCCCACCATCCAAACCAGCAATCAGCCGGTCTTCAGTGAGCGACGATGATGCCAGCGGGTATAAGATTCTGAGACTTTGTCTTAGGTTTTATCGGCATTTCTTTGCATGTGTCGGAAAATTATTTATTACTGTCCGCTAAACATTGACATTCTCGCGCACGTGTGCGCATAAAGAAAAAAATGGGCTGACTCTCCACTGAGAATCAGCCCTTTTGGTTATCTTTGCAGTCGCTAAACAAAACAAATAACCAAATCATGGGCAAAAGTACACATTTTCTCGGACAGCCGATAAATCCTTTGTTTATGCTGTCATGCAAGGTCTGTGTGGACCTGCCACGGAAAAAAACTGGGTGCGCCATGATGGTATTTTCCGATGTTTTTGCAGAATCCGTTTTTTTGCCTGGTCAACATCCCCTAAAAATCTGGTCAACAAATTGAGGTACTTACCCAACACGTTCTGCACACGTAACGTGCAGAATGTGAGCAAAAAGAACCGAGGCAAGAACCTGTTTTCCAAGTCCTTGCCTCGTATTTCACTAATTATCAGCATTCTGTTGTTTATTCCTCTACAGCGGCCTGCGCGGCGGCTAGACGATACTGAGTATCAGCTACTTACAGAGTTAGTGTAAAGTACTGGCACCTCTTTTTAGACTCATTCTGCCCATTCTGCTCATTTTAAGCATGATTTTACAGCAGAATTATCTTGTTTATGTCATATCTTCAAATTTTAGTTTTACACTAAATTGCACGATTTAATCTTGCAATCACATTTTGCTCATTCTGCCCATTTGGCTCATTTGCTTTGCAAATATACAAATAAATCTTCGGATTCAGACTTGTTTTGCCCATTTTTCGTGCAGAATAAGACTCTTTTAACAAAAACAAGGTCTAACTGGAATCTGAACTTTATTATTTCAATCAAAAAAAGAGCAGGATTTCAACCTTGTAAGTTTAGGTTTAAGTTTAGATGTTCTTATCTATATGATAAGGTATAATAAACCTGAATCAAAGGCTTGTTGGTTTAATCTGTAAGTTTAGATGTGCATGTATTATACTTGGATAAACGTATACCTAAACTATGCAGAATGAAAAGACTATTTATTCCCCAATAAAACATTTTTCCTTTTACAGAAGAAAAATCCAATTATTAGTCCCATCCCCTTCTCATTCTACCCTCCTTTTACTGAAAAACTGGTCTTTGATGAGAAGGTTAAAAACTGTATTCTCAAAGTAACAAAACCATATCAGTTAACAAAAAAGCTACAAAACAGAAAAAATGCACAGATATTTATGGTCAATTCAAATAAAATATCTACCTTTGCATTTGAAAAATCATCAAAATTTCAAAGGTCTTATGGTAAACGGACATTCTAAAAATAGCAATACTTTAAGGCAACGCATAGAAGCGATGCCTGAAGATAGTATTCTGTTCCGCTCTGACTTCCCAGAATATCACGCTGAGTTTGTTGGTAGCACCTTGTCTGAACTGACCAATGAGGAGGTATTGACAAAGATTGCGCAAGGCATTTATGCCAAACCTCGAAAAAGTCGGTTCGGAATTGTACTTCCCACTGTTGATAAGGTGGTACAAGCTATAGCAACCCGTGATAATGCCCAAGTTTTACCTTCAGGCATGACAGCGCTAAATATACTAGGGCTATCTACGCAGGTTCCAATGAATTATACGTACCTGACAACAGGCAGCGAAAGAACAGTAAAACTCGCCAATCGTCAAGTAACTTTGAAACGCGGTGTCCCCAAGAATTTCTGCTATGAGACTCGCCTCATAGCCTTATTGGTCCAAGCTCTTAAGGCGTTAAAGCAAGAGAATGTGTCCGATAACGAACTGCAGACGATTAATTCACTGATATCAAAAGAACCAAACAAAGAATCGTTGATGCGTGACATGGATTTGATGCCAGCATGGATGAAACGAATCATAAAACCAATGCTTAAAACAGAATAAAGACAATGGAAAAACTTTGGTTAAACAACGAGCTTGTTGATCGTCTAGCGATGCTACAACAGACAGAAACCACGCATCCTGGTATCAATCAAGTGGCTATAGAAAAGGACTGGTGGGTAACTGTCACGTTGAAAGCTCTGTTCCAGACGGACTGTCGTGAATGGTTGATATTCAAGGGAGGTACGTCACTCTCAAAAGGTTTCAATATTATTGAACGTTTTTCTGAGGACATAGACTTAGCCATAAGCCACTCTTTCTTTGGCATAGAGAAGTCAAACAAGAGCCAACGCGATAAACTGAAGAAGCTGGCACGAAAGTATATACAAGAAAAACTTTCGGCCCAAATTGACGCACATTTAAAGAGCATGGGTGTCACCGGGTACACTATCGAGAATGTCACCCAAGTGCAAGACAAGAATGGAGAATGGAAACCTATAGACTCAGACAAAGATCCTACGGTCATACTGCTACATTATCCGTCCATCATTGAAGACACTATCACTTACATTCCTCCGCGTGTGAAGATCGAGATTAGCTGCCTCTCCATGGACGAACCAACAGAGGAACGGCAAATTCGCTCGTTGATTGGTGAAACCTTTGAAGAGGAAGACATAGATGCCAATTGCAAGATAAGAACTGTTGTTCCCACACGCACATTCTTGGAAAAGTTGTTCCTGTTGGCCGAAGAGTTTCAGAAAGATAAGCCCAGAAGCGTTCGTATGTCCCGTCATCTTTACGACTTGGAGAAAATGATGGACACTGAATATGGGCGAGAGGCTTTGGCTGAACGCACTCTCTATGACGCAATTGTTGAACATCGTAGAGCATATTATGCATTGAAATATGTGAACTACGATCTTCATGCTCCTGCTTCTATCAATTTCTTGATACCCGAACATTCAATGGAATCTTGGAAAGCCGACTATGCAGACATGCGTCGTTTCTTCATCTATGGCCAATCATTGGAGTTCGACAAGCTAATGCAAAAAATATCAGAGCTACAAAATAGAGTAAGGGACATGGCATCATAAGTTTTCCTCAACAAAGAAGATAGACGGCAATATGACACACCAACCGAGCAAGCAGTTTAACACCTACAAGGAGGGGCTGGATCTGGAGCTCCTCCGGGAGTACTGCATGGAGCATGGGGAGGTGCGGACGTTTCTTCGCGGCGAGACGCTGGAGGATGCGGGCGAGACGGCGCAGTGGGCGGCCTATGTGGAGCGGGGATGCTTCAAATACATGGTGCATAACGACAAGGAGGGAAGGGATTATTGTACGGGCTTCGCCTTCGAGGGAGAGTTCGTTGCAGATTACCCGAATTGTCTTTCTGGTAAGATTTCCGAGGTGACTATTGTGGCTGGGGCATCATGCAGAGTATTCCAAATCCAAGGCAAAGATTTGTGTTCATTGCTGGAGTCTGCCAATATGAGAAACCTCAAACAAGCCATATCTGACCATCTTTTTGCCCAAGTATATACACAATATCTTGATTCCTATCGTATGACAACTAGAGAACGATATAAACGTTTACTCAGTCGTTGTCCAGAAATTGTACAATGCATCAGTCTGAAAGATATAGCTTCGTATTTAAAAGTAACTCCTACCACAATCAGTAACATTCGACGTGAGATAACTTTCAGTCTGTAAATTCTCAAAACGTTTTGAGAGTTTGAATGTATAATGGCGTTTTTATTTCGAAATAGATGTTTTGTTTATACATTCTTCTTACCTTTGCGCTCAAAAAAACGAAATGAATATCCTCATCATCGGAGCCACATCAGGTATAGGAAAGGCACTCTTTGAAAAATATGTGTCAGAAGGGAACCACGTCGGAATTGTTGGCCGACGGACGAATTTGCTGGATGAACTGCAACTGCAGCATCCATACAACACTTTCGTTTTTGCGGCAGACATTACAAAACAGGACGAAATAGAACAGGCCATTCACACTCTTTGCGAGAAACTTGGGAATATTGACATTGCCATAGTTTGCTCTGGGATTGGCGACCTCAACCCTTCACTTGTCTATGCATTGGAACACCCAACGATAGAAACGAACGTAAAGGGATGGACATTTGTCATTGATACGCTTTACCATATATTTGAAAAGCAGGGGTATGGCCACCTCGTAGCAATCACATCAATAGGAGGGCTACGAGGTGAACCAATGGCTCCTGCTTATAGTGCAACCAAAGCCTATCAAATCAACTACATGGAAGCTTTGCGCAAAAAAGTGTTCAAGAGCGGTGGGCACATAACAGTTACTGACATTCGTCCCGGTCTCGTAGACACAGCAATGGCAAAGGGCGAAGGTCTCTTTTGGGTAATGCCTGTTGATAAGGTTGTTGATCAAATATACGCTGCAATCCGTCACAAGAAATCAAAAGCATATGTCACCAAGCGATGGCATGTCCTCGGCATTATTAACAAGAACCTACCATTCTTCTTATATAGATTGCTGTAATTTGAGGGATGACATAAATTCTGCAACGTTTTAAGCCTAAAATCGTCCGAATTCATAAATAAGTAAAAGGGACTTGCCCAATTGTGAGCAAGTCCCTTACATTATATCCAGGGTGTCAATTTACTCTTCTACGGCTGCCTGCGCGGCGGCTAATATCGGAGCTATTTTGCTGATTATCAATAATTTACATAAGGACTGGTCAACATTCCGACTGCATTTTTCGTGCATTCTGCACGTTCTGCACGTTGACCAAATACCTCTCATATTTTAACTAATTATCAGCTTTTAGAAGGTTTCCCTTACTCCTCGACTGCTGCTTGCGCGGCTGCTAATATTGGGGGATTTACACTGACTATCAGTTGTTTACAAAAAGAACGGTCAACATTTAGTGTGCATTATTAGTACATTCTGCACGTTCTGCAAGTTGATGTCTCACTTTCTTTTGCAAGAATTTTTCACTTACGTAATTAAATCTTTCTCCATCTAATCTTAATCTTTTAGGGTTTAACTCAATTTGGTCAACATTTTGCTGGACTATCTGGTCAACATTATGTCGAACCATTTTTACCTTAGTAGCATCACATACTATGAAGGGAAATCATCCCGAAAAGCACATTCTGCAAACTTTGTTTGCAAAGGTAATAATTTCTTTGGAATTTACGTTCATTCTGCACGTTTTTCTTGCAGAATGTGTTCGCTTTTAACAAAGATAAAGCTAAAGTGGCATCTCAACTACATCTTTTTCAATCAAAAAAGAAATAGCCCGACCACTTTTAGCAAGTTTAGGTTTAAGTTTAGTTGTTCTTATATATATAATAAGGTGTAGTAAACCGAAATTCCTTAGAATGGAAGTTTACTTTATGAGTTTAGATGTGCATGTATATATACATGGGTAAACGTAAACCTTAAACCAATACAGGTGGCAAGATGATGCCCCTCCCCTTTTCTTTTTATTGAAAAGTTTCTGAATGACTTTAACTTCCTCCTTCCTAAAAACATAATGTTGACTTATCAATTACATACAAAACCCTTCATAATCGACCCCAAAATATAACTTTTTTGGCAAATCTGTATTATTTTTGCCAAATTTGTTATAACTTTGCACCCGAATTCACAATGTTGAAATGACTATAAGTTCTGAAATAATAAAATTTGCGACATCCAGAGCAACCCCTTTCACCAAGAAAGAACTACTGGATTATTTGAAGGCAGAGACAGAAAATGTAACTGCCGGTACGACTAATGTTTTGTTGAACAGACTTGTAGAAACTGGAAAGATTACAAAGGTTGGTCGGAACTTGTTCTCCATATCTGATAAAATCAAACCAACTTATGAGTACAAACAAGGCGACGAGGAATATGAAATGGCGACTGCATTGCAGAAAAAGTTTCCATTCGTGACTCTATGCGTATGGAAAGCAAATGCTATTACGCCATTCATGCAACACATTCCATCAGCATCATTCCTGTTGGTAGATGTAGAACGTATTGCCATGGAGTCTGTATTTCAGCATCTGCAAAGCCTATATCCTGGGAAAATGGCTTTGCTCAATCCTTCTAAGGAAGATTGCGAACGTTATCTCAACATGGATAACATAGTGGTAGTACGTCCTTTAATTGCAGAAGCTCCTCTGGCAGCATATCAAGGAATTAGTGTCCCAACAATAGAGAAGATACTTGTTGACATTGTCGCTGACAGGGTGTTTGACTATGCTAACGGTGCTGAAATGTACTACATTTATAAGAATGTTTTTGAAGCGGTAGATGTCAATCAAAAGAAACTGCTACGCTACGCTTCTCGACGAAATAAAAAGCAAATTATAGAACAAATACTAACATCAAATAACACATGATACATCCAGACAGTAGAACGCTTCCTTGGATTCAGGAAGTAGCAGAAAGATACCAATTCAAGGAAATCCAGCTGATAGAGAAATCCATCAGGGCTTTTTCGTTGCTCGAAGCACTGGTGCGTAGCGGATGCCCCTTCGTATTCAAGGGTGGCACTTCACTCATGCTCCACTTGAACAGTTCAAAGAGATTGTCCATAGACATTGATATTATATGCCCTCCCGGCACTGATATTGAAATGTATCTCGACAAATATGCAGCAGAATACGGATTTAATAATGTTCAACTTGTAGAACGGGTGTCGAGAACTGACGTACCAAAGAAACATGCAAAATTCTTCTATCAGGTTTCTTTTTTCGCAGGACGTTCAGAAGAGAAGATATTGCTTGATGTTCTGTTAGAGGAAATTCACTACGACAAGATTGTGACGCTGCCCATTGCCAGCCCGTTTTTGAAAACGGACGGTGAGCCTGTGATGGTCAACCTGCCCAGTCATGAAGATTTGTTAGGAGATAAGTTAACAGCTTTTGCACCTCATACCACTGGCATTCCGTTTTTCAAAGACGAAAAGAACTGTAGTATGGAAATCAACAAGCAACTTTTTGATATAGCTTCACTTTTTGATCTAACCAACGATTTGACAATTACATCGAAGACTTTCAGAAAGTTTGCTGCTATTGAACTTGACTACAGACATTTGCCAACGGAGAATCTGCAACAAGTCCTCGATGACATATTCCACACTGCGCTTTCAATGACCTTACAAGGTTTTGGTGACGCAAAAGAATACAAATTGCTGATAGATGGAATGAAACGTGTAAGAGGTTTTATCCACAGCGAGAAATACTCACTCGAAAGTGCTATTGTCAATGCCTCAAAGGCAGCCTACCTCAGTAAATTGATTGAAAGAGGGCAAACTGTTGTAAATCATTTCAACCCTGACAAAGTCTCAGATATGATTGATGCCGAAATCACAGTCCCGCTTCCTGTCAGATTAAATAAACTGAAGAAGACAAATATCGAAGCATTCTATTATTGGACGGAAATTCAGAAGCTGATGAAATAATGTTTTTTACTGAATAATAGGATGAAGCGTACTTCTTTTAGAATATAGAGAGTTCTTTGGTTATTAGGCCTTTGGACTCTCTTCCTTTTTGACAGGAATCCATCTGTTTAAGAGTAAAGGTTCACACAGTGAATATCTTTTCGACATAAAAGTCCATTACAATTTGTTAGTAAATGCCATTCTGGAGTTCTTATTTGCTTTACTTTGTTTTCCTGCGATAGTCGGCCAGACGTACTTGATAGGTGGCATTAGCTACAGCAAGACGGTTCTCGGCCTGTATGAGCTGGCTCTCGGCCTGCAGCAGGTCGGACATGGTGGCAGTGCCGTTGTGATAGTAACTTTTTTGCATACGGTAGTTTTCGCGTGCGGAGTCGATACTGCGACGACTCACATCAATCTGACGGTAAGCTTCGAAGAGGTTGTTCCATGCGTGCTGTATGTCGAGCGCCAGGTTCTGGCGGACATCGGTGACTGCCAGCTCAGCTTGCTGACGGTTATAACGAGCCTTACGGATGGCATGGCTGCCGCCCCACCATGCTGAGATAGGTACGCTGACGGTAGCGTACAACATCCCGTGTGTCTCGTTTTTGTCTATGAGGTTGGCATATACACCCTGTACGCCAAGCCCTACGGAGGGGAGCAGTTTGCCACGTTCCATGCGCAGGCTGAGACGGCTGGCATCGACTGCCAGTTCAGACAGGGCATACTCCTTACGCCCGAGTGCTGCAGTCTCTGCTGGCAGGAATACTGCAGTAGGCTCTGTGGGTGCGACAAAGGCTGTATCGCGAATGGTAAAGCCTTTCCAACTTATTCCCATCAGGCGAGCCAATGACATCAGGCTCAGGCTGAGAGCGTTGTCGGTCTGGAGTCTGCTCGATTCCAGTTCTTGTCGTTTCAGCGCAATCTGCAGCGTGTCGGCCGGCATCCGCATCCCCGCACGGACGTAGCTCATCACCGTGCGCTGTAGTTCCACTAACTGGCAGTCGGCAGCATCGAGCGTAGCGATGTTGGCCTGAAGACTGACTATTTGCCAATAGCTCTCAGTGACTCGCTGCGTCACCTCGTCTTCCGACAGTTGGTATTTCAGACCGGCCACCTCCTGCTGTACTTTCGCCAGGCGATTGGCATTGACAATCTGCCCTCCGGCAAACAGGGGCTGCACAGCACTGAGGGCCGCCACCCGTCCATCTTTCAACATCTGCGCCTGACCCGTCTGAATTATATAGTCGTCAGCCCAGAACGCCGCACCGATACCCGACACATCAGGGAAATATGTCGTGAAGGCTTTCTTCCTGTCCTCATCGGCCTTCAAGATGTCGAGCCGTGACGACTGCAGGGTGAGATTATGCCGGAGTGCTGTCTGACGGCACTCTTCCAGCGTATAACACTGTGCCGCTGTAACGATGGGCACCAGGGACAAAATGTATATCGCAAGTTTTCTCATTTCTTTTTCTTATCATATAATTTCCAATAAACAACTGGGAGCATGGTGACAACAAGCAGCAATGCACCTATGCCACCGGCAAAGATGGTGATGCCGACGGACTTCCACATGCTGCTGCCGCTGATGATCATGGGCAGCACCCCGACAGCCGTGGTAGCGGTGGTGAGGAAGATGGGCACCATGCGCCGCTGCCCCGCATGGTAGGCTGCGTCGCGTGCCGTGTGTCCTTCACGTCGCAGTCCCTCGGCATGTTCAAAGATCAGTATCTCGTTGCGCATGATCATACCCATCAGGGTGATGAAACCGAAGATGGTGGTCATACCCATCATAGTGCTTGTCAGCCACAGGCCGAACATGGCTCCGGGTAGGAAAAGCAGGATGGCAAGCATAGATACAATCGTCAGGCCATATTTGCGGAAGTTAAACAACAGGAAGAAGAAGATGATGACAGCCGCGATGAGCAGTCCGGCACCAAGCTGCGGCATGCTCTCCTCGTCGTTCTCCACCTCGCCGCCTATCTCTGTGCGTATGCCTTGAGGCAGATGGATGCCATGTTTCATGACACGCTCTATTTCCGGTTCTATCTCACCTACTATGACTCCGCGCTGCGTGTTGGCCGTCACGGTGATACAGCGCACGCCATTGCGGTGTACTATCTTCCGCTCGCTCCATGAGGGACTTACATCGGCCACTTGGCGCAGCGGGACAGGCAGTGGCGACGCAGCGGGCTTCACATACATGTCGCGCAGATGACAGAAGTCGGTCTTCTGCTGGCGCTCGTCCTTGATGACTACTGGCAGACCGTAGTTGCCCTCCCATACGGTGGTGGCAGTGATACCGCTCGTCTGCAACATTAGCTGCAGCGACGTAGCGGAGCGGCTGATGCCAAGTTGCGAAGCTGTCACGGGGTCGAGCGTCACCTCGACGATGGGTTCCGGCTGTTCATAGTTGCTGTGTACCCAGAGCAGGTCAGGACGTGTGCGCATATAAGCCATCAGCTGGTCGGCAGCATAGTGGAGCGAGTCGAGGTCTTCGCCGTAGAAGCGGAACTCCAGGGCGTCGAACATCTGTGCATCAAGTTGCTTGAACTTGACGAAAGCCTGCGGGAAAGCCTCGGCCCACTTAGGAGTCAGGTCGTCGAGCAGTCCCTCGGTGGCCTCGTTCGACGTGGTGTTGACGATGAACTGTGCGTAGTTCTTGCCGCCCGGCTGCGGAGCATAGCTCGACTGGAAGCGGGGCGACGAGCAGCCTATGAACGAAGTGATAGCCTGGACACGCTCGTCGCGTATCATCAGGCTGCGGACACTGTCAGCCACGGCTTTCGTCTCAGTCAGACCCGTACCTTGCGGCAGGTATATCTCCACAGCGAACTGGTCGCGGTCGGATACCGGCATCATGCGCACTCTTACCTGCGGTGCATAGAGCACCAGCGACAGCAGTACTGCCGCTCCGATGGCCAGTGTGAGCCAGCCGTGCCGGAACATCCAGCCGAGCAGGCGGTTGTAGGATGTCTGTACGCGGTCGGTGATGCTTGGGGTGCCCTTCTTCTGCTGCTGCCGCCTGATGAGCCACACCTCCAGTATCGGTATCACCACCATCGCCACCAAAAGTGACACCATCAGGTTGATGGCAATCGTCCAGGGAAAATCGTGCAGGAAGTCGCCTTTCTGCCCATTGACCGTGAAGAGCAGCGGGAAGAAGGTGACGGAGATGCACAGCGTGGCCAGTGCCATCGGCATGAAATACTGCTGTGCGCTGCGTGCAGCTGCGTGCCAGCGGCTGAGGCCACGGTTCAGGTACTCCAGATAGCCGTCGATGACCACGATGGAGTTATCGACTATCATGCCCAGCACCACGATGAGTGCCGCCAGGGTGATGGTGTTCAGTGGTATCTGGCATAGGTACATGATGCCGAGGGATATGAAGGTTGACAACGGTATGGTCACTGCAGCCACCAGTGCAGAGCGCCAGGGGAACAGCACCATCATCACCACGATGATGACGAGCATCGACAGAAACAGGTCGCGCAGGAACGACGAGACGCTCTCGCCCACCACCTTCGCCTGGTCGCTGATGCGGTTGATGGTCACGTCAGCGGGCAGCACGTCAGCGCGAAAACGGTCGAGCACCCGGTCCACATCGCGCCCGTATTGCACAATGTTGTTACCCTCCTGCATCTCCATCGAAAGGATGACACAGCGGTGACCGTTATACTCTATGAAGCCCACGCTCTCATCATACTCCCGCTCTATGCGGGCTATGTCACGCACCCGCACCGTCCTGCCCATATTGTCGGACCATACAATCTGATTGCCGATTTCCTCCTCACCGGTCACTGTCGTCTTCACATGGATAGGCACATCGGCTTCCCAGCCTGTCATGCGCCCACTTACTGTCGTAGTGCCCTGGGCATGGAGCACCTTGTTCAGCACATCAGCGTCGATGCCGTAGGCCGACATGCGGTCGCGGTCCACATAGAGCGTCAGCTGTTCCTTCACGTCACCGTAGATTCTGACATTCGATACCGACGGGACTCTCCGCAGTTCGTCGCCCAGAAGGTCGCAATAGTCAGAGAGTTCGCGATAGCTGCGCGTCTCGCTCTCAACAGCAATCAGCAATGCCGAGGTGTCGCCAAACTCATCGTTGGCCACTACGTCAGCCACGCCCGACGGAAGCGTCGACTTGAAAGCCAGCAGACCGTGCTTTATCTTGCTCCACACCTCGTCTTTGTTGCTCACGTCATCCTGCAGCTCCACCATCACCATACATACGCCGTTCTGGCTCATACTGGTGGTCTTGGCGCGGTTCACCTCCTTGAACGTGAACAGATAGCGTTCCAGCGGACGTGCCAATTGCTCTTCCACCTCCTCACTCGTAGCACCCGGATACAGACCTGCCACCACGCCCTGACGGATGGTGAAATCGGGAAACTCTGCCTTCGGCATGCGCTCCAGCCCGTATAGGCCCAGCAGTAGCAGCAGTCCCACCAGCAGAAACGTCAGCCGGTAGTTGCGCATCAGCCACGCCACCCAGTTTTTGTCATCTTTACGCTTCATCTCACCGTGGTTTTGGTTCCTTCACTCAGTTTCTGCCATCCGGAGGTGACGATGGTGTCACCTTCCGTAAGTCCGTCGGCTATCACCATGCGGCTGCCGTATGTGGCTCCAGTGGTGACGGTCTGCTGATGGGCGGTGCCGTCTTTTATTTTCCACACGTAGAGCGAATGCCCCCGGCCACGCTGTACGGCGGTGACAGGCACGGTTATCTGCGGCTCTGACGTCTGTTGGAAGCGCACGTTGCACACCATGCCCGGCAGCAGGCGTCCTGACGGATTCTGAAGGTGTATCTGTATGCCGTAGCTGTGGGTCATGGCATCGCTGGCCACATGCTTCACGATGCGACCGCCATGAAATGTATCGCCGCCAAGGGCTGCCACCTCTATCGTTGCGGCTGCGTCGGCAGTGATGCCGCTGATTTCCTTCTCTGGAACGGAAACCTTGACCTTGACGCTCGATATGTCGAGCAGCGTCACTACAGGACTTCCCGGCAAAGCCGTCTCGCCCGCATCGACCATCTTGGTGCCGACGATGCCGCTGACAGGAGCTGACAACCGACAGTCGCCAAGGTTTTTCTTTGCCTGTTCGAAGGCAGACTGTGCCTGGGCGAGCTTACTCTGAGCCTCCACCCACTGCACGTCGGGAAGTGTCTGCTCCTCATGGAGCATCTTCATGCGTTCATATACATCCCTTGCCTGCGTCAGTACGGCTTCGGCAGAATGGAGGCTGTTGTGCGCCGATGTCTCGTCGAGTTCGGCTATCAGCTGACCTTGCTTGACGCGCTGCCCCTCCTCCACATAAACCCTTCGGACTGTGCCTCCCATTGTGAAGCTCACAGCCGTCGAAGACTGCTCCTCCACCTGTCCTACGTATGGATTGACACTGTAGTCGGTTCCCAGACTGACGGTCTCCATACCTACACGCACGGCAGGCGGGTCCTTCTTCTCATCTCTCTGCTGACAACCCGAAACAGCGAGCACGGCCAGCACGACTGATACATACTTTTTCATCATTCGTTATCTGATATTTTTGTCGCAAAATTACCGCCTTTTTGTCCATCAAAGACATTCCAAAGGTTGGCAGAAAAGGTAAATAAGACACATCGGGTTATAATGGCACGTTTTTTCCGACGAAAAAGACATACTTTCTGTCAACTTTTTGCTACCTTTGCCACAAATTCTTACCATCGAAAGGAATGATAGCAGAAAAAAAGGACATTGACTATTTCGACGAAGACATCGAGCTGATGACCGATATCCGCGACCTGTCAGGACTGAACGAGTCGCAGGCAGATGCCTATGTCTTCATTTCCTGCAAGGAAGGATATGTGCAGATGAACCTCAATGGGCACGACACGCTCCTTGAGAGAAGAATGAACATCGTGTGCCTGCCCCACACCCGCATCAGCCGCATTCTGGTCAGTCCTGATGCAAAGCTCACGGTAGTAAGAATCTCCAACCGGCTGGTACAAGGGCTTATGCACAGCCATATAGAGCAGTGGAACAGAGCATTCTATATTGTCCGCAGTACGGTGGTGCAGGTCAACGATGAACTCATGCAGCAGATACACTACTACTACCAGCTGATTATGTCGAAACTGCGCATGCCTCGCCAGCCCTATCACAAAGAAGTGATGCGCACCATCATCCGCGCGCTGCTCTTCGAGGTACTGTCTTATTCGGAGGTCATGAAAACAGAGAATACCTCCATAGCTGACGATACGCATCGTGAGGCGGTCTCTGGAGACGTTTCAGCTCGGCAAAACGTACATTTCAAGGCCTTCCTCGACCTGCTCACCCATACTGTCGTGAAGCACAGACCGGTGGACTACTATGCCAATCAACTGTGCATCACTCCCAAATACCTTACCACCATCTGTACACAGTGCAGCCACAAGTCGGCACATCAGTGGATTACCGACATGGTGAACGAGGACATCCGCCATACACTGCTCACCACAGACCTCAGCGTAAAGGAAGTCGCCCTGCGTCTCGGATTCGAGAACACTTCGTTCTTCGGTAAGTACGTCAGGAAGCATTTCGGCTGCACACCGTTGGAATTCAGGTTAAACCATAAAAATAAGAAATGAAGATGAAACGGATTCTATTTATCGTAGGCTCCCTGAGAGCCCAGTCCTTCAACCTTGAATTGGCTAAAAAGACGGAGGAAATCATTGGCGGACAAGCCGAAGTGAAGTATCTCGATTATCAGGACATCCCCCTGATGAACCAAGATGTGGAGTTCCCGGCCCCGGAAGCTGTGACGCGCATCCGTAAGGAAATCGCAGATACCGACGGCATTTGGATTTTTACACCAGAGTACAACTTCAGCTATCCGGGTCACTTGAAGAACCTTATAGATTGGCTGTCGCGTCCTTTGGTGGCAGGTGACTATCAGACACCAACGGCAATCAGCGGGAAGAAGATTGCACTGAGCGGAGCCGGCGGTAAGATGGCAACTGCCAAATGCCGTGAGAAACTGACCGAGTTGCTCACCTTCGTTAAGGCTGACGTAATGGAGCAGCAGACAGGCATCGCCCTAAACATGGAGGCATGGACGGAAGGCCGAATGCTTCTTACTGACGAACAAAGAACGGCGCTTATTACACAGGCTGACGCTTTCTTGCAATTTATAGAGGGTTCTTGAAGCATTGAAGTCTAACGCTGTCTACTTTATTCTCTCGATTAATTCAATAATATCTTATACAACAACATTTGCTTCTTGTCAAGATTCGTAATCTTTATCTGAACCTTGGACGGACGTAACAAGTTGCCAGAAATAGCCGAAAGGAGCTTAATTATCACCTGTTCAACATTTGTAAATCTAGAGTCCTTGATTACTGATACACACTCATCACTGATTTAACATTCTCTCAAAGGAATGACAGTATCCTTACGATTGGCTGTATATTGATGTTTCGCAATCTGCATTTAGTGAAATCCCTTCCCTTTTTGATGCTCATACATCCATTTTCCGCCCTTGTCTATGTTTTCTATCACAAACTGCACAATTGCTCCCGTTGGAATGTCCTTCGGTAATCTCTTTATGAGTAATGCGACTAGCTGACCTTTATTGGTGAACCCTGTTTTTTCCTCTTCTGCAACAACTTTCCCTTTGTAAAATGCAGTTCCTCGAAGTAGATTGTATTTGGAAATCCGATCCGTTCCCAACTTCTTTTCTTCTCGGCGTAACTCCTCCTTTCCGGGATTATCACTGAAAAATATAAACTCAACAACCTTGTCATTCAATTCCCATGCAGGGCTAAAATCCTTTTTTACATATGTTTGAGTAACACGATGAGCTGAGCCATGATTCATTGCAAACGCTACTGCCTGCCAATCCAACCCAAGTTCGTTGAATGCGATAGTTGCCCAAGTGTGACGAAAGGTAAGAATGCTGTAGTCTTCCTCCTTGCTTAGTCCCATTATTTTCTGACAGATTTGCCTGATGCCGCTATTTACATTAGCGCAGAAACTTTCTTCCGTAGCGTACATTTCATGAAAACAAAACAATGGGCCTTTATTCTGTGAGGATTTGTATTTCTTAAACAATGGCTTAATAATATCCGGCACGCGCATCTCCATATAGGCACTATCCTTTCTGCAATGTTTCGTCTTTGCTCTATTATAATGTATGATTCCATCATAGTAATCTTCTTTCTTAAGCTCATATAGATCTGCACAATACATTCCACCAAGGCAAAAAGCCATTTTTGCCACATCGCGGCCAAATTCCATAAGAGACATGGCAAAAGGCTTTGAAGGTACTGGGCAAGAGAAAAATGTACGCATAGCATTAGGACTTTTTGCCTGTTTTACAGTGTCGTCCGATTGGGGAATGGTTATTCTATCCCATGGATTGTACTTTATCCTTACAATTCCTTGTTCGGGAACATTCAGTTCTTTCATAGCATTTCGCCAAATATGACGTATACATACGGGGTACATTTCCTTCGCTCTCTTTTTCCCATCTCTTATCATAGCGTCAATCCATGCATTAAGGCTATTTTCTGTCAGCGACTGAAACATGAGTTCACATGACCCCATATATTTCTCAAGATGCTTTAGAGCAAGAGTGTAGTTTTTGGCAGTTCTTGGTTTATCTATCTTTTCAATGAAAATACGTGCATAACTACTGAAAGAAACGTGAGAATCATCATTTATAACATACTCAACAATGTCCTTTAGGTTCCAGGCAGAATAATCTACATGATTGAGTTTTTCCATCCATTGAAGAATTAGCGAACTGCAATAACTCAGAACATACGGATCTGTAATCTCAGATTTTGACTTGACATTTTGTGATGAGACCACCTTTGAGGTTTTCCAAAAGTGACATCGGCCATCAAATGTGAATCGGATGTACACTGCCCAAAAAACATCCTTCCGAGGTTTTTGAACTACGGGTTTCATTGATACTGTTTTCATAATTATAATTTTTATAAGAAACTACTCTTATATACTCTTATAA
>R20__coassemble_712_pt1 | contig 22925 bp, 14 predicted proteins | sample R20__metabat2_low_PE_030 | metagenome-assembled genome bin R20 | reverse complement strand
CGGCCCCGGCATCCTCGTTTGCCCCGTCCTCGACCCCCTCTACACGCAGGAGAAAATCATCCGCACCGACGCCATGTCGGGCTGGGACAAACAGCAAGGCGCACGCGAAACCTACGCCCCCGTCGACTGGACAGCCGCCAAGACCTACAACGTCTATCTGCCAGCCGGCACACAGTGGTACGACTACTGGACCAACACCCGCCACGACGGCGGACAGACCATCAGCGCCGCCGCCCCCATCGCCCACTCGCCCCTCTACATCAAGGCCGGCACCATCCTGCCCCTCGGCCCCGACGTGCAGTACGCCAACGAAAACCGCTTCGACAACCTCGACCTCGTGGTCTATCCCGGCGCCGACGCCACCTTCACCCTCTACGAAGACGAGGGCGACAACTACAACTACGAGCAGGGCAGCTACACCACCATCCCCCTCACCTGGAACGACCGCAGCCGCACCCTCACCATCGGGCGCCGCGCAGGCAGCTTCCCCGGAATGCCGACGACGCGCACCTTCCGCGTCCGCATCGTCGGCGGCACGCAGCAGACCGTCACCTACACGGGCAGGGCCGTCAGCGTCAAATGAGAAAATGTTGCAACATTGCAACATTTTCTTTTGGTAAACTTAAAGTACAGGAGGATTGATGATGGCCAGAGAGATTACTGATGCGTATATCTACGTCCCCACAATGAAGATTGACCGCAAGCGAATGACCTTTGATGAAGTGAAAACGTTCTGCCAGAAAAACAATCTTGGTATCTGGAGCGGCACCCAGGTCGTAAGCGCGTCAGACTTCAAATTTAAACCCAAATGGGTAAGAATCATGGAGTATTGCTTTGATACTGGCAATGGCTATTATACTGAACCAGACATCACTTTGGTGCCATTTGGTACTACTGTTGAGTTCGGCATGTTTCAATTTCCCAAATAATCGAGTAATTTCCCGGTGTTTATGCAAAAAGCGGAGGCATGCGCGGTGTGTCTCCGCTTTTTTTTTCGTACCTTTGCGGCGGAAACCGATTTTTTTTACGCAAAAGTGTCATGTATAGTATTCTGAAAGAAATGAGCGACACGCTGAGCGGAAAGGCCAGCGTGTTCATCATCCTGACGGCGGTGGTCACGTTTCTTTGTCCGTCGCTGTTTGTCTGGGTGAAGGGCGACACGCAGACTGTGATTCTGGGCGTCATCATGCTGACGATGGGCCTGACGCTGACGCCGGGGGATTTCCGCCTGCTGGCCCGTCGGCCCGGCGACATCCTCGTCGGGGCTGCGGCCCAGTTTTCCATCATGCCGCTGGTGGCCTTCGGCCTTTCGTGGCTGTTCGGCCAGGTGCCGGCCTTTGCGCCCTACGCCACGGCCATGACGGTGGGCATCGTGCTGGTGGGCTGCTGCCCGGGCGGGGTGAGCAGCAACATCATGTCGTTTCTGTGCGGGGGCGACGTGGCCTATTCGGTGGGGATGACGTGTGCCAGCACGCTGCTGGCCCCTGTGCTCACGCCGCTGCTGGTGCTGTGGCTGGCCGGCGAGCGGGTGGACGTGGATGCAGTGGGCATGTTCCGGCAAATCCTTATTGTCACGATTATTCCCATCGCCATCGGCTTCTGCCTGAACCTGTGGTTGGGGCACAGGGCGGTGTTCAGGCAGGTGCAGGGCTGTATGCCTGGTGTGTCGGTGTTGAGTCTGGCCTGCATCGTGGGCGGTGTGGTGACGACGGTGCACGACCCGCTGGTGGAGAATGGCCTGCCGCTTTTCCTGCTCACTTTCGGCATGGTTTTTTGCCATAACACCGCCGGGTATGTGCTGGGCTACACGGTGGGGCGGCTCTGCCGGTTCTCCACGGCAAAGAAGCGCACGCTTTCCATCGAGGTGGGGATGCAGAACGCCGGACTGGGCACGAATCTCGCCATGACTTTCTTTGTGGCCACCAACCCGATGGTGGTTGTGCCCTGTGCCATCAGCTGTGCGTGGCACAGCATCAGCGGCACGGTGTTGGCCAATTTGTTTGCGGGGCGGGATAGGAGGAAGGGGAGCTGAAGGGGAGCGATGGTTTCCCTTTAACTTCCCTTTGATTCCTTTTTTTAAACGTTACCAGTATTTGAATTCGTCTTCCCGGGTGACGCTTTCGCCATCGTCCCACAGGTTGTTACGGCTGCGCGACAGGTATTCGTCGGTCTCTTCCTGGTGGCTGACGCTGGTGTTCATGCTGGCTGTGCCCTCGATGCCGCCCAGGCTGGTGCAGATGATGCTGCCGGGGAGGGCTTCCGCCACCTGGATGGCTGGGGTTGTATATTGTTTTTTCATTTTTGCTTTCTGGCTTTTAGGGTTATTTCACAAGCATTTTACGGACGCTGCCGTCGGCGGCCCTTACGATGTTGAGGCCACGCTGCAGGTGCTGCAGTTTCATGCCGCCGGGGGTGTAGATGGCTTCAATGGCAGGGGTTGCTGGCGCGGAGGCTGCGGAGGGGGTGATGGCCGAGGCTTCATCGTCGGAGACGAAGCGGAAGGCCCTGGCTGCTGTCTGCCGCGAGAGCGGCAGGTATGCCTTGTAGCGGGCAATGTTTGTGCCGGAGAAGCGCCTGAAGCCCACGGTGGTGTCGTCAATGTTGGCCAGCACGTAGATGGGGTTGGCGGCAGATGAGCTGTCGTAGCCTGTCAAGGCGGCATCGGCTGTGCCCGCGAGCAGGTTGTCTGCCCATGAGGCTGGTGTCATCGACTTTCCGAAGCGGTAGAGGCCTTTCACGCCGTTCAGCAGGAAGCCGGCCCCCCGGGGAATGGTGCTGCCGGCCTCGACGCGGGTCAGTGTGATGGTGCCTGTCTCGTCGCTGTCCTCATAGCCGGAGACGTAGTAGGCGACGGTGCCGTCGGGGACGATGGCGGGATATGGCAGTGACATGGAGCTCCAGCCGATGGCGGTCACGCGGTTGTAGATGCCCTTGTTTTCTGATGGGACGAAGCGGAGGGCATAGACGCGGCAGGTGTTGCGGCAGTCGAGCAGGAGTGTGCCGGCGGCAGCGACCGTGTATTTGATTTCCTGGATGTCGGCAGAGCCGGTGGAGGTGGCCCAGGCGGCCTTGGTGCCTTTGTAGTAGAGGTCGAGGGTGCGCTCGCCGCTGGCATCTTTGCTGCTGAAGAGCACGTAGAATGTGCCGGGCACGGCGATGTTGGCGGCCAGGTAGTCGCCGCAGGTGGTGTTGTTGGCGGTGGTGGAGGCGTTGAGGGTCCAGCCGCCGCTGTAGCCGGCATTGATGTAGAGGTGGCTGGTCCAGCTGACTGCGGTGCCGTCGCTGAAGGTGGCGGAGCCTGTGTCGTCGGCTTTGAAGAAGGAGCGGTTGTTTGAGCCGCTTTGGCCGCGACCGTAAAGGCCGCCCAGCTGCTGAACGGTGCCGTCGCTGCCGGGTGTCGTCATGTCGCCGGTGAGCCATGTCGTCTGCTGTGTTACCGCTTCGTCGTTGCCGAAGAGTGTATAGACATCGATGAAGTCGTAGCTGACCGTGGCGGGCGTGAGCTTCACGGTGGTGTAGGCTGCCATGGCGTCCTGCGCAGGCACGCTGAGGATGGCTTCACCCTGATAGACTTTTGCCGTTCCGTCGGCCTGGGCGAACTGGTCGCCGCTGAAGATATACTGGGCGTTGCCTGTCTCGGCGTTGTTGGCCAGCGGCTTGTACCATGCCAGCACGGGCTGGAGCAGGTTCTCGGCACTTACGTCGGAGGTCTGCGTGTTGTCGATGGTCATGGTGTAGGTCTCGCCAGCTGTGCCTTTCAGCAGGACGGATTCGCCCTTGCCTATGACGGCGGCAGGCTCCTTTTTCGCTGCGTCGTCATCGATGTCACCGGGCAGCAGGGCGTATGCCTCCAGGCCTTCGGGCAGGGTCAGCGAGGCCAGTGCCAGGTTGGTGAACACGGCATAGCCTTCGCTGTTCATCGTGGCCTGGCGCAAAGCGGTATTGTCGGCGGTGGGGACGAAGCGGAGGGCATAGACATATATAGGATTTGTGGGATGAAAGAGAATGGTGGCAGCCTCGGTAGTAGTAACACGCCATTCTACGACATCCGTACCACTTTCGGTGAATACGCTTGAAGCACCGTTTACATAGATCGCACCCGTTGCTGTATTATTCCCATACTTACTGATAAGTACAGAAAATTTACCTGGATAGAGAGCATTGATGGCAAAGTAGTCGCAGAAATTCTCATTGACTGCTGTTGAGTCTGATGCTATCTGGGTACCACCATTAGGACCATAATTCATGTAGGCAATTGTGCTTGGCGTAAGAGTTGTTCCATCATCAAAAGATACTTGTTTTTTGTTACTGGTACTCTTCAAACTGCGGTTGCCAGAACCAGGCTGTGTACGATAGTACATTCCTTCTTTCTCGTGAACTCCTGTCACATCGCCCAATGTGCAATCTTCAAAATTCCATGTTGTAGCTTCAAAAATAACCTTCTCCTGCCTGAACCCATGAGCTGTGACTGTCTGTGCATCTGCCTCCGGCTCATCAAACGTCAGTGTGGCGTTGGCGCAATGGGCAGCACCGTTGCTGATGGAAAGGTAGGCTTTTCCGGCGGACAGACTGACGGTGCCGTCGGCCTTGATGAACTGCTTGTTGGCAAAGGTGTAGTTGATGAAGTCCTCGCCGGAGTTTTCTTCCACGCTGCCCTCTGTCTGCTGGGCCGTCATGTCGTTCTCGAAGTCATACGCCTCGCCGCTCCAGGCGAAAGGCAGCACATACGTCGTGGAGGGTGCACCCTGCAAGAGGGCGGCATCGCCACGGTTGATGGCGGGGAGCTGTGTCATGTCCACCTTCTGGTCGCTCTCGGCAGAGGGGGCCACGGCCCAAGCCGTCAGGCCCTGGGGCAGTGCGAGGTTGGCACCCGAAAGGTTGCCGAAGGGGGCGTAGCCGTCGGCATCGGTGGTGATGGTGCGCTGACTGGTGCGGTCGGTGGTGGGCACGTAGCGAGCGGCATAGAGCGAGAACTGGCTATCAGAATACATGTAGAAAGTACCGGCAGCCGTAGCGTCGAAGTACAGTTCCTGCGGCGCATTGCTTGTGAACTCCAGTTCCCTGGCAACCTTTCCGTTGAAGATAAGCTTGGCTGTCTTGGTGGCTTCGGCTGTGGCGCCGGGTATGCTCATCATCACGCTGAAGCGGCCAGGATAGAGGATGTTGGCAGCGATGGACAGCGTGCGCTTTTTCGAGGCATTGTCTGTATCGGCAACATCGGAAGGAGACCAGCCGTATGCACCGCCATTATTGGATGTCAGTACGCGGCTCACGCTGACCTCTGTGCCATCGGCAAAGGTGACGCTGCTGACAGCGGGCGACTGCGACAGGAATTTACGCGAGTTCATTCCATTGGAGTGCAGGTAAAGGTTGTCCTGAATCGTTGTATTGGTGACGAGGTCGCTGGTGTAGGCATTGAAGTCCCACGTCTTTGTCTCGCCCACAAATTCATCGGTGCCGAAGTCGCTGTAGTCCACCTCGGCGTAGGCTACATCGAGTTTGTCGCCCGTGATGACACCCTCATCCACCATGCAGTTATAGAGTCGCTTGCCGAAGAGCTCGGCAGAGGGCGCATCGAAGTGCTTGGTGTCGCTAAGCATGGTGAGGTCTCGCAGGTCGATGACATGGAAGTCGGCGTCTTCATCCTCCAGCTGGAAGAAAGCCTTTTCCACAGCCGAGCTGTAGAGCGACGAGGCGTGGGGGATGGTGCCGCAGAAGAAGGGCAGCGAGGCATATTTCGACTGGCCCGTCTTCTCCACCAGGTGGTCACGCACATATTTCACCATCTGCTTCAGGTTCTCGTAGTAGCCACCGGCATTGCGGTCGCTCTCGCCCTGGTGCCAGATGATAGCCTTGATATCCACCTCGTCGTCCTGGGCCTCGATGGCATCGATGGCGGCGTCAATGTTGGCAATCCATGCCAGCAGCATGGACTGGCCGGTGTAGGTGGTTTCATCCTTCACGAAGTTGGTGCTGGCGATGGCCGTAGCAGCCAGGAACGTGGGGTCGGCACTCCAGTGGTAGCCCGAGCCGTAGCCGTCGATGAAGGGCGCACCGTTCACCGTACCGCCGGAGTTGCTCACTCCGGGATGGATGCTTGTGCCGCCATAGCTGGTCTTGGCCACGTAGAAGGTTTCCTGCAAGGCCTGTCCTATATAATAATAGGTGACAGCATCGTAGGCCCAGCGGCTGTACTGCCCCGTGGTGCCGCTGGTGGGATAGTAGGGGTAGAACACGCCGAGGCGCGACGCTTCGTAAGGCCATTGATTGCACGACAGACAGTAGTTGTTGGCTGTCTGCAGGTACGTGGGCAGGGTGTTGGCCTGTAGTCGTCCGTCGGTGTTCGACTGTCCGCCCGTCAGGAACAGGGCCTTTGCCTGGGCCATGCCCATTGTGGTCACAGCCAAAAGCGCCACCGTCAGTGCAGCTTTTCTCAATTTGCCGGTTATTAGTCTCATAGGTTTCATAAAGTATTTAGTTTGTAATGCTTCTTCGGTTGGAATTTTTGCCTTGGAGAAGAGGGAAGCGACCTTCACAGGCCACCTCCACCTGCTTCCAAGAACTCATGTTTAACTACTTTTTATGAAGAAAAAAACCACTTTTGCTTCTGTCAAGGCTTTCCCGCTTAATACTCGTCGTCGTCCCAGAATGAGTCATTCCTGCGACTGCGGACGGGGCCGTTTGTAGATTCATTGTATGAACTGCTGCTAACACCTACAGAGCCATCCAGCATCATGGTGCGCACTTGCAGTTTCTCTACGGTTATTGCGGGTGAAACGTATGTTTTCTTCTGCTATTGACCACTCTAATGCACTTGCGTCCGACTTGGTTCCAGTGACAGTAAAACTGGATATTTCTTTTGTATAGGTATCTACAACAAGATGAATGGTCAACAATGAATTGACATTAAAAGTACCAAGTTCCTCTTTTGTGTTACCAATATACAAGTTTAAAGATTTTCCTCTGCTATCTCTTGAATTATAATCAAAATATATTTTATCGCCTATATACAAATAAGTATGAGGATACCCCCAATTTGTAACTTTGTTACTTATATTCCAAACCATATCGTAGGTCAGTGTAGAACCAGCAGTCACAGAAAAACTCTTAGTTATAGCCATAGTACCATTAGAACTACTCATTTTCAGGCCGTATGTTGCATCTACACCTGCACTTTCTGTATCACCAGTCCATTCACCTGTCTTGATATCGTCAGAAGCGTTCCATACAGTTGCTCCATCTGTATCTGTTGTTGCCCTGTGGTAGATGGTACTGGTCTCTCCTGCCCACGCAAAATTTACCCCCCACAATCATCATGGCGAGAGCAATCATCGTTTTAATTGTTTTTAATTTCATTGTTTTGTAATAAGTTAGGTTAATAGATTGTTTTGTTGTTAGGTTGTAACTATTCAGTTCACCGCAGCAGTTCACTACAGGAACTGAATAGTTACGTCAAGTTAATAGGTTGATAGGTTTAATAAGTTAGGTTAATAGATTAGGCACTTGGCCCTTCTCTAATGAATCCGCTGCAAAAGTACGCCCATTATACCCCCTCTTATTGGTAAAAACCTACGGATTTTTGGAAAATACTGCGTACTTCCGAATTTTATTCGTATTTTTGCGCCGTCAATTGACTCTTGCTTATGAAAAGACACATCATTTGGTTGACCATATTGGCTTGGTTCGCCGTCGTGCTGCTTCATGCCCAGACCATGCTGCCCAGCTACCACCTGCGTCTGCTGACCACCGAGGACGGACTGCTCAGCAACAACGTGCATGAGGTGGTGCAGGATGATGACAGCTACCTGTGGATGGCCACGGCCAACGGACTTTGCCGCTTCGACGGCTACCAATTCGAGGCGGCGAGCGGCTTTGCCACCGGCAGCAGTCCCAGTAGCCTCCACATAGGCCGCATGGCCTACGACCAGCAGAACCAGCTGCTGCGGGTATGCACATCTTACTATGAAGTGGCCTGTTACGACCTGCGGCGCGGACAGTATATCGACTATACCGGACGTGGCGACACCAAGCGCGAATATGCCAAGATGCGACCAAGCCGACAGGCGCTATGGCTCTTCAACACGGAGGGGACTGTGCGCCGTGTGTCGTGCCACGGCGGTCAGTTCACCACTACCGACTATACGCTCGACACCCACATCAACCAGCTTGTGGAGGACAGCACGGGACGGGCCTGGATTGCCACGTCCAAGGGCCTGATGACCATCGGTACCGACGGGAAGCAGCATACCATTGCAGCGGCGGCGGAATATACCGACGTCGTGGCGTACAGGCGCGGAGCTGCAGGTGTGACTGCAGACGGCAGCGTGACAGTATATGATGACAATGCACAGCGACGGTGCACCATTCAGCGTCCGAAGAGCATGGGGGCTATGGAACAGTTGTTAACAACGGTGCTCAGCGGCGACCGCCTGTTCCTCTTCACCGACGGCGACACCTACGAGGTGAACCTGCAGACAGGACGGTATATGCGGCCAGCCGACTGCCAGGTGCCAGGCGGAAAGACGCAACAGACCTGCGGTGCCTACACGCTGGTGGCCAACAGGAGCGGCTCGGCATGGCTGATAGGCCCCAAGGGGCGACCGCAGCGGCTCGACCTCTTCAGCCGATACCACTCCACCGACAGGAAAAACCGACTTTTCACGCTGGCACAGGACTCCCGGGGAATGCTCTACATTGCCACCTACGGCAACGGCCTCTTTGTCTATGACCCTGCCGAACAGCGCATCACGGCGCACCACAGCCGTACCGACAGGTCGCCGCTCGTCAGCTCCGACTATCTGCAGCAGGTCTTTGTGGACCGAATGGACAACGTGTGGGTGTGCAGCAGCAACCAGGGGGTGAGCTGCATCAACTTCCCTCGCAACGTCAGCTACAAACTCATAGAATTGCCACAGAGCCAAGACGAATGGGCCTCAAGCGTCATCCGCCTGAACTATGCCGACGGACAACTGCTGACCACGACACGCGACGGTCGCGTACTGGCCATCAGCCCGACGGACAACAACATAATAACCGACGTGACCAGCAATTATGGCGGCATTGTCAGCTGTATGCTGACCGACAGGCATGGACGGCAGTGGACAGGCACGCTGGGGCAGGGCCTCTACATTGACGGGCAGCACTATACCACCGACAATCACGACCGCCCCATACCGTCTGACGATATCACGCAAATGGCCGAAGACGAGAAAGGGCGCGTATGGATAGCCACACGCAGCAACGGCCTTTTGATGGCCGAGACTGCCGCCGACGGCAGCGTCAGCTTCACGCAAATGCTGTGCAGGGAACGCAACGAGATGACGCAACAAGACCTCTGCATCGACCCGGCCACAGGCTGGCTCTACGTAGCCACCAGCAATGGCCTCTACCGCGCAGACACAAAGAAGGAGCTGATAAGCGATGCCGACTTCAGGAACTACAATGCACAGCAAGGCAGACTCTCTGCCAACGACTTGCGCTGTGTGTTGTGTGACGATGGCGGGCGCCTTTGGGTGGGAACAGACACTCGGGGTGTAAGCATCTGCACCTTCGATGCCGATGGCAATCTGCAAGACGAACAGCGGATAGACAAAAACAACGGACTGGGCAGCAACACCGTGAAGGCTATAATGATGCAGGCGGACTACGTATGGGTGAGTACCACGTCGTGGATTACACGCATCAACCTGACCACCGAGGGGAAAACACGTTTCGAGTTTGGCCGTTACCGCTTGCCTGTGGCATATTCTGAAAACAGCGTTCTCCTGCTGCCCGATGGACGGCTGGCCTTCGGCACAAACAATGGACTGCTGCTCATTGCACAGCAGGCCAACCCAAAGGAAACAGAAGGAAACGGAAGCCGGCGTATGCCTGATGTGCCCGTGAGCATCACCAGCATCAGCGTGAACGGCCTGTCCGTGGGCGGCAATGCCGACTTTGCCGACCAGCAGCTTTGCCTCCAGCAGGGCAGCATCACACTGAGCCACACACAGAACTCGCTGCGCCTGAGTTTCTCGAACTTCCGCTATGCCACCATCAAGGCAAGCCAGTATCAATACCTTTTAGAAGGATACGACCGCGACTGGCTACCTACCACCAGCCTCAGCCATGCCACATACGCCGACCTGCCGCCAGGGCACTACACCTTCCGTGTGCGCTCGCTGGTGGGCAAGGGGCTGTGGCAGGAGGCCAGGCCACTGCACATCGTCATCCTGCAGCCCTGGTGGAACCGCTGGTGGGCATGGCTGCTATATATAATAGTGACAGGAGCACTGGCCATCACCATCGGGCGGCAACTGCGCCAGAGCTTCCGGATGCGGCAGCAAATGAAGATGGAAAAGCAGATGAATGACTTCCGGTTGACATTCTTCACCAACGTGGCCCATGAGTTCCGCACGCCTCTGGCCATCATACAGGGAGCCGTCAGCCGCATTGCCGACACCGCCTCGCCCAGTACGGCAAGGGCTGCACTGCAGACGGCCCAGCGCGGCACTGACCGGCTGCTGCGACTGGTGAACCACCTGCTTGAGTTCCGTCGGCTGACCACCGGCACGCTGCGGCTGCATGTGAGCGAGAGCGACATGGTGGCCTTCGTGCGCAACATCTACCAGGACCTGTGGAGCATGGCCAACCAGAAGGGCATCACCATACAGTTGATTACCTCGGAACGGCAACACGTCATGGCCTTCGACCACGAAAAGGTGGAAACGATGGTCTATAACCTGCTGTCAAACGCCGTGAAATATACGCCCCAAGGGGGAAACATCATTGTACGTCTGCGATTTGCGGAGGGCCAGTTTACGATTTCCGTACAGGACTCGGGGCCTGGTCTTTCAGCCGAAGCACAGGCGCATCTGTTCCAGCCTTTTATGAACGGCCTGGCCTCGCAGGGAGGCATGGGCATTGGCCTCTACTCTGCCCGCGAGATGGCCCGTCTGCACCATGGTGACATCAGCTATCAGCCAGCCGATGGCGGTGGCTCGTGTTTCACCCTGACGCTGCCAGACGCGGACAACATATACCGCCCCGACGAGACTGCCGACATGACGGAACAGACAGCACGCAGCGATAGCGACGAGCTGCACTCAGAGGCCATCATCCGCGAGATGATGCCACAGGCCCTGAACAAAGGGGTGCGCGTCGTCATCATCGAAGATGACCCCGATATGATGGTACAAATCAAGAGCGAACTGGGAAATTACTTCAGCGTGGAGGGCTACATGAACGGACAGCAGGGCTGTGAGGCCGTGCTGAACGACAGGCCACAGCTGCTGGTATGCGACGTGATGCTGCCCGACATGGACGGCTATGAAATCGTGCGACAGGTGAAAGGCCGTGCCGACATGCGCACGCTGCCCGTCATTATGCTTACAGCCCTGGGCGATGAGCGTCACCAGCTGAAAGCATACAGGGCCGGTGCCGACGACTTCATGGTAAAGCCTTGCAACTGGCGGCTGCTCGTGGCTCGCGCCATGCAGCTCATCAAGTGGGCTGCCACGACCAGCGAGCGCACAGGCACCACTCCCGGCACATCGCCGGCAGGAACAGACAAGGAGAAGGGCCAAGGTGAAACTGTCTTCACGTCACATGCCGACAAGGCATTCAAAGAGCGTGTTGATGCACTCATCGGTGCCCACATGACCGATGAGCAGTTCGGCATCGACATGCTGACCGAAATGATGGAAATGGGGCATACCAAGTTCTATGGACGTATGCGGGAGGTGACGGGCATGACTCCCAACAGGTATGTCATGGACTTCCGTATGCGCCGTGCCGCCGAACTGCTTTTAAAGGGCCGTCTGAACGTGGGCGAGGTGGCATGGAAGGTGGGTATTCAGGATCAGTCGTACTTCAACAAATGCTTCAAGGCCCAGTATGGCGTGTCGCCAAGCAAGTATGGGAAGTAGAATTGAAAATTGAAAATTGAAAATTGAAAATTTCAATCTGGATGGCCGCCCTCGGAGGGGGAAACTGCAGGTCTTTAACTATACAAATACCGGCGGATGCTGCGCTTGGGCGTCTTTTCAAATTCTTCGTCATGGATCTCGATGGCGCTGATGGCGGCAAATCTGGGCAGTTTGTCGTTGACGCGCTGACGGTAGTTTTCCAGATGGCGGTCCAGATGGTCGCGAGTGATGTGCTTCTGCTCCATGGTCTTGGGACTGATATAGACGAGGGCCACCAGTTTTTCGCCACGCTGCACGACGACGCATTCTTCGAAGTGGGTGAGGGTGAGAATCTTGTCTTCTATCTCTTCGGGATAGATGTTCTGGCCGTTGGCGCCAAGGAGCATGGTCTTCTTGCGGCCACGGATGTAGAGGTAGCCGTCCTTGTCGATGGTGCCGAGGTCGCCCGTGTGGAGCCAGCCGTCGGTATAGAGGGTTGCGGTGGTTTCTTCAGGGTTCTTGTAGTAACCGAGCATGGTGTTCATGCCCTGCGTCAGGATTTCGCCAGGCTGGTTCTGCGGGTCGGGGCTGTCGATGCGAATGGTCATGCGCGGCACAGCCCGTCCGCAACTGCCCTTGCGTGCGTGCTTGCAGTTGTCGAAACTGATGAGCGGTGCACATTCTGTCATGCCGTAGCCCACGCTGTAGGGGAAATGGATGCGTGTGAGGAAGTCGTCGGCTTCCTTGCCCAATGCGGCACCGCCGATGACGGCCTGGATGATTTTTCCGCCAAAGGCTTTGTACAGCCGGCGTTTGATTTGCCAATAGATGTAGTTCTTGACCAATGGCACCCGAAGCCAGAAGCGGAAACTGCGTGTGCGGATAAGCGGAAAGACTTTGCTTTGCAGAATCTTCTCGATGACCAGCGGCACACAGACAATCATGGCGGGGCGCACCTCCTGGAAGGCCTGCAGCACAATCTGAGGACTGGGCACCTTCGTGAGGAAATGGATGTGGGCACCTATGCACGTGCCATAGATAAACTCGAAGGCAAAGCCAAGCATGTGGCTCATTGGCAGCAGGGGCAAAAGGTCCATGCCGCGCTTCAGGTCGAAGATATAGTCAACAAATTTGGCATTCGACCAGATGGCCCTGTAGGGCAGCATCACACCTTTGGAATGTCCCGTAGAGCCGCTGGTATAGCTGATGACGGCCAAGTCGTTGGCATTTTCCCTGAAATAGGCTACCTTCTTGGCCTTCAGTTTGCTGAAGTCGCTGGTGAGTGGTGCCTTACGGCCATCGAAGAACGACAGGTTGCTGATGTCCATTGCATCGGGGAAGTCCGTCTGCAGGCGGGCATCGCAAATCATCAGCTTCGACTCGGAATGTTCGTAGATATTGCGAATCTGCTCGGGGCTGAAATCACTTAAAACTGGCACCAGCACAGCACTGTATGTCACGACGCTGAGGGCAGCGATGGCCCATCGGCTGCTGTTCTTGGCACAAAGGCAAATTTTGTCGCCGGGGTTGATGCCCAGTTCTTTGTAGATGGCATGTAGGCGGGCAATATTTTTGGCCACGTCGCCATACGTGTAGCTTGTGTCGGTTCCGTAGTCGGAATAGGCTGGGAGTTTCCAGTTCTTCTTGATGGTGTCCTCTAAGACTTCAAGCAATGATTGCTTCTTGATATTTTCTGCCACGGGATGATTGAATTGAAAATTGAAAATTGAAAATTAGTGATTGATGATTGAATTGAAAATTGAAAATTTCAATCTGGATGGCCGCCCCCCTTCTGAGGGGGGGGAAACTGCAGGTCTTTAACTATACAAATATCTGCGGATGCTCCGCTTCGGGGTCTTCTCAAATTCTTCCGCCTGAATCTCCATGCCCGAAAGGTTTGCAAACTTGGGCAGGAGTGTGTTGAGGTGGCGACGGAAACGGTCGAGGTCGTTTTGTATGCCTTCACGTGTCATGCCATGCGCTTCCAGTTCTTTTTCGCTGATATAGACGAGGGCCACCAGTTTTTCGCCTCGCTGCACGACGACACATTCTTCGAAATAGGTGTTCGACAGGATGGTGTCTTCAATCTCCTCGGGATAGATGTTCTGGCCGTTGGCACCAAGCAGCATGGTCTTCTTGCGCCCACGAATAAAGATGTTGCCGTGGGCATCAATCGTGCCAAGGTCGCCTGTGTGCAACCAGCCCTCCGCATCAATGGCACTGGCCGTTTCCTCGTCGTTCTTATAGTAGCCCAACATGACGTTAGTGCCCCGGACGAGTATTTCGCCTGGCACAGTGGCCGGTTCTTTGCTCAGAATCTTTACCTCCATGCGCGGGGCGGCCTTGCCGCAAGAGCCCTTCACAAAATGACGCCAATCCTCATAGCCGATAATGGGGCCGCACTCCGTCATGCCGTAGCCTACGGTGTAGGGCACCTTTATCTTTGCCAGGAAATTCTCCACATCCTTATTGAAGGCAGCCCCACCCACAATAATTTCATAGAACTCGCCGCCGAAGGCCTTGATAAGCCGCTTGCGTATCTGCCTGTAAACAAGAGCCCGTGTCAACGGGAAGCGCAGCAGATTCCGCACACGCGACGTTCTCAGGATGGGGAATATCTTACCTGTGACAATCTTTTCGATAATCAGCGGAACAGCTATGAAGATGGCTGGCTTGACATCGCTGAAAGCACGCATCACCACGGCTGGCGAGGGCGTTTTGGTCAGATAGTGCACATGGCAGCCTATGCAGAATTCGTACATGAAGTCGAAAGCAAAGCCATACATGTGTGCCATCGGCAACAGGGCCATCGTCCGACTGCCATGTGGCAGGCCCAAGACTTCATCGGCAAACATCACATTCGACCAGATGGAGCGATAGGGCAACATGACACCCTTTGAATGGCCGGTGGAGCCGCTGGTGTAGCTAATCAGGGCCAAGGCTTCAGGGTCTTCACGAAAATAAGAAACATCTGCAACCGTCAACAGGCTCGTGTCATAACGGCTGATAGCCAGGGTGCCATCCGCCAGTTGCCAGTTCGAAATATCCAGCAGGGGCTTTACTGTCTGAATGTTTGCCCGCCCAATCACCAGCCTTGAATCAGAATGTTGAAGAATATGATTGATCTGCTCTTCGCTGAAATCAGGCAAAATCGGAACAGCCACAGCGCCATAGGTGAGGATAGCAAGAAAACTTACGGCCCAGTTGCTACTGTTCTTGTCACAAAGTGCCACCTTGTCGCCTGGCTTCAGGCCCATGTCGAGGAAAAGCCTGTGCAAGGCTGCAATCCGTCTTGCCACATCACCATACGTGTAAGTAAGCGATGTGCCGTAATCGGTATAAGCCGGGGCATCCCAACTCTGCTTGATGGAGGCCTCAACCAGTCCGATAATCGACGTGTCCGTCTCCTTAAAAAATCTAACGCCTACCTTCATGGTTCATGCCATTATCGCTCATTTTTCATCATTTTGTGCAAAGGTAAGAAAAAAAGGTAAATGGTAAGCGGTAAATCATAAATATTTTTTACCTTTGCAGCAGAAAAAACAACGATTACCCATAAAACGGTGCCTTGGCAGCACATTTTTAGGACAAAGCACACCAGTTCTGCACCGTTTTTCATCTTAAAAACGCAAAAACATGAAAATTGGCGATAAGGTTAGATTTCTCAGCGACGTTGGCGGCGGCATCGTCTGCGGATTCCAGAAAGGAAACATTGTGCTGGTAGAAGACGAAGACGGGTTCCAAATCCCCGCTCCCATGGACGACGTGGTGGTGATAGACACCAATGAATACAACTTTGCAAAGCGGGAATCATTTATCAAGAAACCAGAAAGGCCCGTCACCCAAAAAGACGACACGGCAGACACGCCCCACCCTTCTTCCACGGCTGTGCTGTCAGGAGAAGCATATCTGGCATCGAAAACCGTCCCCCACGAAGAGGACACAGAAAACGTTGACGAACAGCTGGAAGCCAAAGTCACCCGCCTGGAACTGCAGCTGCAGAAACTGGAGCTCCGGCTACTGGCCCTGGAAAACAAAGCATACAGAAGAAACAAGCATTACTAAACCATTACCCCCACACATTAAAACAAGCCATGAAACGCGAAGCATTCAAAATGTTCCTGAAGCCAGGCTTCAAGGAAGAGTACAAACGTCGTCACGCAAACCTGTTCCCTGAACTGCGTCAGTTGCTGACCGAAAGCGGTGTGCGTAACTACAGCATCTATCTGGACGAAGACACCAACACCCTGTTTGCCTATCAGGAGCTGGAAGGCGAAGGCGGTAGCCAAGACCTCGGCGCCACGGAAGTCTGCCAGAAGTGGTGGGCCTACATGGCCGACATCATGGAGACCAACCCCGACAACTCGCCCGTCAGCATTCCGCTGCCCGAAATGTTCCACATGGATTAGGAAAACAGAAAAAGCTACAGACCAGCACCAGCCATCTGTAGCTTTTTCTGCTATTTCAATTTAGACACCAGCTGCTCAATGTGCCGGCGTATTTGCTGGTAGGCCGGACACTCGCGGAACCGGGTGTTGCGACGTATCATGGCATCCACGGGACATTGCGAGTGTTGGTAGCAAGCCAGTTCGTTGTCCATCTGCTGCTGATGCCCGCCAGAGAGGCGTTTGATTTCCTTTTCCCGTTCCCGGCGCAAGAGGGTGCAGACAGCGTCCAGAATGGGGCCAATGACGTTGTCCATCAAGTGATGCCCCTGTATATATAAATAGGTGTTGTCAGGTTGCAGCCCCAGCTTGGCCAACTCCGCCTTCAGCGGCTTAATCTTGCCCTTGGCCTCGGGGTGATGCTGCTGCATCCAGGCCACCTTGCGGTTCACCTGGTGGCGCGTCTTCTCGATGGCTTCACGGGGATTGTAGATATTGACCTTCTCTATGCTGATGTGGTTGTTGAGCGTCGTCAATGGAAATTCGGTGAAACGTGCCTGACGGTAGAGCCAGATGGCCCAGACGAACAACTCGTAAACGGCCTCCGAATAGGCTTTCAGGTAGGCCTCGAAATCGAAGATGGTGCGGTCGTTCAGCGTGGCCATCACACAGACGTTGTGGAGCGACGGCGCATAGCATTGCAGATTCTCAATGGCGTAGGCGTATGTGTGAACCACGTATGGATTGCCAAGCATCATCTCAGAGTGGTTGGTGCATCCCTGCATCAGGTAATCCACATCAGCATCCACACAGGCAATCATGTACCCACCCAGCTGACTGCCCAGGCGGTTGGTCAGCACCGTCTTTTTCCCTCTCGAAAGGTTGGTGCGCGAAGGCAGCATCACCTGGAATTCCAGCTCGTCCGATTCAAACTCGTCCAGCACATTACGCCAAAAGAAAATGTCGTCGTAGCTTTCCACGTATGCCACGACCCGTTTCTTCCGGCGTTTCTGCAGGTTGTTGGCTGCTTGCAGGTATCTGCTGTTAAGATTTGACGAGCGGGTTTTCAAGGGGGGGGGTTATTGTTGAGAGGGTTTACCGTCATCACAGGTTATCTCGTTGACTTCCGTCACGTTGCCCATCCATCCATCCATGATGAGGGCCGGAGAATGGGTTGACAGGATAATCTGCACATTGGGATTCAGTTTACGAATGAGGGAGATGAGCTGCTGCTGCCACTCGATGTGGAGCGAAATCTCCGGCTCGTCCATCAACAAGACGTATGGCTCGCGGTTCTCCACCAGCACCGTGAGCAGGATGACCAGCATCTGCTTCTCGCCGCTCGAAAGCTGATAGGGGGTGAGCACCTCGCCGCGCTGGAAGAACTGGATTTCGTTGCTCTTGCGGTCGATGGTCTTGCCTGTGTCGCTGAAAAGGTCGTCCACCATGTTCTGGAACTCCACCTTGGGTGCGCCCAGGCTGGAAGCTCGCTGCTGGTCGGCGGGGTCGCCCGAAGTCAACAGCTCGATGATGCTGTTGCCCATGTTGACCTGATAGTCGAGATAGCGTTTCTGCAGCTTGTATATCTGCCAGTCCAGCTCGGTCGTCACCCGCGAGTCGGCCAGCTTCTCCAGCAGGTCGCTGTGGAGCAGCGGACGGTCGAAGGAGCGAATCACGTCGAAACGAATACTTGTGGCATCCTCCGGAAACAGTTTGACGGTGACACCGTTCAGCACGTTTCCGGCAGGCAATTCACCCTTGTCAATCAGGCTCAGCACCTTGGCCGAGTGGTTGATGATGGTGCTTTTGCCCACGCCGTTGATGCCGCTCAGGATGTTCACATCGGGCTGCAACTGCCAGGTGATGTGGCGTCCCCCTTTCCAGAGAGCCTTAATTTCAATGCTCTGGATGTATTGTGCAGTCTTTTTCATGGTGCATCTGTGTTTTCTTGCGTGCAAATATCAGTATTTCTTTTCATTTGACAAAGAAAAAAGCCAGAAAGTTGCATGGACAAAACAAAAGCAGCCCCCTCATAAAGACTGGAGGGGCTGCATCTTTCCATTATTAGGGAGCGAGCTACTTGGCCGTGAAGTTGAAGGCACTGTTCGTGCCCGCGTGCGAACTGCCTAAGTAGAGGCCGTGCCAGGCCGTCTGGGCATCGGTGGGGGCTGTGGTGCTGTATTTCACGTAATAGGTGCTGCCCGACTTCATGCCTGCCGCCGTGAAGAGGCTGAGGCTGGAGGAGCACGCCGCCTCGAAGCTGTAGGTCACGAGGTTGTTGCCCGACGCGTCGGAAAGCGTGTAGTAGCGGCCAGCCGAGTAGGAATAGCTGCCGGTGTAGAGGTTGTAGCCCTGCGTGGCGCTGCCGATGCTGCTCGACGAGCTGCTGCCACCCCAGCCGCCACCGCCGCCTTGCTGTGCGCCGGCGCTGACGGCTGTGCCCGTGCCGTTGATGACGATGTAGCTGTTGTTGTCGCAGTCCAGACCCTCTTCGGGGCTGCCCTTCGTGGTGTAGGCAAACACCGTGCCGTTGCCGATGGTGATGGCGCCTGTGCGTCCGTAGTTGCTGTCCACGGCATCGTTGCCGTAGCCGTAGCAGACCGTCACGCCGCCGTTGAAGTAGATGCAGCCGCTGCTGTTGATGCAGTCGTCGTAGCACTTGAAGTAGTGCCGTCCGCCCTCAATGTAGATGGTGGTCTTCGACTCCAGTCCTTCGGCTCCGTCGGTGGCCGTCGTGACAACCGTTTCGCCGCCGTAGAGGTGGATGGTGCCCTGCACCTTGATGCCCTTGGCCGACGAGCCGCCGCTGCTCTGCTGGCCTGGCATCATGCCGCCGCTGCTGCCACTGCTGCCAAACGAAGAGCCTGTGGTGCTGACCGTCAGCGTGGGCCCAGAGCCGTCGGCCTTCAGACCCTGAGTGTAGGTGCCAGCCGACTTGATGCCCTTGCCGCCCGTGCCCGTCATCTTCACGGTGATGGTGCCGGCGTTCAAGGCAATCTTCGTGTCGGCCTTCAGGCCCTTGGCTGTATAGTTGTCGTTGGTGCCGCTCTGGCCTGCGCCCGAGTTGGTGACATCCAGCGTACCGCCATTGGTGGTGATGTTGGTGGCTGAAATGCCTCGGCCCGCCGCGCCGCTGGCCGTGATGGTCAGCGTGCCGCCGTTCTGCACGAAGTCAACAGCCTTCACGCCCGAGCTGTAGGAAGCGTCGGAGTTGATGACCTTCATGGCACCCGACGGGGTCAGCGTCACCGTGCCGCCGTCGATGGTCACCGTGGCCTTGCTCTTGATGCTCTTCGACATGGCACCGCTGTTACGCACCGTCACCGTGCCGCCGCTGATGGTCACGTTGCCGTCGGCCTTCACGCCCGAAGCGTTGTAGCTGGTGCCGCTGTCCTCGCTGGCATCAGTGGTGCTGCCGTTCCAGGTGTTGGTCACGTTGGAAAGCGCATAGGTGCGTGTGCTGCCGCTGGTGGTGTAGCTGTTCGATATTTCATAATAGTAATCCTCGCCAGAAGTCGGCCCTGTGAACGTGGCCGACTGAATGGCGTATGTTGTGCTGCCTCCACCCCGGCTCGTATAGTTCGCACTCTTGAAATAGTAAGTGTTGCTGTCGTTAGCCTTGAAGTCGTAGTAGTAGAACGTCCGGCTGGTCGTGCCCGATGTCTTCGTCACCGTGCTGGTCAGCTGCTGCACCAGGGTGCCGTCGCTCTTGTAGAGGTAAAGCGTCGTCCACGCACTCGACTGGCCGGGACGTCCGCCACCGCCGCTGCTGCCCGTGGTGGGCAGAGCCACATAGACTACGTATGAGGTCTGCACCTCTACCTCGCCAGAAGACCCGCCTTCGGCATATTCCGCCGTGCCGCCCGCGCCGTTGGCCGTCACGTCAACCACGGCCTCGCCGATGTTGATGTTGCCGTCGGCGCTGATGCCCTTGCCGCCGTCAGCCGTATTGTTGATGGTGACGGTGCCGCCCGTGATGTTGATGTCGCCGGCGGCCTTGATGCCGGTGGAGTAGCTGATGTCGTCGGTGGACACAATCTTGTTGCCCTTCTGGGTGATGGTAATCGTGCCGCCCGAAATGTTGACCGTGGAGTCCGACTTCAGGCCCTTGTTGGCCGCCCCGGTCGTGTTGATGGTGATAGTGCCGTCCGCGATGACCAGCAGCGAGTCGCTCTTCAGCGCATCGGCATCGTCGGCGGTGACCGTAAGGTTCAGCGTGCCGCCGTTGATGAGCAGCTGTCCGTTCTGCTCGTCGGTGTTGTCAGTCGTGGCCTCGGCCTGGATGGCGTCGTCGCCCTGGCCGCTGACGGTCACCTCGCCACCGTTCATCTTGAAATACTGCCCGGCGTGGATGCCGTCCTTGGCCGCGCTGGTCACATTGATGATGCCTGCCGTCTTCTTGATGAGCATATATTCCTTGCTGCTGATGCCGTGCTTCACGTTGCCAACGAGGTTGAGCGTGCCGCCGCCGCTGATTTCCAGGTGCCCCTTGGTGTAGAACGCACCCTTCTGCGAGCCGTCGGTCGTGGCATCCTCCAGCGTGTTCACCGTGCCGTCGGCCAGTTCCAGCGCAACGCGCTTGCCGCACTTGATGTTGATGGCCTCTTCGGTGGAGCCTTTCAGGCTGAGCCCGTTCAGGCGGACGGCCATCTTGTAGCTGCCGTTCCACACGAAACTGCCCGCGTCGCTCTCGCCCGAAAGCACGCAGCAGATTTCACGGTCAACGACCGTGCTGGTCAGCGCCACATCGGCGCCGCTCACGGCGGCCACGATGCTGCCGTCCGTGGGCAATGTGCTCACGGTGGCCGTGCTGCCGTCGTAGGCCACATAAATGGTGTCATTGAACGAGTCTTCTCCGCCGTTCAGGTAAGTGTCGATGGCCAGCGTGATGTCGGCCACCGAGGTGTCGTCGTCGCCACTCAAATAACTGCTGATGAGTTGCTTAATGTCTGAAAGGGTGATGGGGCCGTCGCCGTCCGCCGCTCCCGTCAGGAAGGGGGGTGGCCACAGCCGTTGCAGCCAGCAGGAGGACAGCAAAGAGATAGGTAAATCGGTTGAGTTTCATAGGTTAATAATACTACAAATTAAACAGATTCAGCGGCAAAGGTAAGAAAAAGAAACCATCCGCCGCGCTATTAGCGGCAAAAAAAGCGACCTTTTGCCAAATATTAACAGAAAAAGGATAAACTTACAGCAGAGAACCCGCGCCGGAAGCATCACCTGCTGATGGTCATCAGTTTTCTGCACGCAGCCTCATCGGCCATCAGCTGCCGGCGAAGTTCTTCCACCGACAGGAACTGCCTTTCGGCCCGGAGGAAATCGACGAACTCCAGCCTAATCCGACAGTCATACAAATCGCCGCAGAAGTCGAAAATGTGCACTTCCACGCTGCGCTGCGTGCCATTGCGAAGCGTGGGCCGATGGCCTATGTTAAGCATTCCGGGGAGGCGTTGAGCCTTGGGCGTTGAGCGCCAGGCAGCTTTCGTGTCGCCGAGCCTTGCCCCCTGAGCGGCTATACTAACCTTCACACAGTAGGCACCGTTCATCGGCATCAGCTTGTCGGCCTCCACCTGCAGGTTGGCCGTGGGGAATCCCATCCCCGTGCCGTTGTGGAACCCATGCACCACCCTGCCCTCCAGGAAGAACGGATAGCCCAGCGTCTCGTTTGCAGTCCGCACATCGCCCTGCAACAGCGCATTCCGCACCGTTGTAGAAGACACGCCGCCCGGCAACTCCTCTGCGTGCAGCACTTCCATGCCCAGTTCCCGTCCATAGCGCACATAGTCGGCAAAGCCGTCGGTGCGCCCATGGCCAAACCTGTGGTCGTAGCCCACCATCAGCACACGCACCCCATAGTCTGCATAGAGCATCTGCATGAAATCACGCGCCGTCATCCGTGCCATGGCCGGAGAGAAGTCCAGCCACGCCAAGCGGCTGACGCCCGACTGCTCCAGCAACTGCTGCTTCTCGCTCCTGGTGGTCAGCAGCTGGGGCTGGTAGTCGCTGTGCAGCACACGCCGTGGGTGCACCGGGAACGTCACCACCATCGACTGCATCCCTCGTGCCGCAGCCTCCTCCCGCACCTGCCGGATGAGGAACTGATGGCCCCTGTGCACGCCGTCGAAAAAGCCAATGGTGGCCACGTATGTCTTAACCTCTGCTTTCATTGGGCTGCAAAGGTACGACATTTATTCGAATACACAAAATATAAACCGACGAATGAGCCTGACCCTGCCAGAACTGATGCCTACTGCGACTGGCACAGGTGTATCGCTTCGGTAGCACACCTGTGCTACGCTTGTGGCGCACCTGTGCCACTTGAGTAGCGCACCTGTGCTACTCGGCCAGCACACCTGTGCTACTCCGCCAGCGATGGGGTGTCGCCGGAGTGACGACGGGGTGTCAGCAGAGTGACGACGGGGTGTTGCCGGAGTGACGATGCATCGCCGCTGCCGTGACGATGCATGGCCAGAGCCGTGACGATGCATGGCCAGAGCCGTGACGATGTTTGGTCACACTCGCAACGATGCATGGCGACGACTGCGACGATGTTTCGCCACGAGTGTGACGATGTTTCGCCACAGTCGCGACGATGCACGGCCACGCCGCCTTCTATAAATTAGAGACACCTTTACACTTTTTCTACCGAGTTTTT
>R20__coassemble_703_pt1 | contig 23075 bp, 19 predicted proteins | sample R20__metabat2_low_PE_030 | metagenome-assembled genome bin R20 | reverse complement strand
CTCCTAACCCCTCCCTCTATGGAGGGAGACACCATCCGGATGGCTTCTCCCCATAGAGGGGGAGATGTCCGAAGGACAGAGGGGGGCTGTGAAAGGGGACACCATCCGGATGGCTTCTCCCCATAGAGGGGGAGATACCCCGTAGGGGAGAGGGGGGCTTTTAATATTAAATTTTATGTCTAAGCAAACAGAAAGAATACAGGAGCTGATAGAGCTCCGGCAGAAAGCACGTCTTGGCGGTGGCGAGAAGGCCATCGACAAGCAGCACGCAAAGGGCAAGTTCACGGCACGTGAGCGCATTGCCATGCTCTTGGACGAGGGCAGTTTCGAGGAATTTGACATGTTCAAGCTGCACAAGTGCCACAATTTCGGCATGGAGAAGAAGCAGTATCTGGGCGACGGTGTGGTAACAGGTTCTGGTACCATCAACGGTCGCCTTGTTTATGTCTTCGCACAGGACTTCACGGTGAACGCCGGTTCGCTCTCTGAGACGCTGGCCGAGAAGATTTGCAAGGTGATGGACATGGCCATGAAGGTGGGTGCACCTGTCATCGGCCTGAACGACTCGGGCGGCGCACGCATCCAGGAGGGTATCAATGCTTTGGCCGGCTACGCTGAAATCTTCCAGCGTAATATCATGGCCAGCGGCGTGATTCCGCAGATTTCGGGCATCTTCGGCCCCTGCGCAGGCGGTGCCGTGTATTCACCGGCTTTGACCGACTTCACGCTGATGATGGAGAACACGTCGTACATGTTCCTCACGGGCCCAGCCGTGGTGAAGACCGTGACGGGCGAAGATGTTGACCAGGAGAGCCTGGGCGGTGCCAGCGTTCACAGCACCAAGTCGGGTGTCTGCCACTTCACGGCTGCTACCGAGGAAGAGGCTATGGCCATGATTCAGCAGCTGCTCAGCTACATTCCGCAGAACAATCAGGAGGAGACTCCGCGTGTGGAATGTACCGACCCGATTGACCGTCTGGAGGATGCCCTGAACGACATCATCCCCGACAACCCCAATCAGGCATACGACATGTACCAGGTCATCTCGGCCATCGTCGATAATGGCGAGTTCTTCGAGGTACAGCCCAAGTATGCCCAGAACATCATCACAGGCTTCGCACGCTTCAACGGTCGTTCCGTAGGTGTCCTGGCCAACCAGCCCAGCAAGTTTGCCGGTGTGCTCGACTGCAACGCCAGCCGCAAGGGTGCACGTTTCGTGCGCTTCTGCGACGCCTTCAACATTCCGCTGGTAACGCTTGTGGATGTGCCGGGCTTCCTGCCAGGTACAGGTCAGGAGTACAACGCCGTCATCCTGCACGGAGCCAAGCTGCTCTATGCTTACGGTGAAGCCACAGTTCCAAAGGTGACAGTTACTTTGCGCAAATCATACGGTGGTAGCCACATCGTGATGTCGTGCAAGCAGTTGCGTGGCGACATCAACTACGCATGGCCATCGGCTGAAATCGCCGTGATGGGTGCCAGCGGTGCCGCTGCCGTGCTCTATGCCCGCGAAGCCAAGGCCATCAAGGAGGAAGGCGGCGACGCAGCAGCCTTCATCAAGGAGAAGGAAGACGAATACACGAAGCTCTTTGCCAATCCTTATCAGGCTGCCAAATATGGTTACATCGACGATGTGATTGAACCTCGCAATACGCGCTTCCGCGTCATCCGCGCCTTGGAACAGCTTGCAACCAAGACTTTAACCAATCCTGCCAAGAAGCACGGAAACATACCTTTATAAGAGATGAAGAAGCTATTATCCATTATATCATTCCTTGCTGTTTCCACCGCCACATTCGCACAGGGCGCACACGACTTCAAGATTAACGAAGTCTTTGTGCTGGGCTGTCCGAAGTGCTGCAAGGCCGCAACCGCAGCCGACAGCGGCTATGTGACTCCGGACACGGCAAAGAAGTGCCAGAAGAGGCCAGCCTTCTATCTGGACGAATACGGCGAGCCGGCCAGCTGGATTGAGATTGAAAACACTTCTTACTCCACACACGAGATAAGAAACTGTTTCATCGCTACTGACAAGGCTGTGCTCAATACAGGGCTTTCTGCACCTGAGCGCGAACAGCTCATGTCCATCATCCCTGCGGGTGACCCTCGCACGCTGATTTCGGGCAAGCAGCGCATCACTTTCTTTGTGGGCAACCGCAACCGTGGCACGCTCCACACCACCGATGCCGTGCAGCTGAAGGCCGGCGAGGACAACTGGATTGCCATCTACGACGGTAATGCTGTGGATTTGCTCGACTCTATCACCATTCCAGCCCTGCAGCCCGGTCAGACATACGCTCGCCTGAACGACAACACCTGGCAGGTATGCGAGGCATCGGAGGCTACCCCCAACGGTCCCAACCAGGAGTATCACAACGACAAGATCCGTGAGTTCAAGGAGAAAGACCCCCACGGCTTTGCCATGACGCTGATGTGCATGGCTGTGGTGTTCAGCTGTCTGGCCATCCTGTTCCTCTTCTTCCAGGGCTTCGGTCTCATCATCGCCAAGATGGTGGGCAAGGTGGCCAAACCTGTTGTAACTCCTGTAGTGGTGGCCGGCGAGCGTGTCGTAGAGGCAGCCAAGCAGGGTACAACTGAGACGAAGGGTATTCCGATGGAAACCTATACGGCTGTCATCGGTCTGGCTCTGCACGAGTACTTCGGTGGCACGCACGACATTGAGTCGGGCATTCTGACCATTAACCAGAGTCAACATTCATCCTGGGCAGACAAGAGCCATGAACTCCGTCAGGCTCCCATTCACCACATTGCCGAGTAAGAACCCCTAAGAACGTAAAAACTCAAAAACGTATAAATTCCAATGAAAGAATACAATTATAAAATCAAAGGTCAGGACTTCAACGTGAAAATTGAAAACGTTGAGGGTGACATCGCAAAAGTTGAGGTTAACGGCATTCCGTTTGAAGTGCAATTAGAGAAGCCGGTGGCTCAGCCCAAGCCAGTAGTACGTGCCGTAGCGGCACCAGTGAAAACCGTAGAGGCTCCGAAGGCCGCCGTCGAGGCAGCTCAGGTGGCCGCTGGCGTGACAGCTGTGAAGGCACCGCTGCCAGGTACCATCAACGACATCAAGGTCACTGTGGGTCAGGCCGTGAAGAAGGGCGACACGCTTGTGGTCCTCGAAGCCATGAAGATGGAGAACAACATCGACAGCGAGCGTGATGGCAAGATTGCTGCTGTATGTGTAGGTAAGGGTGATACAGTAATGGAGGGCAGTGTCCTCGTAACCATCGAGTAATATGTTGTTAGAAAGCGTTTCAACAATGGATTTTGTGGCAACGAAGTTCACCGACTTCTTGACTTACACAGGCTTTGCCAATGTGGAGTGGCCCAATCTCGTGATGATTGCCGTGGGTGCATTCTTCATCTGGCTGGCCATCAAGAAGGACTTCGAACCGCTGTTGCTCATCCCGATTGGTCTCGGCATCATTCTGGGAAATATCCCGTTCAAGGCTGCCGGCCTTGAGATTGGTCTCTACGAGGACAACTCCGTGCTCAACATCTTCTATCAAGGTGTACGCCAGGGTTGGTATCCGCCACTTGTGTTCCTTGGCATCGGTGCCATGACCGACTTCGGCGCACTCATTGCCAACCCGAAGCTCATGCTCATCGGTGCAGCAGCACAGTTCGGCATCTTTGGTGCATATATGATAGCCTTGGCTATGGGTTTCGAGCCCAACCAGGCAGCAGGTATCGCCATCATCGGCGGTGCCGACGGCCCTACGGCCATCTTCCTTTCCAGCAAGCTGTCGCCAAACCTGATGGGTGCCATTGCCGTGTGTGCCTACAGCTACATGGCACTTGTGCCCGTGCTTCAGCCTACGGTGATGAAACTGCTCACCACTAAGCAGCAGCGCAAAATCAAGATGAAGCCAAGCCGCGAGGTGAGCCAGACCGAGAAGATGCTTTTCCCCATCGTGGGCTTGCTGATTACTACGTTCATCGTGCCTTCCGGTCTGCCGTTGCTCGGTATGCTCTTCTTCGGCAATCTGCTGAAAGAGAGCACCAAGACCACACGTCTGGCCAAGACGGCAGGTTCAGCCCTGAACGACATCGTGGTGATGCTCCTTGGCCTTACTGTTGGTTGCTCCACACAGGCCAGCGAGTTCCTTACGCTGGACACCGTGAAGATATTCGCGCTCGGTGCCTTTGCCTTCATCATTGCCACCGCCAGCGGTGTCTGCTTCGTTCACATCATGAACATCTTCCTGCCAAAAGACAGAAAAATCAATCCGCTCATTGGTAATGCCGGTGTGAGTGCCGTGCCGATGGCAGCCCGCATCAGTAATCAGGAAGGCTTGAAGGCCGACCCGCACAACTACCTGCTGATGCACGCCATGGGTCCAAACGTAGCCGGTGTGATTGGCTCAGCCGTAGCCGCCGGTGTCCTCCTTGGCTTCCTCAGCTAACTTTCGCCCCCACATTATTTATATTATAAGGAATCGGCATCGCTCCAACAGTGGAACGGTGCCGATTCGTTTTTCTTTCCGTGCCTATGGAATCTTTGTCGCCGAGGGATAAACGGGCGGTAAAAACTGTGTCAATGGAGCATGAAAAGTGGGGAAAAAGCGCTTGTGTATTATGCCGTATCAACTGTGTACGAACACAAAAAGTGTGAAAAAGTTTGGTGGTTACAGAAAAAGTCCGTACCTTTGCAGCGGATTTAAAGGATAACGTGCTTTGAAAGCCCCCTGTGACAGGGTGTAAGCATGTTTTTAAGGACTAAAAAAGAAAGGTAAAGATATGAAGAAATTCATGTTGACGTGTCTGATGACACTGACCGTGGTGCTCACTTTATCGGCAGCTACGGTAGATCCTGAAAAGAAATGGGCAGCCGTCATTTCCGCGATAGCCCAGGTTGAAAGCGAAGGCAATCCGAAACAGGTGAGCAAGTGTGGCCGCTACGTGGGCTACCTCCAGATTTCAAAGATTCTGGTGCGCGAGTGCAACCAAATCCTCGGCAAGCAGGCCTTTACCTATGAGGACCGCTACGACAAGCAGAAGAGCATCGAGATGTTCATTGTTTTTCAGGAACATTTTAACAAAGAGGGAAACATGGAGAAGGCTATTCGCCTGTGGAACTCCGGCGACCCAAACTGTATGAATCGCAAACGCCCCACTGAGGGTTACTACCGCCGAGTCATGGCCAAGTTTATGGCGCAAGCCGCAGCAAAATAGGCATAGGTTCGGGATACTTACAAAAAAGGCAGGACGATGGAAACTCACCGTCCTGCCTTTTTTGTGGTTATGCAGTTTTAGCTGTGTGTCATTTTTTCTTGATAATCGTCCGTGATAATGTCGAAGCATTGTCGTAAGCTTTTTCCCAGTCGGTGTTCACCGAGAACGGAATCAGAGATTCGGTTGGCAGCGCCTTTTCGTTTTCTATTTCGATGGGGAAGAGCGGGTTTTTGCTGGCCGCATTGGTATAGCAGCGAATCATTTCCTGCTCTTTAGCTTTCGAAGCCTTGGCGGCAGTCTGTGTGTTGGTCAGGAAGTCCTCGATGAACGATGTGAGGTTGACAGCCTGACTGTCGAAGAAATAGCTGTCGCGTTTCTGTCCGTTGATGTTTCCCTGCTGCTTCAGATAGTCCAGCGCCTTGATTTTAAACAGGCTGGCCTGTTTCTCCGCTTCGGTCGCGGCTGGATTATCCACTGTGCTCTTGGCCTTGTCATATACAGCCTGATAGAGGGTTTGCCCCTTTGCTTCTGATGCCAGCATGGCAAGTACCATGGTGGGAATAATCAGTTTCTTCATGTCTTTCTGGTTTTAGGGTGGATAATCAGAAGTTAAACTCTTCGCTCACGCTTTCGTCTCTCGACACGCGGTCGATAGCTCTGGCAAACATGTCGGCCACGGAGAGTTGCTTCACTTTGGCACAGCGCAGCGAGTAGGGGATGGAGTCGGTGAAGACAATTTCCTCCAGTGCAGAGTCTTGCACACGGTCGCTGGCAGGTCCCGACATGATGCAGTGGCTGGCTACGGCACGTACGGAGTTGGCTCCTGCCCTCATCATCTCGTCGGCAGCGCGGGTGATGGTGCCGGCTGTGTCAACCATGTCATCGACGAGCACCACGTCCATGCCCTGCACATCACCGATAATTTGGATGGTGGCCACCTCGTTGGCACGGCTGCGTGTCTTGTGGCAAAGCACCAGTGGAGCGCCCAGTCGTTTGGCAAACAATGCGGCACGCTTCGAACCGCCCACGTCGGGTGTGGCAATAGCCAGGTTTGGCAGGTTGAGCGAAGCGATGTAAGGGATGCAGATGAGCGAACCATACAGGTGGTCAACAGGTACGTTGAAGAAGCCCTGAATCTGGTCTGCATGCAGGTCCATCGTGATAAGGCGGTCGATGCCCGCCACGCTCAGCAGGTCGGCCACCAGCTTTGCGCCAATGCTTACGCGGGGTTTGTCCTTGCGGTCCTGGCGTGCCCAGCCGAAGTAGGGGATGACGGCAATGATTTTGTTTGCACTGGCCCGCTTTGCCGCATCAATCATCAGCAGCAACTCCATCAGGTTGTCGCTGTTGGGGAAGGTCGATTGCACCAGATAGACATCTCTGCCGCGAATCGACTCCTCGAATGAGACAGCAAATTCGCCGTCGGCAAAGTGTGTGATGATAAGGTTGCCCAGCGGACACCCCAGACTCTGGCAGATACGCTCAGCGAGGTATCTGGACTTTGTTCCTGAAAAAACCTTGAAAGGTCGTCTTTCGCTCATTGTGCTTTGTGTGTTGGTTGAATTTCGCTGCAAAGGTAAACATTTTAAATGAAGAATAAAGAATGTAGAAAGATAATATAGGTTAGAAGTATAAAAAAAGAGCAAAAACAAACGCTTTTTGTTCTTTGCCGCCAAAAACTCAGGTATTATTTTATATTTTTGAGAGAAAATGTTGTACCTTTGTGGCGTGGACTTCTGAACCTGACATATTAGCCGCAAAGATTTTATTCACGACACTAATTATTTATTATAACAAGGTATGAAAATCATCTATCGAACTCTTTTGGCGGCATGTCTTTTCCCGACGAGTGGAAAGGCGCAGTTGTCGTCCAACGCTGACAAGTTCCTCGGCAACATTACCACAAGCTATCAGGTGGATTACGGAAAAGAGAAGTACTACACATTGTGGAACCAGATTACGCCTGAGAACGAAACGAAGTGGGCTTCCATCGAAGGTAGCGCACGTGGACAGTTCAATTGGGGTGGGGCAGACAATGCTGCCAATTATGCAAAGCTGCACAATTTCCCCTTCAAGTTCCACACCCTCATCTGGGGTTCGCAATATCCAGGTTGGATGGACAACCTTTCCGCAGCCGAGCAGTACAAGGCCATTGTGGAGTGGTTTGATGCCGTGAAGAAGCATTACCCCAATCTTGAAATTATCGACGTGGTAAACGAAGCCATTGCAGGGCACGCTCCGGCTCCCTACAAGGCAGCCCTGGGTGGTGACGGCAGGACGGGCTACGACTGGATCATCAAGTCTTTCGAACTGGCTTACGAGCGTTGGCCTAACGCCATCCTTGTCTATAATGATTACAACACATTCCAGTGGAACACCGACCAGTTCATTGAGCTGGTCCGTACCCTTCGTGATGCTGGTGCGCCAATTGATGCATACGGCTGCCAGTCGCACGACCTGACCGACTGCGACATAAACACTTTCAAGTCGTCAATGGTTAAGATTCAGAATGCCTTGAAGATGCCGATGTACAGCACGGAGTACGACATTGGCACCGATGACGATGCATTGCAGGCGCAGCGGTATAAGGAACAGATTCCCTACATGTGGGAATCAGACTATTGCGCCGGCATTACGCTCTGGGGCTATATCTACGGCCACACGTGGACGACCAATGGTAACTCCGGGCTTATTCGCGACGGCAAAGACCGTCCGGCCATGACGTGGTTGCGCGAGTATATGGTTTCCGATGCCGCCAAGAACGCCAAGAGTCCTTTCCCTGGCATGAAGAAGGAGGCTTCCGTCTATGTGAAACCACAATCGCTGAGTGTCACCAAGGGTGAGCCTATGACCATTACTGTCAATGCAAGGCTACGTACCAAGACCATTGACCATATTGAACTCTACGTGAAGAACCAGCTCTATCAGACGCTCACGGAGGCTCCCTATGTCGTTGAATACACACCAACAGCTCTTGGCAAGTACAATCTGAAGGCCGTTGTGGTTGCTACCGACGGTACCAAATATGAACGGCTCTCGGGCTTCACTGCCTATAATCCGCGCAGCACTTTCAAGGGAGAAATTGCCCTTCCGGGCACCCTTCAGGTCGAGAACTTCGACGTAGGCGGAGAGGGCATTACCTTCCACGACAGCGATACCAAGAACGAAGGTACGTCTTACCGCAGCAACGGTGGAGGTGTGGATATTGTTACGGGTAACAAGGGCTATGCCATTGGCTACACGGCTACGGGGGAATGGCTCGAATATACTGTCAATGTGCAGGAAGCCGGAGTCTATGCTTACGACGCATACGTGTCTTCTGGCGTTTCCGGGTCATCTGTCCAGCTCACGGTTGACACTGGCGACGAGGTGAAGAATCTGACAGAAGTGATAGTTGTACCACAGACAGGCAATAACAACTGGGATAAATATGTGGCTGTCCACGGGCGCACTCTTGTGTCTCTTGAGGAGGGCACACAGATTATTCGTCTGAACATTACAGACGGTAGCTGCAACGTCGATAAAATTGAGTTTAAGCACGTTGACCTGAACGAAAGCCTCAAACTAACCCTCAATGCAGACCCGGCTCCAGCTACGATTAACGAAAACACCACGCTCATTGCTACTTCTACAGCTGACAACATCCAGAGTGTCAGCTTCTATGTGGAAAACCTGCTTGTCCAAACTGTTACCGAGGCACCTTTTGAAACGACCTACAAGCCGACAGCAAAGGGTACATACAACGTAACGGCAGAAGCGACCGACACCGACGGGAAACTCTCCAAGGTATTTAAGTATGCCCTCAAGGTCAACAACAAGCGCACCTCCTACAAGGCAATCGCTACCGTTCCTGGCATTATCCAGGCTGAAAACTTCGACAAGGGTGGAGAAGGATTCACTTTCCACGATTCCGACACCAAAGATGAGGGCGATGCAAAATACCGAACCGACAATGAGGGCGTGGACCTTGTAAAAGGCAATGGTGGCACAGTCATTGGCTACACCGCCGTGGGTGAATGGTTGGAATACACCATCAATGTGACGGAACCGGGTAAGTATGCCTTTGAAGCAACTGTATCGTCAGGTGCCACAGGTGGTGGATTCAGGCTTGGCTTGGTGAAGGACGGCAGGGTGACCACTATTGGCAGGGCGAGTGTGCCTCAAACAGGTGACAGCAATTGGGACACTTACAAAGTCGTCAAAGGAAACCTCACGAAAGAGCTGGAGGTTGGCGAACAGATTCTCCGCCTTACCATTACAGGCGCAAACTGCAACATCGACAAGATAGAACTGATTTGCACCCTGAATACAGGTATTGACGTTGTGGAAAGCACGCCCCAACCACCTGTCAAAGCCATCTACAACCTTGCTGGTCAGCAGGTAGATGCCAACTATAAGGGCATTGTCATCAAGAATGGCAAGAAGTTCTTGAATAGATAGTTTAAAATCAAAGGAACTTAGGAAAGGGCAAAATCCTAAGATCCTTTTAGTCCCAAAAAGAAAGCAGGGAAACCGATGTTTTCGATTTCCCTGCTTCTGTCTTATTATGCGCTTTCCATCTTGAAATACACTTCCTGCTCATCAGGGTGCGCGGCCTCGAACTGGGCGGCGTAGATGTTGAAGTCGATGCGGATGCGTTCACGGTCGGCAAAGGGGACGGTGAGGATGGCTTCGGCTTGGGCAGGAGAGTCACTGGCAATGGAATCAAAAGCAGGAATGCTGTACTTGTTCCGGACAGTGGAAAGAAAGTCGGTCAGTGCAGTGGTTGCATCAACGGTGTGCAACTGACTGACGCTGATTTTCAGGCGAAAGTTTAGCATGATAACTCTTCACTTTTCACTTAGAACTGGAAGTAATTCAGTGCGTTGTTGTAGCTGATGTCCTCAATCATCTGATTCATGCGCTCCTGCTCGTAGCCTGTGTAGGGGATTTCGCCGTTCTCGATGTCGGTGCCCACAAGGTTGCAGAGGATGCGGCGGAAGTATTCGTGACGGGGGTAGGAGAGGAAGGAGCGGCTGTCGGTGAGCATTCCGACAAAGCGGCTCAGCAGGCCGAGCACGCTGAGGGCATTCATCTGCTTCTGCATTCCGTCCTTCTGGTCGAGGAACCACCAGCCTGAACCCCACTGGATTTTGCCCGGGCAGGAACCGTCCTGGAAGTTGCCCAGCATGGTGGCCAGCACTTCATTGGCGCAGGGGTTGAGGTTGTAGAGGATGGTCTTGGCCAGGTGGTCTTCCATGTTGAGGCGGTTGAGGAACTTGGAGCACTTCTTGGCCGTGTTAAACTCGCCAATGGAGTCGAAGCCGGTGTCGGGGCCGAGCTGTCGGAACATCTTGGTATTGTTGTCGCGGATGGCTCCGTAGTGGAATTGCTGTGCCCAGCCAGCCTCTGCATCCTGCACGGCAAAGATGTACATCATAGCCGACTTGAACTTGAGGATTTCTTCCTGCGTGAGGGCTGTGCCGCCATACACCTTATTAAATATAGCAGAGATTTCTGCGTCTGTGTAGTCTTCGGCATAGAATTCCTCAATGCCGTGGTCGGAGAGTTTGCAGCCCATTGAGGCAAAGAAGTCGTGGCGTTTCTGTAAGGCATCGATGAAGTCGCCAAACGAGCTGATGTTTATGCCGCTGCGCTCAGAGAGCAATTCCACGTAGGCGCGGAAGTTTTCGGGCACCTCCACGGCCATAGCCTTGTCGGGACGCCATGCCGGGAGCATACGGGTCTTCATCGTGGAGTCGGCGGCAACCTGCTTGTGCCACTCCAGGGTGTCAACGGGGTCATCGGTGGTGCAGACAATCTTCACGTTGTAGTGCTCCATCAGTCCGCGTGGGGTGAACTTCGGGTCGTTTTTGATGAGGTCGTTGCACTGGTCGTAAATCTTGCGTGCTGTTTGTGGGTTGAGGGTTTCGGTAATGCCGAAAGCAGTCTTCAGCTCCAGGTGTGTCCAGTGGTAGAGCGGGTTGCGGAACGTATAGGGCACGGTCTCGGCCCATTTCTCGAACTTCTCCCAGTCGGTGGTATCCTTGCCTGTGCAGAAGCGTTCTGCTACGCCGTTGCTACGCATGGCACGCCACTTGTAGTGGTCGCCCATGAGCCAGATTTGTGCGATGGATTCAAAACGTTTGTTCTCTGCTACCATCTGTGGAATGAGGTGACAATGGTAGTCGATGATGGGCATCTTTGCCGCATGTTCGTGATAGAGCTTCTGTGCTGTCTCTGTTTGCAGCAAGAAGTTTTCGTCCATAAAGGTTTTCATAGGATTCTTGATAGGATTTTGATAGGATGTTATAGGGTTATTTGATGTAAATCTTGTAATTCTTCACGCTGCCCGGAGCACCCTGTTCGGCACGAGGCAGATATTCAAAGCCTGTGACAGTCTGTTCGCTGCCGAGGTCGATAACGAGCAGGTGTGGGAAGCCCGCACCCTTGATGGTCTGCCAGTAGGTTGACTCTTGCAGGTCATAGACCTTGTCGCCTGTGTGGTTGCCGTTCTCGTTCTCGCTGTCAGCATACTTGGTGGTCCAAGGCTCACGGCTCAAGCGCTTGCCGTCGCTGCCGAGGGCATAGATTTCTGCAATAGCAACCATGTCGTCGCCAGCCTGAGTGCTGAGGGCTTCGAGGCAGAGCAGACGACCCTTCTTGGGTGCGTTGAACTTGATGGTCTGCCAACCGTTGCCACCCTGGAACTGGCCTTGTGCAGCAGGTGTGTCGCTGTTGAGGTCGGGCTTGTCGCCGATGTTGTTGTGCTTGTTGCTCTTTTCCAGCTGGAGCTTGTTGAGTTCCGGTTTGTCCTGCCCCCAAACGACGGCTTCTTTCGGGCCGACAACATCGAGAACGATGATTTCGTTCTTGCCTTTCTTCAGCCAGCATCCGGGCACGTAGAGTGTCTGCTGCGGGCCAATTGACCAAATGCGGCCCAGGGCGTGACCGTTGACATAGACCTGGCCCTTGCCCCATGTCTCGAAGTTGAGGAACGTGTCGCCCACCTTCTTCAGCGTGAAGTAGCCGCGGTGATAACCGGGCTTCATGATGTCGCCGAGCTTCTTCGACCCCTCATAGCCCTGTGTAAAGGCGAGCGCAGGAACACTGCCCTTCACCTTGCCTGCAGCAATCTGGTCGTTGACGCCCTTCACCATGTCAAGCGCCTTGGCAGCTGTCTCGTAGTCATCGGGGATGGCGACGTTCATCCAGTTCTTCAGCGTCATCACCATCTCTACGTCGTCGGTCTCGGTTGTCAGCGTCACGTTGCCGACAATGCCCTTAAAGTCTTTGATGGCGCGGCCAAAGTTGATGCGGCCCATACCTTCGACGATGATAATCAGCTCTGCACCTTTCTTCACGGCAGGGATGGTGAGCGACTTCTCGTTTTTCACGCGGTCAATCTTACCAACGTATTTCTTGTCGATGAACACTTGAGCGAAGTCGTGGAACTCGCCGGTGAGCACGCTCTGCGAGGCAATCTCGGGCAGACGGGTAGAGTACATCATCGCACCCCAGCCCATGCCCATCTCCTCGAAGGTCTTGGGGGCACCATTAACGGGCTTGGTCATGGCAGCCATGAAAGGCGCAAACTCCTTCAGCTCGAACTTTGGCACGGTGATGATGGGCATCGGAGCTTTTGGAACGGTAGGCATCTTCTTGCCGTCATTATACTTCTCCATCATCTTACGGAGTTCCCAGAATTTGGGTGTGGCCTGCCCGTACTCATTGATGGGTGCATCGTAGTCATAGGAGGTGACATCGGGGGCGAAGCCGGGTGAGTTCGCGCCGGCCCAGTGGCCGAATGAAGTGCCTCCGTGGGTCATGTAGAGTGAGAACGAGATGCCTTTCGAGAGCATTTCGTCCATGCCTTCAACCATGTCCTTTGCAGGGCGGGTCTCGTGGCGTGCGCCCCATTTGTCGAACCAGCCCGACCAGAACTCTGAGCACATTTTGGGTGCATCGGGGCGCAGTTCACCCAGTCGGCGGAACTGCTGGTCGATGTTGGCACCGGTGCCGAAGTTCATGGTCCAGACAAGGTCGTCCAGTCCGTTCTTGGTGAAGTTGCTCGACCAGTCGCACTGGAACAGGGACAGCTCCTTGCCGTAGATGTCGCGCAGGCAGTCACGTATGGCACTGACGTAAGGCTTGTCTTCGCCATAGGAGCCATATTCATTTTCCACCTGCACCATGATGATGGGGCCGCCGTTCTGAATGGTGAGCGGGGCCAGCTGTTCGCCAACTTTCTGCTCGAAAATCTTCACGCGCTCCATGAAGTAGGGGTCTTGCTCGCGCAGACGGATGTCTTTCTTCTTCAGCAACCACCAGGGCAGACCGCCCATTTCCCACTCGGCACAGACGTAGGGACCCGGCCTGACGATGACGTACATGCCGTTCTTCTGTGCCAGACGGCAGAACTGGGCCACATCGTTGTTGCCGGTGAAATCGAACTGTCCCTCTTTCTGTTCGTGGATGTTCCAGAACACATAGATGCAGATGGTGTTCATGCCCAGTGCCTTGCACATCTGGATGCGGTGCTCCCAGTAGGGTTGGGGAATGCGGGGGTAGTGTACTTCGGCTGCCTTCACCACGAAAGGCTTGCCATTCAGCAGGAACGTGCCCTTGCCGGCTTCAAACGTTCCTTTGCCCTTCTGTGCGCTTGCTGGAACAATGGCCAGCAGAGAGAGCAACAGGGCGAAAAAGATTTGTTTTTTCATAGGTAATTATTAGTTATAAAGATGTTATTAGTTTTCTGGGTTGAAGTGCTGACCAGCCACATGGCTGTTAGTGATGTGTCGAATCCAGTAGGCCGTTTCAGTTTCTTCAAGGAAGATGTACCATGTGGTCTGAGCAGAGCGGTTATAGGTGAAATAGAGCAGATTCTTGCCGTAGCGTTGGAAAATGGCCGGTGCGGATTTCTTGGGAGCAATGGCTGCGTTTTGGCGGATGTAGCAGATGATGTCCTTTACAAATAGATGGGCATAGTAAGCAGAAGAAAAGTAACCTTTATCCAGCAGAATATAAATTAGATCCCTGGCCTGTTCTTGCATTTCAGGCAATAATACGATTCTCTTTTTCCTCATACCATTGGTCTATAGCATCATGTAGATATTGTTCAAATTCATTCAATGTGATGGCATCCTCCACCGTTTCCTTCGGATTGTAATGCTGTTCAAAAAGTTCCTGCGCATCAGGCCAACCCATGTCTATCACGGGTTCTTCCACCATGCAACTCTGTTCGGGCGGACAGCTGTAGATTTGTTTATGATTCGTTTCCATTGTATTACATTATATATTATAATGCGCAATATCGCATAACGGTTCAAATTGCTGCAAAGTTAATCAGAAAAATCTCATCATGCAAGTGTTTGCACTTTTTTGTTGGGAGGATAAAACAAGTTTTTACGTTTTGACAGCATAACAGCGCCACTTGAGTAGCGCACCTGTGCTACTCTTGCAGCGCACCTGTGCTACTCTTGCAGCGCACCTGTGCTACTCTTGCAGCACACCTGTGCTACTCTTGCAGCGCACCTGTGCTACTCTTGTAGCGCACCTGTGCTACTTTTGCAGCACACCTGTGCATTTTAACAATTCAACCAGTCTGAATGTAGCGTTTCAATTTGTGAAATTGTGAAGTACTTCGTTTAACCGAAGTTAAGCAAGCGGAATGATTTGTTAAACAAATTCAATTCGGCAGCATTTTTCTGCGGAAAAGTTTTGTCAGTATTGGAGTCTGTTGTAATTTTAACGCCGAAAAGTTAAAACAAAGACACGTTTTAACAATTAAAGAAACCGTTTTTGCAAACAATTTAAACCAAAAAGTGAATATGAAACAGACAATGAAACGTTTTTACGGAACCATTGCAACCGTTGCAATTGTTTCGGGGCTGACAGGGGCTTTTGCCATATCAGTAGCACAAAAGAATCAGAATCGTCAGATGGTGACATCAGAGGTGCAACAGGCACTCTACGGAGAGGAAGCTTCCGCAGAGCCTAAACTTATGACTCTGTCAACTTCAACGGCTATGCCAAACCAGCCCGTGGACCTCACCTCGGCAGCCGAGAAGGGCTGTAATGCTGTAGTATATATTAAGGTGGTCATTGGCGGCGAAACCAAGACGATTGAGTATCGCGACCCGTTTGAAGACTTCTTCGGTGATTTCTTCGGACGCGGTGGTGGTGGCACACAACGCCGTCAGATTCAGACCCCCAAGAAAGAGGCTGCGGGTAGTGGTGTCATTATTTCCACAGACGGTTACATTGTGACAAATAATCACGTGGTGCAGCAGGCCAACGAAATCACGGTGACATTGAACGACAACCGCGAGTTCACTGCCAAGGTCATCGGCACCGACCCCGACACAGACCTGGCTCTCATCAAAATCGAGGGTTCGGGCTTCCCCACGCTGGTCATTGGCGACAGCGACGCGCTGAAGGTGGGCGAATGGGTGTTGGCCGTAGGCAATCCGTTCAACCTGACCAGCACCGTGACGGCTGGCATCGTCAGCGCCAAGGCTCGAAATCTGGGAGCCAACAACAAGGGCATCGAGTCGTTCATCCAAACGGACGCAGCCATCAACCAGGGTAATTCGGGCGGTGCACTCATCAATGCACGAGGCGAACTTGTGGGTATCAACGCCATGCTCTACAGCAACACGGGCAGCTACACGGGCTACGGTTTTGCCATCCCTGTCAGCATCATGAAGAAAGTGGTTGCCGACCTGAAGGAATTTGGCACCGTACAGCGTGCACTCATCGGAGTAAGCGGCATGACCCTGCATGACTATGTTGATGCCCAGAAGCACAAAGATGAAAAGTTCAAGGCTGATTTCGGAACAAACGATGGTGTCTATATTGCCGAAGTAACCGAAGATGGTGCTGCAGCCGAAGCAGGTCTGAAGGAAGGCGATGTCATCACCAGTGTCGATGGAAAGAAAATTACAAAGATGTCTGAACTGCAGGAAGCTACCACGAAATATCGCCCTGGCGACAAGGCCCAGATTGGTTATATCCGCGACAAGAAGGAGAAGATGACTACCATTACATTCCGCAACGCCAAAGGCACTACAAAGGTGATGAAGTCGCTCAGCATGGACATCCTCGGAGCAGAATTCAAGGACGTGCCTGATGGACTGAAGAAGAACCTCGGCATCCAGGGTGGTGTCATGGTGAAATCGGTGAAGAACGGCAAGTTCAAGGAGGCTGGCATCGAGAAGGACTTCATCATCCTGAAGGTGAACGGACAGAACATCAAGTCGGTGAACGACATTGAAACGGCCTTCAAGCAAGCCCAGACGTCCGACGACCAGACCATGTGGATATGGGGCAAGACCACCGACGGCACTTCGGTCAGCAAGGCTGTGCAGCTGGGGAACGACTAACAGTCATCCCACAAAAAAGTAATCCTCGCTTGTTCCACGGACGGAGCAAGCGAGGATTTATTTGTGCTGTATAGTAGGATTTAGCAGAGCTTGCGAGAGCCATCGCCGATAACAACATCGATAACGACGGGCTTCTTGCCGTACTTCTCCTGGAACTTCTTGACAGCAGTCTTAACGAAGTTGTCGTAGAGCTCTTCAGCAACAAGGTTGATGGTGCAGCCGCCGAAGCCACCGCCCATGATGCGTGAACCAGTCACGGAGCACTCCTTGGCAATGTCGTTGAGGAAGTCAAGCTCTTCGCAGCTTACTTCGTAGTCCTTCGACAGGCCGTAGTGCGTCTCGTACATCTTCTGGCCTACAGTCTCGTAGTCGCCCTTCTCCAGAGCGTCGCAGACTGCCAGCACGCGGTCCTTCTCACCCAGAACGAAGGTAGCACGCTTGATGTCTTCAGCAGGAACCTTGCCTTCAATCTCCTTGAGTTCTTCCCAAGTAGCTTCGCGCAGGGTTGTGATTTCCTTGTCTGGGTGCAGAGCCTTGATGGCCTTCACGCAGTTTTCACAGCTGTTGCGGCGGTCGTTGTATGGAGAACCAACCAATTCGTGCTTCACGCAGGAGTTGATGAGCACCAGCTTGTAGCCCTTTGGATTCCATGGGAAGTACTCAAATTCGCCGCTGCGGCAGTCGAGGCGCATCAGATGGCCTTTCTTGCCGAATACGCTGGCAAACTGGTCCATGATACCGCAGTTCACGCCGATGTACTTGTGCTCTGTGGCCTGACCTACCTTGGCCAGTGTCATCTTGTCAATCTTGTTCTGGCCGAAGAGGTCGTTCATGGCGAAAGCATAGCAGCTCTCCAGTGCTGCCGATGAAGACATACCTGCACCGTTGGGCACGTCACCAGCAAAGGCGGTGTCGAAGCCCTCAACGGGTACGCCAAGTGCCATCATTTCGCGAACTACACCGAAGATGTAGCGGAAGTGGCTGGCCTTTGGTCCCTTCTCGTCGTCGATAGAGAATTCTGCATAGTCCTTCAGGTCGATGGAGTAGGCACGGATAGTGCGTGTGCCGTTAGGACGGATTTCAGCAATCATTCCCTGTTCTACTGCGCCCGGGAATACGAATCCACCGTTGTAATCTGTGTGCTCACCAATGAGGTTGATACGGCCTGGTGAAGCGTAAACTGAGCCTGGCTCGCCGCCAAGGTGCTTAATGAAACGTGTGCGAACGTCATCAATTGTAAGTCTCATAACTTTGATTTAGTTTTATTTTAATGGTTAATAAATAATAGTTGTTTATTTCTGATGTTTTAATGAAGAAGAGCTATAGGCTTCGCCGTGAAGCCTGTAGCTCTCATTTGTGTTATTTCCCGCTGATTCCAATCTTAGAACCGAAGTTGCAGAACCAGAAGACGTAAGCGTAGTAAACGAACATCATCATGATGGCAACGCCTACGCCAAGCGATGGGTTGTCAACCACGGTACCCATGACGAGTGGCAGTGTGGCACCACCGAGCACGCCCATGTTGATAAGGCCAGAAGCGTTCTTCGTGTGAGGACCCAGTTCCTGCAGACCCAGGTTGAAGATGAGCGGCCACATCACAGAGTGGAACAGACCGGCTGCCAGCATGGCATATACTGCATACATGCCGGGCAGGAAGAATGAAATACCTACGCAGGCTGCGCCAAGAATCAGACAGCAAGACAGCAGGGTGCGAGCCTTGAACTTGGCCAGAATAGCCGAGCCAACGAAACGGCCCACCATCATGCCGCCCCAATAGAAGGGCAGGTATTCTGTTGCACTGCCTGGCAGAGAGGGGTCGGCCTTCCAGTAAGCCGGAAGCATAGAAGGAATACCAATCTCCAAGCCCATGTACATGGCGATGGCCAATGCGCCGAACCATACGTGTGGGTACTGGAACACGCTCGACTTGTACTGCTTCAGGTCAGCTGCAGCCTCAACGTCGTCAGCAGCCTTGTCCTTGTCTGGATCGGGCAGCTTGATGAAGAACAGGATGGCAGCAATGGCAATGGCGAAAATACCCAGCATGAGGAATGGGCCAGGCACGTTCTCCGGCAGCTTTGGCTTGCCAGCGATGATGACGTAAGTAATGAAGATTGGGGCCACGGTCGTAGCCACAGAGTTCAGGGCCTGCGACAGCGTCATGCGGAAGGCGCCGCTCTCCGGTGCACCCAGTACCATGACGTAGGGGTTGGCCACAAGCTGCAGCATCACAACGCCCAGAGCCACAATGCTCATGCAGCAGAGGAATACAGTGTAAACACTCTCAGTTCCCAGTGCGGCAGTCACGCCCAGGTTGTTGGCAATGAAGCCAAGGCCCACGACGGTCAGACCGAGGACGAGCGTAGCCTTGTAGCCAATCTTGCTCATCATCATGGCAAATGGGATGGAGAAAAAGTAAGCACCGTAGAAGAAGGTGTTGACCAGCTGTCCTTGTGTGTCGGTCAGTTGGAATGCTTCCTTACAGAACTCAATCATTGAGTTGTTCATTGTCGTGATGAATCCGATGAGGAAGCACACGATGAACACAATAATTAACGGAAAGAGATAATTCGGTTTGTTTTGTGCCATAGTATAATTGAAAATTGAAAATTGAAAATTGAAAATTACTCTACGCTAAACTTGTAAATAGTCTTCTGCTTGTACTTTTCACCTGGATGCAGCACTACAGGCGGGAAGTATGGGCGGTTCGGGCTGTCGGGGAAGTGCTGTGCCTCGAAGCAGATGCTGGAGCGGCGCGGAGCCGTGCAGCCTTGCTGGATGGGGTAGCCTGTAGCCCAGTTGTCCGTGTAAATCTGAACGCCTGGCTCGGTGGTGTAAGTCTCCAGCACGCGGCCAGACTTTGGTTCCACAAGGCGGGCGGCCAGCGTGAGTTCACCAAACTCCTTCTTGTTGCAAACGAAGCAGTGGTCATAGCCGGCGCCGTTCTTGATTTGCTCGTCGTCGGCATCGATGTCCTGACCAACGGGTTTCGGTGTCGTGAAGTCGAATGGCGTGCCCTTCACGCTGCGGATTTCACCCGTCGGAATGCTGGTCTCATCAATGGGGATGTAGAAATCGCAGTTCATGTAGAGCAACTGGTCCTCGATGCCCGGCGTTGGGTTGGCAATGCCTTGCAATGAGAAGAAAGCATGATGCGTCAGGTTGATGATAGTGCGCTTGTTGGTTGTCGCAAGGTATTCGATAACCAGCTCGTTTTCATCAGTCCAAGTGAACTCCACTGAAATCTTTACTTCACCCGAGAAACCCTCATGTCCATAAGGCAGGATGATGTTCAGCGTCAGGTTCTGGTCGCCAGTCTGGTAGGCGTCCCACACTTGCGCGTGCAGACCTGTCGGACCGCCGTGCAATGCGTTGGGGCCATTGTTGATGGCCAGACTGTACTCCTTGCCGTTCAACTGGAACTTACCCTTGCAGATGCGGTTGCCGTAGCGACCAATCAGGGTGGAAAGGTAAGGCTCGGGCGAATTCACGACTGCGTCGATGTTGTCGTGACCCTGGATGACGTTTGCCACCTTGCCGTCCTTGTCGGGCACCATGATGGCCACGATGGCGCCACCGTAGTTGGTGATTGACACTTCATAACCGTCCTTGTTCACCAGCGTGAACAGGTCAGTTTTCTTGCCGTTAATTTCCTTCTGGAAATCCTCAGCTTTGAGGCCGCTGAGTTTTGGCTGTACTGTACTCATAGAAAACGTTTAGTTAAGTATTAGATTGGAAATATTCTCTCTTTCTGGGCGACTCTTTGTTTCGCCTCTGCAAATTAAACGTTTTTTTTTCGTACTATCCCAATATTTGAAAGACAAAATCTATAAAAAAACTTAAAACGCCCTTTGCGGCACAAAAAAAGCCCCATTATTGGAGCTGTAAGGAATAAAAGTGTACGTTTTGTAACACACCTGTGCTACTTCGGCAGCGCACCTGTGTTACTTGCGCAGCGCACCTGCGTTACTTCGATAGCGCACCTATGCTACTTTTGTGGCGAAGCATCGTCAGCTGAAGATTGCAGGTAGCTCAGCAAGTCGGCCACAATGAAACTGCTGCCACCGATATAGACGAAATCGTCGGGGGCTGCATCGCACATGGCAGCCTGATAGGCTGCTGCCACAGTGGGGTAGTGCTGGCCGTGGAGCTGACAGGCTGCAGCCAATCGTTTCACTTCTTCGGCTGGCAATGCACGCTGCACGCTGGCTTGGGTGAAATAATAGGTGGCCTGGGTAGGGAGCATGGAGAGCACGCCGCTGATGTCCTTGTCGTTCACCATGCCAAGGACGATGCGCAGCTGGCGGCATGGCTGCTGGGCAAGCTGACGGGCAATGTACTGGAAGCCGCCCGTGTTGTGTCCCGTGTCGCAGACTGTGCGGGGCTTGTCGTTGAGGGTTTGCCAACGGCCCATCAGGCCCGTCAGTCGGCAAACATGGGCAAAGCCCTGCTTGATGTGGTCTGGGCTGACGGGGAACGTTCCGTCCTGTGCCAGCACGTTAAGAGCCGTCAGTATGGTGTTGGTGTTCTTGGCCTGACAGGCACCAGAAAGTTCTCCGATTGGTTTCCCGTATGATTTTGTTTCATAACAGATTCCTCCATCTATCATAAAGCTATGGTTCAACACTTCCGGGTGGTCTTCTGCAAAGCAGATCGGTGCACCAGCCTCCTGGGCCTTGGCCTGGAACACGGGGCGCGTTTCGGGCAGTGCCTCCCCAATGACTACGGGCACGCCGGGCTTGATGATGCCTGCCTTCTCAACAGCAATCTGTGGCAGGGTGTTGCCGAGGAATTGCACGTGGTCGAATGAGATGTTGGTGATGATGGAGACCAAGGGCGTGATGATGTTGGTGCAGTCCAAGCGTCCGCCCAGCCCTACTTCCACCACGGCCACATCCACGTGTTGTTGGGCAAAATAGTGAAAGGCCATGGCGGTGGTGAGTTCAAAGAATGAGGGATGGAGCGGTTCGAAGAAGCTGCGGTGCTGCTCCACAAAGTCGATGACGAACTGCTGGCTGACCATCTGTCCGTCCACGCGGATGCGCTCGCGGAAATCAACAAGGTGGGGCGAGGTGTACAGCCCCACCTTGTAGCCAGCGCTTTGCAGGATGGCGGCCAGCGTGTGGCTGGTGGAGCCCTTCCCGTTGGTTCCGGCCACGTGGATGGTCTTGAACCGGCGCCAGGGATGCCCAAAGTGCCGGTCGAGGGCAAAAGTATTGGCAAGGCCTTCCTTGTAGGCGGCCTTGCCAACTTGCTGAAAGAGTGGCGCACTGTTGTACAGGTACGCAATGGTCTCGTCGTATGTCATCGGCTGAAATAGCTCTTAAATCGGTTGAAGATGCTCTGCTTCACACTTTCCTGCGGCGTGAAGTTGTCGCTGTGCTGCATCTTTTCCAGTGCTTGCTTCTCGTCGCGGCTGAGGGTTTGCGGCATATAGACGCTGATGTTCACCAGTTCGTCGCCGCGCTGGCCGCGATTGTAGCCCTGCACCTGTGGCACACCCTTGCCGCGCAGCCGCATCACGGTGCCCGGTTGTGTGCCGGCAGGGATGGTGAGGCGCGCACGTCCATTCACCGTGGGCACTTCGATGGTGCAGCCCAACACAGCCTGTGGAATGCTGAGCAGCAAGTTGTAGATGAGGTCGTTGCCGTCGCGCAGCAGTTCAGCGTGCTGCTTCTCCTTGATGATGATTTGCAGGTCGCCGTTCACGCCGTTGTGACGTCCGGCCCCGCCTTTGCCGTCGAGGGTGAGCACCATGCCCTCTTGCAGGCCGGCAGGGAAGTTCACCTCCACCAGCGTTTCGCCCGGCACGATGCCTTCGCCGTGGCAATGGCTACATTTCTTCTTGATGACGGTGCCTTCGCCGTGGCAGTCGGGGCAGACCGTCTGGCTCTGCATCATGCCGAAGATGCTCTGCTGGCTGCGGATGACGTAGCCCGAACCGTGGCACGTGGGGCACTGGCTGGTCGTTCCGTCCTCCGAACCCGTGCCGTGGCAGTGGTCGCAGGTCACATCGTTCTTTATCTTGAACTTCTTGGTGCAGCCGTTCACAATCTCCTCCAGGGTAAGCTCCACGCGCAGACGCTGGTCGCGGCCCTTGAAGACGGGCTTCTGCTGACGGCCTCCTCCACCGAAGCCGCTGAAACCGCTGAAGCCTCTGCCGCCGCCGAAACCCAGATCCTCGAAGATGTCGCTGAAGTGGCTGAAGATGTCGCTCATGTCCATGCCCTGGCCGCCGCCGAATCCGGCTGCGCCGCCCAGGCCCTCGAAGCCGAACTGGTCATACTGCTGACGCTTCTTGGGGTCGTGCAGCACTTCGTATGCCTCGGCAGCCTCCTTGAACTTCTCTTCGGCAGTCTTGTCACCCGGATTGCGGTCGGGGTGATACTTGATGGCCAGTTTCTTGTAGGCCCGCTTTATTTCTTCGTCGGTCGCGCCTTTCTGCACGCCCAGCACTTCGTAGTAGTCTCTCTTGTTTGCCATATCGTGTTTACTGTTTTAATGCCCCCCTAAATC
>R20__coassemble_700_pt1 | contig 23116 bp, 35 predicted proteins | sample R20__metabat2_low_PE_030 | metagenome-assembled genome bin R20 | reverse complement strand
TACAGAACACTCGAACATTAACAATTATTAGTGCGCTCTAAGCGCCTAACCCAATTTGTGTTTTTACGTTTTATAGAAGATGGCTTATTTCCAAAATGAATATTTCCTGTTGACGCTGACGTTTGGCGTGTTTTTCCTGGCACGCTATGTGCAGCGGCGTGTGGGCTGGGCTTGGCTCAACCCCATCCTGGTCAGCATCCTGGTGCTGATTGCTTTTTTGAAGTTGACGGGCGTGACTTATGAGGTGTATCAGCAGAGCTGCTCGAAGATTGACTTTTGGCTGAAACCGGCTGTGGTGGCACTTGGCGTACCGCTCTATCGGCAGCTGTCGGCCATTAGGCGGCAGATTCTGCCCATTGTCGTCTCGCAGCTGGTGGGCTGCGTCACGGGCATTCTGTCGGTTGTGCTCATTGCCAAGATGCTGGGGGCCAGTCGCCCTGTCATTCTTTCGCTGGTGCCGAAGTCGGTCACTACGCCCATTGCGATGGAGGTGACCAATACGCTGGGTGGCATCTCCTCGCTCACGGCGGCCATCGTGGTGAGTGTAGGCATTCTGGGTGCTATCGTCGGTTTCCGGGTGCTTCATTTCGGCCACATCAATCACCCCGATTCGCAGGGACTGTCCATTGGCACGGCTTCTCATGCCGTGGGCACGTCGGCTGCTATGGAACGAGGGGAGGAGCAGGGAGCTTTTGCCTCGCTTGGCCTGATACTGAATGGTGTGTTTACGGCGGTGCTGGCCTCTGTCTTACTCCGCTGGATGGGTGTTCTGTGACAGCTTTAGCCTTGTTTTAAGTTAAATAAATCTAAAAAGTGGGTGCGTTTTGACTTTTTTGCGCTGTTCGGCGAAAAAAAACGCCCGAAGAGCGTGCTGTTTGGCAAAAAAGTCGTACCTTTGCACCACTTTTTGGAGTAGTGCGCACCCTGCATGGGCGCAAGGGCTATCCTGCGGATGCCAGAAGCCGTGAATTTTCAAGAGAAAACAGCTGCGGCGAGGCGTGGAAGGGTGGCTTTGAAGCACGAAGAAAGCTCAAGTCGTTAAGCTACCACTAAGGATTTTTATGTTGGGCCAGACAGTGGCCTCTATGTAAGAAGCATGAATGGATGGTAGTGGGCGCATGAGTTTACTTGGAAAGACTACAAATTCAATAAAATAATAATAATTAAAAAGTAAAACAAAATGCCTACTATTCAACAATTGGTAAGAAAGGGCCGCAAGGTTTTGGAAGACAAGAGCAAGTCTCCAGCTTTGGATTCTTGCCCACAGCGCCGTGGCGTTTGTGTGCGTGTCTATACAACAACCCCCAAGAAGCCTAATTCAGCGATGCGCAAGGTCGCTCGTGTTCGTTTGACAAACAAGAAGGAAGTGAACTCCTACATTCCGGGCGAAGGCCACAACTTGCAGGAGCACTCCATCGTATTGGTTCGTGGTGGCCGTGTGAAGGACCTCCCGGGTGTACGTTACCACATCATCCGTGGTGCACTCGACACCGCCGGTGTGGCCAGCCGCACACAGCGCCGCTCGAAGTACGGAGCCAAGCGTCCAAAGGCTAAGAAGTAATCCCCATCTTATCAGACAAAACGAGTTTTTTAACAATCAGATGATTTGATTTGTTGGCAATGCTAAGGTTGAGTAAATGGCCTATATAATAAATAATGTGTAGGCTGTTGAAGAGACAAGATGCAACACAACCTCGAATCAACAGTAAAATCAAAACAGAACAATGAGAAAAGCTAAACCAAAGAAGCGTGTAATCCTTCCAGACCCAGTGTATGGCGAAGTAAAGGTTACGAAGTTTGTGAACAACCTCATGTATGATGGTAAGAAGAGTATTGCTTACTCTATCTTCTACAACGCTTTGAAGAATGTGGAGAACAAGATGAAGAACGAAGAGAAGTCTTCGCTCGAAATCTGGAAGAAGGCTCTGGAGAATGTAACGCCGCAGGTGGAGGTGAAGAGCCGCCGCATTGGTGGTGCCACATTCCAGGTGCCAACCGAAATCCGTGCAGACCGCAAGGAGGCTATCTCCATGAAGAACCTGATTTCCTTTGCACGCAAGCGCTCGGGCAAGAGCATGGCCGACAAGCTGGCTGCTGAAATCATGGATGCCTACAACCAGCAGGGTGGTGCGTTCAAGCGCAAAGAGGATATGCACCGCATGGCCGAGGCTAACCGTGCATTCGCTCACTTCCGCTTCTAAAAAATAGATGCTCTACAATAAGTAATAGTAATTAAAGTAAAAAGAAAAAGAGACTGAATATGGCTAAGCAAGATTTGCACCTTACCCGCAACTTCGGTATCATGGCTCACATCGATGCCGGCAAGACTACCACTTCGGAGCGTATCCTGTTCTACACAGGTAAGACTCACAAGCTTGGTGAGGTTCACGACGGTGGTGCCACAATGGACTGGATGGCCCAGGAGCAGGAGCGCGGTATCACCATTACTTCTGCCGCTACGACCGCATACTGGACTTGGAACGGCAAGAAGTACAAGTTCAACCTGATTGACACTCCGGGACATGTGGATTTCACTGCCGAGGTGGAGCGCTCGCTGCGTGTGCTTGATGGTGCCGTGGCTACGTATTGCGCCGTAGGTGGTGTTGAACCACAGTCGGAAACTGTGTGGCGTCAGGCCGACAAGTATAATGTTCCCCGCATGGGCTATGTGAACAAGATGGACCGCTCTGGTGCCGACTTCTTCGAGGTTATTCGCCAGATGAAGGAGATTCTGGGCGCAAACCCTGTACCTGTTGTCATTCCAATCGGTGCAGAGGAGAACTTCAAGGGCGTTGTTGACCTGATTAAGATGAAGGGTATCATCTGGCATGATGAGACGCAAGGTGCAGAGTTCGACGTCATTGATGTTCCTGCCGAGCTTCAGGCTGAGGCCGAGGAGTGGCGCAGCAAGATGCTGGAATCTGTGGCTGAGTTTGACGATGCGCTGATGGAGAAGTTCTTCGACGATCCTTCCACCATTACCGAGGACGAGATTATTTCGGCTATCCGCAAGGCTACTTGTTCGCTGGCTTGCACGCCAATGTTGTGCGGCTCTTCGTTCAAGAACAAGGGTGTGCAGACATTGCTCGACTATATCTGTGCATTCCTGCCTTCTCCGCTCGATACCGAGGCTGTTGTGGGCACGAACCCTGACACCAAGGCCGAGGAAGACCGTAAGCCGGACGAGGACGAGAAGACCTCTGCCTTGGCGTTCAAGATTGCCACTGACCCGTATGTGGGCCGCTTGACTTTCATCCGCGTTTATTCGGGTAAGGTTGAGGCCGGTTCTTACATCTATAATACTCGCTCGGGCAAGAAGGAGCGCGTGAGCCGTCTGTTCCAGATGCACTCAAACCACCAGAATCCTGTTGAGGTCATCAGTGCCGGTGACATCGGTGCCGTGGTTGGTCTGAAGGATATCCACACGGGTGATACGCTTTGCGACGAGGATGCACCCATCGTGCTGGAGTCTATGGACTTCCCGGATCCTGTGATTGGTATTGCCGTAGAGCCTAAGACGCAGAAGGACCTTGACAAGCTGTCGGTAGGTCTTGCCAAGTTGGCTGAGGAAGACCCGACATTCACAGTGAAGACAGACGAGCAGAGCGGTCAGACCGTTATCTCTGGTATGGGTGAGCTTCACCTTGACATCATCATCGACCGTCTGAAGCGTGAATTCAAGGTTGAGTGCAACCAGGGCAAACCACAGGTTAACTATAAGGAGGCCATCACGAAGACTGTCAACCTCCGCGAGGTTTACAAGAAGCAGTCGGGTGGTCGTGGTAAGTTTGCCGACATCATCGTGAACGTGGGTCCTGTTGACGACGACTTCGAGGGCACAGGTCTGCAGTTTGTTGACGAGGTGAAGGGTGGTAACGTCCCCAAGGAGTTCATCCCCGCTGTTCAGAAGGGCTTTGCCGAAGCCATGAAGAATGGTGTGCTGGGTGGCTTCCCGATGGATAGCTTGAAGGTGACACTGGTCGATGGTTCGTTCCACCCGGTTGACTCCGACCAGCTCTCATTTGAAATTGCAGCCCGTCAGGCTTACAAGAATGCATGTGCACAGGCTAAGCCGGTGCTGATGGAGCCTATCATGAAGCTTGAGGTTGTTACTCCTGAAGAGAACATGGGTGACGTGATTGGTGACCTGAACAAGCGCCGTGGCCAGGTGGAAGGCATGGACAATGCCCGTTCTGGTGCCCGCATCGTGAAGGCTATGGTTCCGCTGGGCGAAATGTTCGGCTATGTGACGGCACTGCGTACCATCACTTCGGGTCGTGCCACTTCTTCCATGCAGTATGACCATCACGCTCCTGTCAGCAGCTCTATTGCCAAGGAGGTATTGGCCGAATGCAACGGTCGGGTAGATCTCGTATAAAAAAAAATAATGTTTTGGGGTGCAGGCGAACAAACGACTCTTTGTCTGCATACCCCTGAACTGTTTTAATAACAATTATAAAATAACAAAAACAATGAGTCAGAAAATTCGTATTAAGCTGAAGTCTTACGACCACACTCTGGTGGATAAGTCTGCAGAAAAGATTGTGAAGACAGTGAAGGCAACTGACGCTATTGTCAGCGGTCCGATTCCTCTGCCAACCCACAAGCGCATTTACACAGTGAACCGCTCTACATTCGTGAACAAGAAGTCGCGTGAGCAGTTTGAGCTTTGCACCTACAAGCGTCTTATCGACATCTACAGTTCTACAACCAAGACTGTCGATGCGCTCATGAAGCTGGAACTCCCATCGGGTGTTGAAGTTGAGATCAAGGTTTAATACTAAACAGAGAATTTATTAAAAAAGTTAATTGAAATGCCAGGATTATTAGGAAAAAAAATCGGAATGACATCCGTTTTCAGTGCTGAGGGCAAGAATCTGCCATGCACTGTTATCGAAGTAGGTCCTTGTGTTGTAACCCAGGTGAAGACTGTCGAAAAGGATGGTTATGCTGCTGTGCAGGTTGGCTTCCAGGAAGCTAAGGAAAAGAACACCAGCAAACCCATGAAGGGACACTTCGCAAAAGCTGCTACAACACCAAAGAGACACTTGGCCGAGTTCACATTTGACGAAGAGTACAAACTGGGTGATGTTATCACCGTGGAACTTTTCAACGACACCGCCTACGTGGATGTTGTTGGCACCTCGAAGGGTAAGGGCTTCCAGGGCGTTGTGAAGCGCTGGGGCTTTGGCGGTGTAGGTCAGGCCACACACGGCCAGGACGACCGCCTGCGCAAGCCGGGTTCTATCGGTGCATGTGCCACACCTTCTCGTGTATTCAAGAATCTCCACATGGGTGGTCAGATGGGCAATGCCCGCGTGACTACACACAATCTTCAGGTAATTAAAGTGATTCCAGAGCACAACCTCTTGCTCATCAAGGGTAGCGTGCCTGGTTGCAAGGGTTCAATCGTATCAATCAAGAAGTAAGCAATGGAAGTTTCAGTATTAAATATCAAAGGTCAGGATACTGGCAAGAAGGTCGTTCTGAACGATGCAATCTTCGGAATTGAACCTAATGACCACGTTATTTACCTCGCAGTAAACCAGTACCTCGCTGCACAGCGACAGGGTACTCATAAGTCTAAGGAAAGAAGCGAAATCACAGGCTCTACCCGCAAGCTTATCCGCCAGAAGGGTGGTGGCGGTGCACGCCGTGGCGACATCAAGTCTCCAGTGCTCCGTGGTGGTGGCCGCGTGTTTGGTCCACGTCCTCGTGACTATTGGTTCAAGCTTAACAAGAAAGTTAAGAATTTGGCCCGTAAGAGCGCCCTTTCATACAAGGCTCAACAGAATGCCATCATTGTCGTTGAGGACTTCGATTTTGAAGCTCCAAAGACTAAAGAAGCTGTAGGCTTGTTAAATAATCTTAAGATTGTAGGCAAGAAGGTGCTTCTGGTTTTGCCAAAAGTAGAGAAAAACGTATATTTGTCGGCTCGAAACATTCAGCGCGTTGGCGTTATGACAGCATCTGCACTCAATACCTATCAGGTGATGAATGCAAATGTCCTTGTTGTGACGGAAGATGCGTTGAAGCTTGTTGACGAAACTTTTAACAAGTAAGGAGGTACGCACATGGCATATATCGTAAAACCGTTGGTAACAGAAAAGATGACAGCTATTACAGAGAAGCAGAACAACAAGTTCGGCTTTATCGTGCTTCCTGCTGCCAATAAGATTGAGATTAAAAAGGAAATAGAAGCAAAGTATAACGTAAATGTAGTTTCAGTTAACACCATGAACTACGCTGGTAAGCGTAAGAGCCGCTACACAAAGGCTGGTGTTATCAAGGGCAAGACAAAGGCCTTCAAAAAGGCTATCGTCACCCTGGCCGAAGGCGAAACTATCGATTTCTATAGTAACATTTAATAATTAAAATGGGTATTCGTAAATTTAAGCCAGTAACTCCTGGCCAGCGTCACAAAGCTATTGGCACGTTCGATGATGTTACTACATCCGTGCCAGAGAAAACTCTTGTATTCGGTAAGCGCAGCACGGGTGGCCGTAACAATCAGGGCCGCATCACTGTTCGCTACAGAGGTGGCGGTCACAAGAGATTGCTCCGTCTTGTCGATTTCAAGAGAGAAAAGGACGGGATTCCCGCAGTGGTGAAGACAATAGAGTACGATCCAAACCGCTCTGCGCGCATCGCGCTTGTCTTCTATGCTGATGGTGAAAAACGTTACATTGTTGCTCCTAACGGATTGAAGGTAGGCGATACCATCATGTCTGGCGCAGAGGCTACTCCAGAACTCGGAAACACACTTCCCCTGGAGAACATCCCTGTAGGTACAGTCATCCACAACATTGAGCTCCGCCCTGGACAGGGTGCGAAGATGGTTCGTTCTGCCGGCAATTTTGCTCAGTTAACTTCACGCGAAGGCAAGTATTGCGTCATCAAGCTGCCTTCAGGCGAAATTCGCAAGGTGCTCTCGGTTTGCCGCGCAACCATTGGTAGCGTAAGCAACTCTGACCACGCTCTTGAATCTTCTGGTAAGGCAGGTCGCAGCCGCTGGCTGGGACGTCGTCCGCACAACCGTGGTGTAGTAATGAACCCAATCGATCACCCAATGGGTGGTGGTGAAGGCCGTCAGACTGGTGGACACCCACGTTCACGCAACGGTCTTTATGCAAAGGGCTTGAAGACACGTGCACCAAAGAAGCAGTCAAGCAAGTACATAATCGAAAGACGTAACAAGAAATAAAGTTAACTGAATATGAGTCGTTCATTAAAAAAGGGTCCATACATCAATGTAAAGCTCGAAAAGAAAGTGCTCGCCATGAACGAGAGCGGCAAGAAGAGCGTTATCAAGTCATGGGCACGTGCTTCAATGATTTCCCCGGATTTCGTGGGACATACCATTGCAGTACACAACGGTAATAAATTCATCCCTGTTTACATTACTGAAAACATGGTCGGCCACAAGCTGGGTGAGTTTGCTCTTACGCGCACATTCCGTGGTCATGCCGGTAATAAGAAGAAGTAAAAACAGGCTCACACAAGTAAAAAGACTTTTATATAATGGGAGCAAGAAAACATTTAATGGCCAATAAGATAAAAGAGGCCAAAAAGACTACTTACTTTGCTACTCTCCGCAATATTCCATCCTCTCCACGCAAGATGCGCTATGTGGCAGACCTTGTAAGAGGCATGGAGGTGAGCAAGGCTCTTGCAACGCTTAAGTTCAACAGCAAGAATGCTACCAAGGACCTTGAGAAGTTGCTCCGCTCTGCTATTGCCAACTGGGAGCAGAAGAATAATCGTAAGGCTGAAAACGGCGAACTCTACATCTCCAAGATTTTTGTTGACGAAGGCGCTACCCTCAAGCGTATGCGTCCGGCTCCACAGGGACGTGGATACAGAATTCGCAAGCGCTCGAATCATGTTACTATTTTCGTGGACGCTAAAACTAATGATGAGAAGTAAATTATGGGACAAAAATGTAATCCAATAAGCAACCGCCTCGGTATTGTCCGTGGCTGGGATTCAAACTGGTTTGGTGGCAATGATTTTGGTGACAACCTGCTGGAGGACACCAAGATCCGTAAATACCTCAATGCCCGTTTGGCAAAGGCAAGTGTTTCTAAAATTGTCATTGAAAGGACACTGAAGCTTGTCACTATCACTATTTGCTCTGCTCGTCCTGGTGTCATCATTGGTAAAGGCGGTCAGGATGTCGAGGCCCTCAAGGCTGAGCTCAAGAAGGTGACTGACAAGGACGTTCAGATTAATATCTATGAGATTAAGCGTCCAGAACTTGACGCCGTGATTGTTGCAAACAACATCGCACGACAGATTGAAGGCAAGATTGCCTATCGCCGTGCTATCAAGACAGCTATTGCAAATACCATGCGTTCTGGTGCAGAAGGCATCAAGGTGCAGATTTCGGGTCGTCTCAACGGTGCAGAAATGAGCCGTTCAGAAATGTACAAGGAAGGTCGCACACCGCTGCATACACTCCGTGCCGACATTGACTACTGCCTTGCAGAGGCACTGACAAAAGTGGGTCTTCTGGGCATCAAGGTATGGATCTGCCGTGGCGAGAAATTCGGCAAGCAGGATCTCACCCCCAATTTTGCACAGCAGAAGGAGGCCGGACGCAGTGGCGGCAACAATGGTGGCGGCAGAAGATTCAGAAACAAGAAGTCTAATCGCATTTAATCAGAAGAACTATGTTACAGCCTAAAAGACAAAAATATAGAAGACCGCAAAAAGGTCGTGGCCGTTTAAAGGGCGTATCACACCGTGGTACGGAACTTGCATTCGGTAGCTTCGGTATCAAGGCGCTTCAGACTCGCTGGATCACAGCTCGTCAGATTGAAGCAGCCCGTGTTGCAATCACACGTTACATGCAGCGTCAAGGTCAGGTCTGGATTCGTATCTTCCCTGACAAGCCAATTACAAAGAAACCTGCAGACGTCCGAATGGGTAAGGGTAAGGGTGATCCATACCAGTACGTCTTCCCTGCGAAACCAGGACGCATTCTCTTTGAGATTGAAGGCGTTCCCTATGAAATTGCAAAGGAGGCTCTTCGCCTTGGAGCGCAGAAACTCCCTACTACAACAAAGTTTATTGTACGTCGTGACTACGACAAAAACGCTTGATTAAGATGAAGATTACAGAAATTAGAGAACTGAACGATGCTGAACTTGCAGAACGCATCGAAACGGAAGTTGCCAACTACGAGAACTTGAAGTTTGGCCATAATATTTCTCCTGTAGAAGATCATTCTCAAATTAAGAAGTTGCGTCGTGACATCGCACGTATGAAGACCGTACTTCGCGAAAGAGAACTCAAACTCAATAAATAATTCGAGGCTACATGGAAAGAAATTTAAGAAAACAGCGTCAGGGTGTGGTTACGAGTGACAAGATGGACAAGACCATCGTCGTTGCTGCAAAGTTCAAGGAGAAACACCCTATCTACGGTAAGTTTGTCCAGAAGACAAAGAAATACCATGCTCATGATGAGAAGAACGATGCACATGTTGGTGACACTGTGCTGATCATGGAGACTCGTCCATTGAGCAAAACTAAGAGATGGAGATTAGTACAAATCGTTGAAAGAGCTAAGTAAACAATATGATACAGGTAGAAACAAGATTGGCAGTTGCTGACAACAGTGGTGCACGTGAGGTACTTTGTATCCGTGTCCTTGGTGGTACTCGCCGCCGTTACGCCACTGTAGGTGACGTGATTGTCGTAGCAGTAAAGAATGCTATCCCAACGAGTGAAGTAAAGAAGGGTGCCGTATCAAAGGCTCTTATCGTTCGCACGAAGAAGGAAGTGCGCCGTCCGGACGGGTCATATATCCGTTTCGATGACAATGCGTGTGTGCTTCTCAACAATGCTGGCGAAATGAGAGGTAGCCGTATCTTCGGCCCTGTAGCTCGTGAGCTCCGTGCTGCTAACATGAAAGTAGTTTCTTTGGCTACTGAAGTACTTTAATTTTTAAAGAGTTACAGTAAAATGAGTAAATTACACATAAAGAAAGGCGACACGGTTTACGTAAACGCTGGCAACAACAAGGGCAAGACGGGCAAAGTGCTCTCTGTGCTTGTTAAGGAGCAGCGCGCCGTAGTCGAGGGTGTCAACATGGTAAAGAAAAGTACTAAGCCAAGTGCAGCACACCCACAGGGAGGTATTATAGAGCAGGAGGCTCCTATCCACATTTCCAACCTGAACGTGGTGGATCCCAAGACGGGCAAGCCAACACGCATCGGCAGGAGATTAGGTGCCAACGGAAAGTTAGTTCGTTACGCTAAAAAGTCAGGGGAGGAAATTTAATGAGTACAACCGCACAACTTAAGAATGTATATAAAGAGCAGATTGCCCCAGCGCTCCAGAAGCAGTTTAACTACACTTCGCCCATGCAGATTCCTGTATTGAAGAAGATTGTGGTAAATCAGGGTCTTGGTATGGCAACTGCCGACAAGAAGGTCATTGAGGTTGCAATGAACGAAATCGCTCAGATTACAGGCCAGAAGCCCGTTGCAACAATGTCCAAAAAGGACATCTCGAACTTCCGTCTTCGCAAGAAGATGCCAATTGGTGTGATGGTAACACTCCGTCGTGAGAGAATGTACGAGTTCCTTGAGAAGCTCGTCCGTGTGTCTCTTCCTCGTATCCGTGACTTCAAGGGCATTGAGTCAAAGTTCGATGGCCGTGGAAATTACACGCTCGGCATTACTGAGCAGATTATCTTCCCGGAAATCAACATTGATCAGGTTGATAAGATTATGGGTATGAACATCACATTCGTGACCTCTGCAAAGACTGACGAAGAGGGGTATGCACTCCTCAAGGCATTTGGTCTTCCATTTAAGGACGCAAAAAAGTAATTTGATATGGCAAAAGAATCAATGAAGGCACGCGAAGTGAAGCGTGCAAAGCTTGTGGCAAAGTATGCAGCCAAGCGTGCTGCACTGAAGAAGATTGTTGCTACGGGCGAGCCAATGGAGGCATACGAGGCAGCTCGCGCCCTTCAGGCTATCCCGGCCAATGCAAACCCAATTCGTCTTCACAATCGCTGCAAAATCACAGGACGTCCAAGAGGCTATATGCGCCAGTTCGGACTTTCGCGTATCCAGTTCCGTGAGATGGCTTCACAAGGTCTTATTCCGGGAGTGAAGAAGGCAAGCTGGTAAATTGCGGTTACTGGTGCCAAGCTCCTTTGGTGAACAAAAATCCGATGGTTACCAGTTCGGGGGTAACCTGACGATACTTTGTTTCCCAAGAAACGGCGAGGGAAAACAGATGAACAGATGCATGAAAGGTTCTATGACCTCTATGTACACATCTTCTAAGCTCTCTCACTGGTAAAGCTAAGTAAAAAGGTAGTTTTATTATTTTTAAATATTGTCGGGCAAACCGAAAACAAGTCCCGATTAATTTAATTTTATTATGACAGATCCAATAGCAGATTATTTGACGAGGCTTCGCAATGCCATTCAGGCAAAGCATAAGGTAGTGGAAATACCAGCCTCAAACCTCAAGAAAGAGATTACGAAAATTCTCTTCGACAAAGGTTACATTTTGAACTACAAGTTCGTTGAAGAGGGTCCTCAGGGTTCAATAAAGATTGCCCTCAAGTACAATCCTCAGACAAAGGAGAGCGCCATTCAGTGCCTGAAGCGCATCTCTCGTCCAGGTCTCCGTAAATATACGGGCTACAAGGACATGCCACGTGTAATAAACGGATTGGGTATCGCTGTGATATCTACATCTAAAGGTGTTATGACAAACAAAGAGGCTGCCGACTTGAAGATAGGCGGTGAAGTCCTTTGCTATATTTATTAAATAAGGAGGAATTTTATAATGTCTAGAATTGGTAAATTACCTATTATTATTCCTGCAGGAGTGACTGTAACTCATAAGGATGACATTGTAACTGTAAAAGGTCCGAAAGGCGAACTCAGCCAATACGTTGATCCATCTATCAAGGTGAACATTGAGGACGGCAAGTTGACAATGGAGGAAAACACAGAGTTGATGCAGGATAATACAAAGCAGCGTCATGCTTTCCATGGTCTCTACCGCTCACTTGTGAACAATATGGTAGTTGGTGTTTCTGAAGGCTACAAGGCTACTCTCCAGCTCGTTGGTGTAGGTTACCGTGTAAGCAATCAGGGTAATGTGCTTGAGTTTGCGCTCGGCTACTCTCATGGTATTGTCTTTGAGGTTCCAAAGGAAATCAAGGTCGAGACCAAATCTGAGAGAAATCAGGATCCTCTCATCATGCTCGAATCATGCGACAAGCAGTTGCTTGGACTCGTGTGTGCAAAGATCCGCTCATTCCGCAAGCCAGAGCCTTACAAGGGTAAGGGTATCCGCTTCCAGGGTGAAGTTATCAGAAGGAAGTCTGGTAAGTCTGCAAGTGCTAAATAATTAAACAGATTTAGAGTATGATTACAAAGATTGAAAGACGACTCAAAATTAAATACAGAGTACGCAATAAGGTTTCTGGTACTGCTGAACGCCCACGTATGAGCGTTTTCAGAAGCAACAAGCAGATCTATGTTCAAGTGATTGATGACGATGCTCAGAAGACACTCGTTTCCGCATCTTCACTTGGATTCGAGAAAATGAACAAAAGTGAACAGGCAGCAAAGGTTGGCGCCCTCATTGCAAAGAAGGCACTTGAGGCAGGCATCTCAGCCGTTGTTTTCGACCGTAATGGCTACCTTTATCACGGAAGAGTAAAAGCTGTGGCTGATGCTGCACGCGAAGCAGGACTTAAATTTTAAATACGATTATGGTAAATAGAGTTAAAGTACAAAACGATGCCGAGCTCAAAGACCGCTTGGTTGCTATTAATCGTGTTACTAAAGTTACTAAGGGTGGTCGTACATTTACATTCGCTGCCATCGTAGTTGTTGGTGACGGTAATGGTGTAATCGGCTATGGTCTTGGTAAGGCTGGTGAAGTTACAGCTGCTATCGCTAAAGGCGTGGAAGCTGCAAAGAAGAATTTAGTCAAGGTCCCTGTTCTGAAGGGAACTGTTCCTCACGAGGCATACGCTAAGTTTGGCGGCGCCCGCGTGCTTATCATGCCAGCTTCTGAAGGTACTGGAGTGGTTGCAGGTGGTGCCATGCGTGCCGTTCTTGAAAGTGTTGGTATTACTGATGTCCTTGCAAAATCCAAGGGCTCATCAAACCCACACAATCTTGTGAAGGCTACAATCGAGGCGCTCGCAAACATGCGTGACCCCAAGACTGTTGCCGCTGACCGTGGTGTTAATTTGACAAAAGTATTCAAGGGATAAGGAGGTATAATCACATGGCAACAATTAAAATTAAGCAGATTAAGGGACAGGCAGGCCGTCCCGCAGACCAGAAGAGCACACTGGAGTCTCTCGGTCTTGGCAAGATCAATCGTGTTGTTGAGCGTGAGGACACTCCATCTCTTCGCGGTATGATTCGCAAGGTTGCACACCTTGTAGAGGTTATCGACTAATTGTATATCAAACTAAAAAACAAATTTGACACATGGAATTATATAATTTGAAACCAGCTGAGGGTGCAACCCACAACAGCAAGCGTGTAGGTCGTGGCTACGGTTCAGGTAAAGGCCGTACCTCTACTCGCGGTCACAAGGGTGCCAAGGCTCGTTCTGGTTACAAGAAGAAAATTGGTTTCGAAGGTGGTCAGATGCCACTTCAGCGCCGTGTTCCTAAGTTTGGCTTCCAGAACATCAACCGTGTAGAATACAAGGCTGTTAATCTTGACGTAATTCAGGCTCTTGCCGACAAGCTCGGTGTAGCCAAGATTGGTCTTGAGGAACTCATAGCCGCAGGTTTTGTCAACAAGAAGCAGCTTGTTAAGGTTCTCGGTAATGGAGAGCTTACTTCAAAGATTGATGTTGAGGCTCACGCATTCTCCGCAAAAGCTGAAGCTGCAATCTCTGAAAAAGGTGGCAAGGCTGTAAAACTCTAAAAACTAAAAATTAGAAAAGCGATGAATAAACTTAAGAATCTCAAGCTTGTCAAGACGCTCATCAACATTTGGAAGGTGGAAGATCTCCGTGTCCGCATTGGTATCACCCTTCTTTTTGTGGCTGTCTATCGTTTCGGATCGTATGTGGTGCTTCCAGGCATTGACACAGATGCACTTCAGGGCCTGAAAAACCAGACAGAAGGCGGCCTCATGTCACTGCTTGATATGTTCTCAGGTGGAGCTTTTTCTAAGGCATCTATCTTTGCACTTGGAATCATGCCGTACATCTCTGCCTCCATCGTGATGCAGTTGCTCGGCATTGCAGTTCCATATTTCCAGAAGATGCAGCGTGAAGGTGAAAGTGGAAGAAGGAAGATGAACCAATACACACGTTATTTGACAGTCCTCATTCTCCTCTTCCAGGCTCCTTCATACCTTTTCAACCTTAGATTACAGACTGGTGGTTCAGCTCTGTATTCATCGTTGGATTGGTCTTTGTTCATGTTGACTTCGACAATCATTCTGGCTGCAGGCAGTATGTTTATCCTGTGGCTTGGAGAGCGAATCACGGACAAAGGCATTGGGAATGGTGTTTCTCTGATTATCATGATTGGTATCATTGCACGTTTCCCCTCCGCATTCACACAGGAACTCATTACACGATTCACTACTCCTCAGGGCGGTGGCCTTGTCATCTTCCTTGTCGAGATTATCGTCTTCCTGTTTGTCATTGCTGCCGCGATACTTCTCGTGCAGGGTGTACGTCAGGTTCCTGTGAACTACGCAAAGCGCATTTCTGGAAGTCGTCAGATTGGTGGTGCACGTCAGTACATCCCACTCAAACCATACGCAGCTAATGTGATGCCTATCATCTTTGCACAGGCAATCATGTTCATTCCTATCACTGTTGCAGGCTACATTTCTGGTGGAAAGCTGAGTGCAGGCATGAACCTGTTGATTGATAACACAAGCTGGTTGTACAACCTGATTTTCGCCGTCCTGATTATAGTGTTTACTTATCTCTACACGGCGATAACAATCAATCCTGTCCAGATGGCCGAGGACATGAAGCGCAACAACGGCTTCATTCCTGGAGTTAAGCCTGGTAAGGATACTGCAGACTATATCGATGGAATCATGTCGCGTATCACCTTCCCTGGTTCACTCTTCCTGGCATTTATAGCTATATTGCCTGCATTTGCAGATATGTTTGGTGTTCAACGTGAGTTTGCCCAGTTCTTCGGTGGAACCTCCTTGCTCATCCTTGTAGGTGTCGTGCTTGATACGCTTCAGCAGATTGAGAGCCACCTCATGATGAGACATTACGACGGCCTCCTCGATTCTGGCAGGATTCGTGGCGAACATGCATAACTTGGCAGATTGTAGATGGTATATCTTAAGACTGACGATGAGGTAGAGCTTCTGCGGAAAGCAAATATCCTTGTAGGTAAAACCCTTGCTGAATTGGCGAAAGCCATTCAGCCTGGGGTAACTACAAAGAAACTGGATGCAATAGCCGACACCTTTATACGCGATAACGGGGCAATACCCACATTCAAGGGATTCCCGAATCCCTATGGGGCACCCTTTCCTGCAAGTATCTGTACGTCCGTCAACCATCAGGTTGTTCACGGCGTACCCAATGACACCCCGCTCAAGGAGGGCGACATCGTTTCTATAGACTGTGGAACTCAACTTGACGGCTACTGCGGAGATTCCTGCTACACTTTTGCCGTAGGCGAAGTATCTGAAGAAGTGCAGCGTCTTCTGATGACGACGAAAGAAGCACTTTACAAGGGAATAGAGCAAGCTGTTGTCGGGCATCGCCTTGGCGATATATCCTATGCCGTACAGCATCATTGTGAAGCGCAAGGTTATGGAGTTGTCAGGGAATTTGTAGGGCACGGCATTGGCCGGGAAATGCATGAAGATCCTCAAGTGCCAAATTACGGTAAACGAGGAAACGGAATGCTTCTGAAGAACGGTCTTTGCATTGCGATAGAGCCAATGATAACAATGGGTGTGAAAGACGTTTACATGCAGGAAGATCATTGGAGCATCATAACAAGGGACAGGAAACCCGCCGCACATTATGAACATACAGTCTGTGTTCGGAAGGGCAAGGCTGATATCCTCTCGTCATTCGAAGAAATAGAAAAAGTATTAAGAGAAAATCATTAAAGTATGGCTAAACAGTCTGCTATAGAGCAAGATGGAACCATCATGGAGGCATTGTCCAACGCCAGGTTCCGTGTAGAACTTGAAAATGGGCATGAGATTATCGCTCACATTTCTGGGAAGATGCGTATGCACTACATCAAGATTCTGCCAGGTGACAAGGTGCGAGTAGAAATGTCCCCTTACGATCTTTCCATCGGGCGTATAACATTTAGATACAAATAACTAATAAGATATGAAAACAAGAGCATCTTTAAAGAAACGTACACCAGAATGCGTTATTGTTAGGCGTAAAGGCCGTCTGTTTGTAATTAACAAGAAGAACCCTAAGTACAAAATGCGTCAGGGATAATTCTTATGTAAGAATCCGAAATCAAGAAATAATATGGCAATAAGAATTGTTGGTGTAGACCTCCCACAGAACAAGAGAGGTGAAATTGCGCTCACATACATTTTCGGTATTGGACGCAGCAGCGCCGGTAAGATTTTAGACAAGGCTGGCGTGGATAAAGACATTAAAGTCAAGGATTGGAACGACGAACAGGCAGGTAAGATCCGTGAGATTATTGCAGCCGAATACAAGGTCGAAGGTGATCTCCGTTCCGAGGTTCAGCTTAACATCAAGCGTCTGATGGACATTGGCTGTTACCGTGGCATTCGTCATCGTCTCGGTCTTCCTGTGCGTGGCCAGAGCACAAAGAACAATGCTCGCACTCGCAAAGGAAAGAAGAAAACTGTCGCAAACAAGAAAAAAGCTACTAAATAATAGAACGGTATGGCAAAGAAAACAACTTCTGCAAAGAAGAGAAATGTTAAGGTTGATGCTCAGGGACAGCTTCATGTTCACTCATCATTCAACAACATCATCGTTAGTCTCGCAAACAGCGAGGGCCAGGTCATCTCTTGGTCATCAGCCGGTAAGATGGGTTTCCGTGGCTCGAAGAAGAACACTCCTTATGCAGCCCAGATGGCAGCACAGGATTGTGCCAAAGTTGCTTTCGACTTAGGTCTTCGCAGCGTGAAAGCCTACGTAAAGGGACCAGGTAATGGCCGTGAGGCTGCAATCCGTGGTTGTGCAGCTGTTGGAATCGGTATAACTGAGATTATCGACGTTACACCACTTCCACACAACGGTTGCCGTCCTCCAAAGAGAAGAAGAGTTTAATACACACATTTACCAGAAACCATGCACGTCCCCAGTTCCGTTTTGTCCGCATCTTTTCCTTTCTGCGGCTGCTGCTGAGGAATGAGGCGTATCGTGGAATCTAAAAAACAACAGTAACATTTATGGCTAGATATACTGGACCTAAGTCTCGAATCGCTCGCCGTTTCGGTGAAGCAATATTTGGACCGGACAAGGTTCTTTCCAAGAGAAACTACCCAGCAGGGCAGCATGGCAACAATCGCCGCAAGAAGTCATCTGAGTATGGTCTCATGCTTGCTGAGAAGCAGAAGGCAAAATACACCTATGGTGTGCTGGAGCGCCAGTTCCGCAACCTCTTCGAGAAGGCAGCTTCCAAGAATGGTGTAACAGGTGAAGTCCTGCTCCAGCTTCTTGAGGCTCGTCTTGACAACATTGTTTTCCGTCTGGGTCTTGCAAAGACGCGCGCCGCTGCTCGTCAGCTCGTTAGTCACAAGCACATTACGGTTGACGGAGCCGTCGTCAACATCCCCTCATACTCTGTTAAGCCTGGTCAGGTTGTCGCTGTGCGCGAGAAGGCAAAGAGCCTTGAAACCATCGAAGCATCTCTTGCAGGCTTCAACCACAGCAAGTACCCATGGATTGAATGGGACGAAAACGTAATGGGTGGCAAGCTTCTTCACAACCCAGAGCGTGCTGACATTCCAGAGAATATCAAGGAGCAGATGATTGTCGAGTTGTACTCTAAATAATAAATAAACAATGGCGGTATTAGCATTTCAAAAACCAGAAAAAGTCGTAATGTTGGAAGCAGACGACAAGTTCGGAAAATTTGAATTCCGTCCCTTGGAGCCTGGATTCGGAATTACCATCGGTAACTCCCTGCGCCGCATTCTTCTTTCTTCGCTGGAGGGCTATGCCATCAACACCGTGCGCATTGCCGGCGTTGAGCATGAGTTTTCCACTATTTCAGGCGTGAAAGAAGATGTCACCAACATTATCTTGAACCTCAAGCAAGTAAGATTCAAGCAAATAGCTGATGGAATCGAATCGGAAAGGGTGTCAATCTCCATTGAGAATCAGACAGAATTTAAGGCTGGTGACATCGCAAAATTCCTCAGTGGATTTGGAGTGTTAAATCCTGATTTGGTAATTTGTCATTTAGATTCTCAGGCAACATTGGACATTGAATTGAGCATTAACAAAGGCCGTGGCTATGTTCCTTCAGAGGAGAACCGTATCTACTGCAAGGAGATCAATGAGCTGGCCATTGACTCAATCTACACTCCAATTCGCAACGTAAAATTCGCGGTAGAGAACTATCGTGTGCAGCAGAAGACCGACTACGAGAAGCTGGTCATCGAAGTCACGACCGATGGTTCTATTCACCCCAAGGATGCTTTGAAAGAAGCAGCCAAAATTCTCATCTACCACTTCATGCTCTTCTCCGACGAAAAGATTACTCTGGAGAATGCCGACCTTGATGGCAATGAAGAGTTCGATGAAGAAATACTGCGTATGCGTCAGTTGCTGAAGACTAAGCTCGTCGATATGGACCTCTCCGTGCGTGCCCTCAACTGTTTGAAGGCAGCCGATGTGGAGACCCTTGGCGACCTTGTACAATTTAACAAAACTGACTTGCTTAAGTTCCGTAACTTCGGTAAGAAATCGCTCACAGAGCTTGATGACTTGCTGGAGAGCCTGAACCTATCGTTCGGAACAGATATTTCCAAGTATAAATTAGACAAAGACTAAGAAACAATGAGACACAATAAGAAATTCAATCACCTTGGGCGTACTCATTCTCATCGTGCAGCCATGCTTTCCAACATGGCCATCTCTCTGATTATGCACAAGAGAATCACCACCACGCTTCAGAAGGCAAAGGCACTTCGCGTTTACGTTGAGCCACTCATCACCAAGGGCAAGGACGATACCACCGCTTCCCGCCGTGTTGTATTCAGTTACCTGCAGAACAAATATGCAATTCAGGAGCTTTTCGGCCCCATTGCAGCAAAAGTCGGCGACCGCCCAGGCGGCTACACCCGCATCATCAAGCTGGGCAAACGTGCCAACGACGATGCTGATATGGCCTTCATCGAACTGGTTGACTTCGACGAGAACATGGCAAAGGCCGAGGCTAAGAAGACTCGCACCCGCCGTTCACGCAAGTCTGCCCCCAAGGCTGAAGCTCCAGTAGCTGAAACAGCTGAAGCTCCAGCAGAAGAAACTCCAGCAGAAGAGGCTCCAGAAGCTGCTGCAGAATAATCTTCTGCTGCCAAGAAAATGCTAAATGGTTATGCACCTTACAGGTGTGTAACCATTTTTTCGTTGCTTTATTGCTTGATTCTCAAAAATAATTCGTAAGTTTGCGGCCAAATTGGCTAACTAATACCTTAACAGATATATGAAAAGAGCATTTCTCTCCTTGCTGGGTTGTTCCCTTGTCTCCGCAATGGCCATGGCTCAGGTGCAACTCGCAACCACCGATTTGACGGGGCAATACAAGTACTCTACCTCCAGCATTACGCCGTATGGCATTCACGACCCTTCTGTGGTGTGGGATCCCACCACCCAGTACTTCTATGTCTATGGTTCCCACTATGCTGGCGCAAAGACGACCAACCTGCGCAGCTGGACAGCCGTCTCCCGCTACTACAAGGGCAGCTACGACAGCGCGAATGCCTACAAGGCATTTCAGTCCAACCCTACGCACACCGTGAAACGCTGCTTGCCAGGCAGCACGACGGAAGAAGAAGTCACGCTCGGCAGCTACGATGCAGGTGCATTTGCCTCCATCTATTGTGAGGGTGGGGCGGCACAATGGATTTCGGGCTGTCAGTGGGCTCCCGACATCATCTACAATCCCAACTCTGGCAAATGGAACTATTATGTGAGTCTCAACGCTGACAACTGGGCCTCTGTCATTGTTCTGATGACCAGCGACAGCCCTACAGGCCCTTTCACCTACGAAGCCCCCATTGTCTTCGGCGGTTTCAACAACCAAAGCTACACCGTGGGCAGTGCCAGCAAGAAAGTGGATTACAAGGACACCGACCTTGAACTTGTGCTTGGCTCCCTGTCCTCCATTCCGTCGCGTTACCGCACCAGCACGTGGGGCAACCTGTGGCCCAATTGCATCGACCCCTGCGTCTTTTTCGATGAAGATGGCGAATTGTGGATGTCTTACGGTTCATGGTCGGGTGGCATATTCATGCTGAAGCTTGACAAGCAAACTGGTCTGCGTGATTATACCTGCACATATCCAGCTACAACCTACGCTGGCACAGACAACTACCGCCGCTCATATACGGGCTATTCCAGTGATCCCTATTTCGGCAAGCTCATTGCCGGCGGTGCCTATGTCAGCGGCGAAGGTTCCTACATCCAGCGCATTGGCAACTACTACTACCTCTTCATGAGCTACGGTTTCTTTTCCCCCGATGGCGGCTACGAAATGCGCATCTTCCGCTCATCCAGCCCCACCGGCCCCTACGTGGATGCCAACGGCACGGATGCCATCAGCACCTCCTACCAGATGAACTACGGCCCCAATGCCGCTACCAACAAGGGCATGAAAATCCTTGGCTCCTACAATGGCTGGGGTGAGCAGCTCCTGGGCGAATGTGCACAGGGGCACAACTCGGCCTGTCAGGACGACAAGGGCCGCTCCTACGTGGTCTATCACTCAAAGTTTACCGATAACCAGACCAAAAACAATGCTGCCCATGCCATGCGCGTGCACCAGCTCTTCCTCAACAAGCAAGGCTGGCTCTGTGCAGCCCCCTTCGTGTTCAATGGCGAAGCCGTCAACGACGACTCCATTGCCACCACGCAGCCGTGGTCTGCTGCCGACGTGGAGGGCGACTACCACATCCTTGTCCATCCCTATAAGATGGACTACGAAAACTATGCTGTGTCCACGCCCCAGACCATCCACCTCAGTGCTGACGGCCAAATCACGGGCGATTACACAGGCACGTGGAAATACACCGACGACGGCAAGTCCTACATCCAGCTGAACCTTGGCTCCTCCACCTATTCGGGTGTTGTGCTCGAACAGACCATCCAGGGCACCAACACCTCCTATGGCACCATCGTCAGCAGCGCCAAGGCACTCTGCATCACGGCTGTCTGCTGCACCAAGAGCAATGCCAACTGCGGCGTGCCCATCTGGTGCTACAAGATGCAGCCGCAATACGCCATTGCATACAATTACCAGCAGAACACCGCCATTTTCAAGTCAAGGTCAGTCAGCAAGAACGTCAGCATCATGTTCGACCCCTTGGAGGGCACCACACTCTCCTGGGAATCCTCTAATCCCGACGTGCTTTCCACTACAGGCAAGTACAACCCCGACACGGTGTCTGTCCCCGTGGAGATGACTGCCCGCCTGGAGTGTGGCCCGTATTTCTGGACCAATACATACAAGTACACTTGCGCCAGAGCCAGTTCGGTCACGGGCGATGCCTACACGGGGCTGGTGGCCTACTACAATTTCGACGACAAGCCAACCCTAAACCTCTACGATGACAGCCAGCGTGCCACCTACGGGCGTTCCAAAACGACCAGTACTGCGCCCACGCTTGAGACCGACTACGACCGCTTCGGCCAGGTGTGCCACCAGTATTTTGCTGCGAATGGCTCCAACAGCTACACGCGCTTTCCCAATCCGCTCTGTGGCATCGACAGCCTGACGGGCTTCACCGTCAGCCTCTGGGTGAAGCGTGCCGACCTCAACTACTACGATGCCCTCTGGGCCTTCTTCAATTCTGTCACTGCTTCAGCCAGCGGCGAGCGCCTCTTCTATACGGGCAACAGCTACCTGGGCTACAACGACAACCAGGGCAACTGGTTCGACGTGAACAACCCCGACACCAAGAAGGTGGATAAAATCACCGTGGGCGAATGGTGCCTGGTCACCGTCACCTATTCCGTGGAGAACGGCTACAAACTCTATGTCAACGGAAGCAGTTATACCACCACCTATTTGCAATATGCAGGCAGTGCCGACAAAGACACCTTCGACCGCTCGCTCGTCACCAAATTCGTCTCCACGGCCAAGTACTTCTTCCTGGGCCTCGGCTCCTTCTGGGGTTCGGCAGAAGCCTGCTTCGACGACCTGATGATTTACGACCGCGAACTCTCCACCGCTGATGTGCGTGCACTCAACACCCTGCTCAACCGCGTCACCGACTTCTCGCCCAAGACCGTCCTGCCGGGCGACGTGAATGGCGATGGCGAAGTGACGCTGGCCGATGTCACCGCCCTCACCGACATCTGTCTGGAGCGCACCACCGAGGACTACGACCTCAAGGTCTGCGACCTCACGGGCGACGGCCAGATTACCTTTGCTGACATCATAGCCCTCATCTCTCTCTGCCTTGGCAGCAAATAGCGGGCTATTTATACAAATAATTGTGTTGAACAGGGGCTTTTCGCCCCTGTTTTTGTGCTAAATCTACATACCAGTTGTATATATAGGCCCGAAAAACCCCTATTTGGGCACTAAATATACAACAGATTGGTGCGGAAAGAAACTAAAAAAGAGTTTTTCGCGATTTTATTGTCACAACTGTCACACGCGGTGCAAACTGCTGAAACACAACAAATAAAGTGTGACAATAACCGCAAACTTTATTGTCACCATCTGTCACATCTGTCACACTTTTTGTCACACCACAACTCCGTGATTCCTAGGGAAATAAACGGAAATGTGACAGTGTGACAGTAAAAAGCCTTGAAAACTCGTAGAGGGGAGTAGCCCACAAAGCGCAAGGCCACGGGGTGGGGCGCAGCCGAATTTTTCCCTGACGTGTACTGAATAAGTTGACACTTTTGAGATAAAAAAGTGTACCAGTATG
>R20__coassemble_699_pt1 | contig 23118 bp, 18 predicted proteins | sample R20__metabat2_low_PE_030 | metagenome-assembled genome bin R20 | reverse complement strand
CGACTCATAAATCTACCCTTAATCGTGTATTGGATGATAGTTGCGGATTTGAGGGAAATATATTCATACCTTTGCACCGCCTAAGGCAGACTACGGTCCGCCAGAAGGCACGACACATACTGAAATTAGCGTTTGCTATATGTTCTGGTTACACCTGAAAGCGTAGGAAACTGACAAGATTGAACCAAGGAACAGCATAGTGAATGTTCACGTGAATGCGTGGGCGTTCTTGTCTGTTCAATCCGGTTCTTCCTACCACCGCAGCGTAAGGGCAAGGAAGGCCCGCGCAGCGCTTTCAGCAAGAAGATGATTTACACGGCGGGGAAAGAAAACCTACAGACACAATGCACAGACAGACAGAATAAAAACATTAACGAACCAATAAAAAAAGCCCACTATGTTCAATCCTTTGAAATTACTGAAAAGGAACCGATTCGGCAAATACACCCAGTCGGAACGAGCAGCTATCTACGAGCGGATTGCCGCGCAGCATTTCACTACACCCCAGCACGTCTATGAGCTGGCCCACGGTCTGCGTCCCGAAGGTCTGGATGACACTCGCATCCTGGAAACCCTCAAGAACGAGGGCATCATCCACCGCACACGATTTTAATCATCTTTTTTTCTCATGCCTCTCAGCACCCCGTCGCCACCCTTACAGCGATGGGGTGCTGAAAGATTATCAACGAGGTGCCGAGAGGACAACACCGTGGCGTCGCAACGTTTTCACCGTGGTGTCGCGTCAGCTTCACCGTGGTGTCGGCAGGACAGCACCACGGCGAAAAGCGACCATCCACACCCGGCCCGTGCAGACACTCCCCAACCTGGCAGAAAATGCAAAGAAGTGTTAAAAAGATGGGTGAAGGTGGGTGAAGGTGATGAGGTTTTTCAAACTATTCCACAGTGCATTTTCGTTTGCATATTATTACCTATAGGTAATATATGCAAAAAACGCGCGGTTTGCATTTCCATCGACCAAAATAAGTGCGACGGAAATGCAAAGTGGAAAAAGGTTGCACAGCTCACCACCTTCACCCACCTGTTCAGAAAAAAAAATCGACTTATCTGAAAAAAAATCGGCAAAACCTTTGGCGCATAACAGATAAAGCACTAACTTTGCGGCCAGTAAACACAAAAACCATCATTGACATGAAGAAATTTTACTTGATCGCTGCTCTTGCAGTATCTGCTCTGGCAGCAAATGCTCAGACGACACTGACCCTGAGTACTTACAGTGGAACAAACCTTGAGAAGTACAGCGGCAAGGCACTGAACGTATCTGTAAGCCGCTACGTCTTCAACGGATGGAACACGATTTCCCTGCCTATCGACGTGAGCGAGGAAGAGCTGGATGCCACCTTCGGCAACGACTGCAAGCTGGAGAAACTTGTGGGCGTGGAGAACGACGGCACAGGCGTACGCCTCAACTTCCAGGACTGCAAGGCTGGCGGCATCAAGGCCAACACTCCTTACATACTCCATTACACAGGCGAATCGGGCACCAAGCGCTTCCTCGTGAAGGATGCACTTGTGCAGGACGAGCCAGCCTCCATCTCGTTCACCGCACAGGGCACGGGCGAAACCGTCACGATGGCTTGCGCCAAGATGCAGACCAACGCCCAGGGACTCTACGGCGTGCTGGCCAAGGACAACACCGAAGCCAAGTTTGTGAACGTGGACGACGTGGCCAACGGCTTTTTTGCCACACGCTGCTTCATCCAGCTCTCTTCGGGCAACTCCACAGTGCTGACCACCAACCACATCACAGGCGACGTGTCGAGCATCTCAGCTGTTGCAGCCAAGGGCGAACTGGTGGATGTCTATAACGTTTCGGGCGTGAAGGTTGCCAACAAGATCAATGCAGCCGAAGTGAACCGTCTGCAAAAGGGCATCTACGTGGTGAACGGCAAGAAGATTATGGTGAAATAAGCAAAACAGCCTATCCGTACACACAAAAGCATACTACTGCGATGAAGAGGAACAACAGCACATATTGGCGTTGGCAGAGCTTGGGATTGAAAATAATCGTAAGTTAACTGGTCATGCCCCTATGCGCCCCCTCACACCAATAAAGCATAGAAAAAAGGAAGCCTGTCGTACTTACGATGGGCTTCCTTTCTTTAGGTTGCCCTTTAGGGCTAAAGCGTAAACAACAAAATAGTAAATAGTAAATTGTAAAATAGTAAATAACATGGCTTATCAAGTTGACGAAAACGGCTTCTACGGAGATTTCGGCGGTGCCTACGTGCCCGAAATCCTGTACAAGACCGTGGAAGACCTCAAGAAGGCATACCTGCCCATCATTGAGAGTGAAGAATTCAAGCAAGCGTACCACGCTCTGCTGAAAGACTACGTGGGCCGCCCTTCCCCACTCTATTTAGCCAACCGCATGAGCGAAAAGTACGGCTGCCAGCTGTACCTGAAGCGGGAAGACCTGAACCACACGGGCGCACACAAAATCAACAACGCGCTCGGCCAGATTCTGCTGGCCAAGAAGATGGGCAAGAAGCGCATCATTGCCGAGACTGGCGCTGGTCAGCACGGTGTGGCCACAGCCACGGCCTGTGCCCTGATGAATATGCCCTGCACGGTGTATCAAGGTGCACTGGACGTGCAGCGTCAGCACGTCAATGTGGAGCGCATGAAGATGCTGGGCGCAACCGTCGTACCCGTGGAATCGGGCAACAAGACCCTGAAGGATGCCACCAACGAGGCCATCCGCGACTGGTGCTGCCATCCTGCCGACACATTCTATATTATTGGAAGCACCGTAGGGCCTCATCCCTACCCCGACATGGTGGCCCGTCTGCAGAGCGTCATTTCGGAGGAAATCAAATGGCAGCTGGAAGAGAAAATCGGACGCAACTATCCCGACTACCTCATTGCCTGTGTGGGCGGCGGAAGCAATGCCGCAGGCACCATCTACCATTACATCGACGACGAGCGCGTGAAGATTGTGCTGGGCGAAGCCGGCGGACTGGGCGTTGACAGCGGACAGACGGCGGCCTCCATGCAAGTGGGCACCATCGGCATCCTGCATGGCAGCCGCATCAAGCTGATGCAGACCGAGGACGGACAAATCATCGAGCCTTACTCCATCTCCGCCGGACTGGACTACCCGGGCACAGGCCCCATCCACTGCAACCTCTACGAAACTGGACGGGCACAGGTGTTGCCGGCCAACGACGACGAAGCCCTCCGCGCCGCCTTCGAGCTGACGCGCATGGAAGGCATCATCCCCGCCCTAGAGAGTGCCCACGCCCTGGCCCTGCTGCCTAAAATCAAGGACCAGTTCACCAAGGACACCGTCGTGGTGCTCACGGTGAGCGGTCGCGGCGACAAGGACCTGGACACATACCTGAAGAACCAGCAGGAGATTTCCAACCAATTATAAAGCATGACAACCATGACACCATATAAATACCACACAGCCACCAGGAAAATCCTGGGCGACCTCAACACGCCCGTCAGCGTCTATCTGCGTGTGCGCGATGCCTATCCACAGAGCGCACTGATGGAGAGTTCCGACTATCACGACCGAAAGAACGCCCGCTCGTTCATCTGCCTGCATCCCATTGCCAGCGTCAGCGTGGAGCACGGCATGGGCATCAGCAAATATCCCGACGGAAACCAGACCAGCCACCCCATCACACAGAGCCACAACACAGCACAATGTATCAACGAGTTTCTGGGAAACTTCCAGGTCAGCGGCGAACTGAGCAAATACTGCGGCCTGTACGGCTACACGTCGTTCAATGCCGTGCGCTACTTCGAGAACATCCCCGTGAAGGACGAGACACAAAGCAGGAACGATGCGCCCGACCTGCTCTACATCCTCTACAAGGTCTATATCATGTTCGACCACTTCAACAATGAGCTGACACTCATCGAACTCTTGGAGGACGGCGAAGAGGACGACCTGGACCAGCTGGAGCGCGACGTGAACAACCGTCCGTATCAGGCATTTGACTTCCACCCTGTGGGGGATTGCCTGTCAACCCTCAGCGACGACGAGCACCGTGCCAACATCCGCCGGGGCATTCAGCACTGTCTGCGCGGCGATGTCTTCCAGATTGTGCTCTCGCGCCGTTTCAAGCAACGCTACGAAGGCGATGACTTCAAGCTCTACCGCGCCCTGCGCAGCGTGAACCCCTCGCCCTATCTTTTCTACATGGACTTCGGCGGCTTCCGCATCTTCGGTTCCAGCCCAGAGACCCATTGCCGCATAGAGGACGGGCAGGCTTATATCGACCCCATCGCAGGTACCACCAAGCGGACCGGCGACGCGGAACAAGACCGGCAGAATGCGCTCTACCTGAAGAACGACCCCAAGGAGAATGCCGAACACGTCATGCTGGTGGACCTGGCACGCAACGACCTCAGCCGCAACTGTCACGGCGTGCACGTGGATTTCTACAAGGACATGCAGTTCTACAGCCATGTCATCCATCTGGTGAGCCGCGTGAGCGGGCAGCTCAACGCAGGGGCCGACCCCGTGCAGACGTTCATCGACACCTTCCCTGCCGGCACGCTGTCGGGTGCTCCCAAAGTCCGCGCCATGCAGCTCATCAGCGAGTACGAGCCCCACTGTCGCGGTGCCTACGGCGGCTGTGTAGGCAACATCGGCTTCGACGGCTACGTCAACCAGGCCATCACCATCCGCACGTTTGTCAGCCGCAACAACGAACTGTGGTTTCAGGCTGGCGGCGGCATCGTGGCCAAGAGCGACGTGGAATATGAACTGCAAGAAGTGAACAACAAATTAGGCGCACTGCGCAAGGCCATCAGCATTGCGGAGAAACTCTAAAACATTCGTCAAATTGTAAATTGTCCAATCGTCAGATTCACCATGAATATCGTTATCATAGACAACTACGACTCGTTTACCTATAATCTGAGTCATCTTGTGAAGGAACTGGGCGCAGAGGTCACCGTGCTGCGCAACGACCAGTTCACCCTGCCCCAGCTGGAGGCTTTCGACAAAATCATCCTGTCCCCAGGCCCTGGCATCCCAAGCGAAGCAGGACTGCTGCTCGATGTCATCAAGACCTACGCCGGACGGAAGCCCATCCTCGGCGTATGCCTGGGCCATCAGGCCATCGGCGAAAGCTTCGGCGGACAGCTCACCAACCTCAGCGAAGTCTTTCACGGCGTGGCAACGCCCTGCACCATCGTGCAGCCAGACTACCTCTTCAGGGGGCTTCCCACTCAGATAGAAGTGGGTCGCTACCATTCCTGGGTGGTTGACACGGAGCACCTGCCCGACTGCCTCGAAGTGACCAGCCAGTCGCCCGAAGGCTACATCATGTCGCTGCGCCACAAGCAGTACGACATCCGCGGCATACAGTATCACCCCGAAAGCGTGCTCACCCCCCAAGGCAAGCAGATTCTCAGCAACTGGCTCTCCCACTAATTACCTATAAGGGCCCATAACGCCTATAAACCCCATCAAACAACCACCCCAAAAACATCACAACAATGAAACAATATCTCACCAAACTCATCAACGGCGAAACCCTTTCACAAGAAGACACCCACCAGATTATGCTCGGCATCACCCAGGAGCAGTACAACGTTCAGCAAATCGCAGCCCTGCTGATGGCCATTCAGACACGCGGCGTGACCGTGGCCGAAATGCTCGGCTTCCGTCAGGGCCTGCTCGACACAGGGAAGTTCATTGACCTGGAACAGTATAACACCCTCGACATCGTGGGCACTGGCGGCGACGGCAAGAACACCTTCAACATCTCCACCTGTTCAGCCTTCGTCATTGCTGGGGCTGGTTATCCTGTGACAAAGCACGGCAACGGCGGCAGCACCTCAGTGAGCGGAGCCAGCAACGTGCTTGCCGCCCACGGCGTGAAGTTCTCCGACGATGCCGACACCCTGCGCCGCAGCCTCGACGAAGCGAATATCTGCTACTTCCATGCGCCTCTCTTTGCCACAGGCATGAAATATGTTGGCCCCACGCGCCGTGCCCTGCAAGTGCCCACCTGCTTCAATCTGCTCGGTCCGCTGGTCAATCCTTGCCACCCGAAGAACTCCCTCCACGGCACAGCCACACAGGGACAGCTGCGCCTCTACACCAACCTGCACCAGAAAATCGGCGACAACTACGGCGTGATTACCAGCTACGACGGCTACGACGAAATCAGCCTGACCAGCGGATTCAAGATTTGCACCAATTACTTCGAGAAAGTCTATACGCCGAAGGAACTGGGCTTCAACTACATCAAACCCGAGGAAATCTACGGCGGAGAGACACCTGAACAGGCAAAAGCCATCTTCGACGCCGTACTGCAAGGCACCGCCACCGAGGGCCAAAAGAGCGTCATCCTGGCCAACGCTGCCTGCGGCATCACCATTATGGAACCCAACCTCAGCATCGAAGAGACAGTCTCCATTGCCCGTGAATCGCTCGAAAGCGGAAAGGCACTCCAGACCTTCAAGCTGTTTGTCCAGCTCAATTCATAATAGCCCATCCTGCCCACAATGCCCATCACGACCCACAAAAATTCAACGCCCATGCACGACATACTCCAAGAAATCGTTGCCGACAAACGCATCGAAGTGGCCCGGCAGAAAGCAGCACTTCCGCCATCCGTGCTCTACAAAGAAGTGGAAGCCCTGATGCAGACAGGCCGCAAGCCACTGTCGATGAAGCAGTCGCTTGCCCAATCTGCTTCGGGCATCATTGCAGAGTTCAAGCGTAAAAGCCCCTCGAAAGGCTGGATTAAGGAAGAAGGCCGACCCGACATTATCCCCGCCAGCTATGCACAGAACGGAGCTGGAGCCATCTCCATCCTGACCGACGAAAAATACTTTGGCGGCAACATGGACTTCATCCGCACGGCCCGTCCCACAGTGGACATCCCCATCCTGCGCAAAGACTTCATCATCGACGAATACCAGCTGTTCCAAGCCAAGGTCATCGGTGCCGACGCCGTGCTGCTCATTGCTGCAGACCTGAAAAAGGCCGAATGTAGGCAGTTAGCCCAGACAGCCCACCAGCTCGGCCTGGAAACCCTGCTGGAAATCCACACCGAAGCCGAACTGGAGTATGTCGGCGTGGGCATCGACATGGTAGGCGTGAACAACCGCAACCTCGGCACGTTCCATACTGACGTGCAGAACTCCTACCGCCTGGCCAGTCTGCTGCCCCAGGACTATCTGCTCGTCAGCGAATCGGGCATCAGCCAGCCGCAGACCGTGCGCCAGCTCCGCCAGGCCGGTTTCCGCGGCTTCCTCATCGGCGAAACATTCATGCGCACGCCCGACCCCGGACAGGCACTTCTCCATTTTATTCAATCCATTGTTGAACCATGATTGTGAAAGTATGCGGCATGAGGAATGCCGACAACATTCGCCAACTGGACGAAGCCAAAATAGCAGACTGGATGGGCTTCATCTTCTACCCCAAAAGTCCGCGCTACGTCGCTGAACGCCCCACCTACCTGCCACGCTACAGCCAGCGCGTGGGCGTGTTTGTCAACGAAAACACAGATGACATCCTGGCGCACCATGCCGACTACGGCTTCAACCTCATTCAGCTGCACGGAGGCGAAACACCCGCCTTCTGCCAAGCACTCCGCGCCCGGCTGCCCAAGGAAGTGAAGCTCATCAAGGCCATCCCCGTGTCCAGTGCGACGGCACTCTGTGCCGCCGAATCCTACACCGCCGCCATTGACTACTTCCTTTTCGAAACCCCTACAACAAGCTACGGCGGCAGCGGCAACCAGTTCGACTGGAACATCCTCCACGAATACCACGGCTCTGTTCCCTTCCTCCTTACTGGCGGCATCGGTCCCAACGATGCAGACAAGGTCAAGGCTTTCCGGCACCCCCGCTTCGTCGGCATTGACCTCAACTCCCGCTTCGAGACGGCCCCCGCCCTCAAAGACATCCCAACCATTACGACATTCAAACAACAACTCACACTATGAACAGAATCAACCAACTCTTTGCCAACAAGAAAGAGGGCATCCTCTCCATCTATTTCTGTGCCGGCCACCCCACGCCCGACAGCACAGCACAAATCATTCAGAACCTGCAGCAAAAAGGCATCGACATGATAGAAGTGGGCATCCCCTTCAGCGACCCGATGGCCGACGGTCCTGTCATTCAGGATGCAGCCACCAAGGCTCTGCGGGGCGGCATGAGCCTGAAGAAGCTTTTCGGCCAGTTGGAAGGCATCCGCACCACCGTCAACATTCCCCTGATCCTGATGGGGTACCTTAACCCCATCATGCAGTTCGGCTTCGAGCGATTCTGCCAGCGCTGCGTGGAAACAGGCATCGACGGCGTCATCATCCCCGACCTCCCGTTCAAGGACTACCTCGAAGCCTACAAGCCCGTAGCCGACCGGTACGACATCCGCATCATCATGCTCATCACCCCCGAGACCAGCGACGAGCGCATCCGCTTCATCGACCAGAACACCGACGGCTTCATCTACATGGTCAGCTCGGCCTCCACGACAGGAGCACAGCAATCCTTCGGTGACGCAAAACAGGCCTACTTCAACCGCATCCGCAACATGCACCTGCAACACCCCTGCATGATTGGGTTTGGCATCAGCAACAGGCAAACCCTGCAGACAGCACAGGCCAACGCCGCCGGAGCCATCATCGGCAGCAAGTTCGTCACTCTGCTCGACCAGACGGGCAATGCCGCCCAAGCTACCGACCTTCTGCTGAAAGCTCTGGAACAATAAAAAGAAGGGGGGACATGCCTTTTGTCTGGACATGTCCCCCCGGTTGTAAGTATATGGCTGTTTTTACAGCGAGCCTAACGGACCGACACGCTGCAAGAAAATGTCAGAGATCTTGGTGGTCTTTATGAGACGCCCGTTCTTGGTAGAGCTTTTCAGAGCGAAACCGCAGCATGTGTGTCCGGGCCACGAGCCATTGTCCTCCAACACGCCATAGGTGGACTGGAGAGTAGGTTCGCAGAACAGGGTGGCCGACATGCCCACAGCGGAAGTCACAGCCAATGTGCCATCGGCATCATGGAAGTTGCCTATGTCGTAGTTGCCGCTGCTGGTCGTGTAGAATGTCATTGCGGACGGGATGGTCAGTACGCATTTTTCCGCATCGAATGCCACAGGGAATACAGCGTCAGTCCATTTGTCGTGCGATGTCCAGTCCGTGTAGATGACGCCGTCCTTCTCGTAAAGCTCAAAACCGAGTTCGTAGGGACTGCCATCATTCGATGTGCCCTTCAGGTAATAGGAACCTGCGACATTGCTCCCGAAATCATACTGCACGATGCTAAGTGCGTCCTCCAGCCCTCCACAGGTCATAGTCACTGTGCATCGGCGAATCTGCCCTGTGGTGTTAGGGTCTATCGTCACATTCAGGGTTTCGCCCTCCATGACGGGATGAATCCAGTCGGCAGCAGTAATAAGTTCTACTGGGAAGTCGTGGGAGATGGTGTACGACATCACGCTACCAGCATTTGCTGCATGGCAGTCGTTTTCGGGAAACGAGGTCGCAATCATGCCCCGCTGCTGTACGGGGAACTCCACGCTGTGGCCCGCCGAAGTCAGCGTCAAAATGGCCACACGCCCCTCAATACTCTGGTTGTCCTCGGCGTTTACAGTCACCGTGTTGCCGCTGACCTGAGCCGAGCACCAGTCGGAGGTCAAACTGGCCGTTACAGCCCCTTCGGCCTGAAATACCAGGGTGCCGGTGCGACCTTGAGGCCCGAAAGACAGATCTTGGCTGACAATGGCTATGGTTGGTTCCTCTGGCGTATAGCCAGAATTGTCGTCGCTGCAGGCCATCATAACAAAAACAGAAAGCAGGGCGCCGGCAATGCTTTTCATTCCTTTCATATTGCGTCTATAGTTTAGCGTTTAGAAACGTCATTTGTTTTTTGTCAGTGAAGTAAAATAGAGGAAGTACGACTTCTGGTTGGTCAGCCAGTCCGTTTCGGTGACATCGTCTCCTGTGAGCTGTCCGTCTTCAGAATAATAAAGCTTCATCAGTATGCCCGAATCGCAGGGATACTTGTCGGGATTGGCCGCCGTAAACGTAAAGGCATCGTCATTGTTCCAAACCAGTTTCAAGGCACACTCTCCACCAATCCATATATCCTCCGTTGCCATGTCCATCGTCAGGAAATAGACAGCCTTGTTGTCCAGAACGCCTATCATCTGCGGAGCAAGGAAAAGTTCACCAGTGTTAAAGTCGTAGTTCAGCACCAGCTCGTATTCGGAACTGAGCCCACGGAGCAAGTAGGTGCCGTCGATGCGGTGGGGCACCAACGAAACCATTACATCCATTTTACCCTTATTGTAACTCAACTTGTAATCTCCTGCACACTGGCTGTAGGACAGGAATCCGTCACCGTGGGGCACGCCCTGCAGCACAATGCTCTCGCTGCCTGCATCAAGACAGGTCAGCGTATTGGCTTCTGCGTTGAAAGCAAACGACTGCGCTTTCATGCCTCCCAGTTCGAGCGGCTCATAAAGGCGTATTCCCGTGTCATTGAAGGCGAAATAACAGGTGGTCGTGTCCGAGCCATTGATGATTTCCAGCGATTTGTTGTTCAAGTTGAATGTTCCGTTGAGTTCTGCCGTACCCATTCTACCATGTACAGACTGTATGAAGTTGTCCATGTTTGCGATAGTCTTGGCAGCATACTCTTCGGGACTGTATTTCAGTTTACGCAGATACATGGTGTTGCGCGTGCGCTTGCCATAGAGTACAATCTCGTCGTCGGTCATCTGGTCAATCACAAACTCAAAGTCACCGTCCTTAGCCTCATACTCCGAAGAACTGGGCGTTGCAAAATAGTGCATCAGGGGATTGTACGTATCAAAGGTCAACACAGGGCCGTTGTCATTGGTTATCTTGTAATAAGAAGTCACTGTAGAATCAGGAACCAATGTGCAAGTAACCGTTGCGTCCAAGGAATCGAACTTCACGATATACACCAGGCCGCCGTACGACAAGTCGCGGTCGGGGTAATACTCAAACTCCCAGCCATACTCAGAGTTGCGCAAGATAGACTTGGCCTTGCTAATCGTATTGGCCATACGAGCAGAAGCCGACTCGTCAAAAAAATCTTCCTGTTCTTTAGAGCATGAGGTGAAAAGCATGGACACAGCCACCAACAAGGCAAGCCCCCATGTCGCCCCATGCATTACTGTTGTTATCTTATCCATATTCGTCAATATCTATTCTAAATTTTCAATTCACAGTGAGGTCTTTCAGGTCCACCCTTCCTGCAATCACGTCCTTCTGACGGCGCTGGATGGAAGCACGAAGTTTGTCCAAGTCGATGTTAAAGGCAGTCTGCATATAGTCTTTCACCATATCCAGCTTCGCTGTAATGAGCGGTTTGCCCTTCTCGCCTGCTTCTTCCATAAAGGCATTCCATGTGGCTTCCGAACTGCAAACGTACATCGACATCATCTCTGCAAAATCCTCCGTGTCGGAATGCTGTGCATAGTTTGTAATGAAACCACGCGGCAGGAAATCCACAGCCAGCGAGCCTTCACTCCAAGAGTCGGCCACGTATGATGAGCCCGTGATGAGCTTGAAGTCCGCAGGATAGTCCTTGGTCTGGTTCAGAATGTGCGTAAACTCATGGTGGATGGTGCGCAGGTAGTATTCGTTCAAGTCTTGGGCATTGCCCATATACTGTTCCACGTAGTTTGCACCAGAAAGCAGAATCTTGCGTCCGCCCTCAGCCGTACCCAAGATGAAAGTACCGTTGTTGCGATATTCCCACTCGCCGATGGTGAAAATCATCTTGGGGAAGTAGGCGCGTGTAAAATCTATACCGCCCACCTCGTCGTATGCTTCAATGCAAAGATACTTCACAAGATGCGCCAATATGACTGACGCTTCATAACGGGCAGGAACCGTGTAATAGTTCATGTCGGACTCCTTGTCGTCATAACGGTACTTGAATTCAATGTTATAGGGGGCTACGTAGTTGCGCTGAAGCCAATAGTCGAAAGGCGTGTAGTCCACCTTGTCCACGGTGATTACGCTCTGGCTGTCCAGCTCATCCTTACTACAACTGCTGAAGAGGACTGCCAGCACTGGGACAGCAATGAAAGCAAGCCGTCTTACATTATTATTTATATAATTCTTCATAATTCTATACGTTTTTCTTGCGGTTATCTCGGATTTGGAGCCATCTTCTTACCGTCGATTTCAGCGTCCAAGACCTTCTTGGGTATCTGCACGGCACGACGTGGGTCATCCACCTTCAGGTAGTCGGTGCGGCGTTCCGGGCGACCAGCCTCATTCATAAGGCGACGGACAATCTCAATGCCATAGCGCTTGATGTCGTACCAACGCAGACCGGTCTGAAGGGTTTCGATGCGACGAAAACCCAACACACACTGGAGCATCGTCTCCTGCACGCTGCCTTCTGCATCAATGGCGAAGGCTGGATGCAGGTGCTTCTTGATGGTTGAGCCTATGCCCTTCTCATCGCTGTAGCAATACTCCAACTCGGGATTGCCATAAAACGCCTGGATGTTCTGCGGCGTAAGCACCATGTTCGTTTTGATGATGTTCTGCATCCACATGGTGAGGTCGGCAGCAGCCTTGTCATACTGGCGCAGCATGATGTAGGCCTCGGCCCTGTTGAGCAGACACTCATCGGCTGTAAAGGCAGGATAAACGGTGTGGATATATCCCACGCCCTTCACGGCATCGGTATATTCAAAGAGGTACGGCAGCTTCCAGAAGATGACTTTGTCAAGGTTCGTGGCAGCGTAGGTGGACATCGGCGAATAGAACTCCGCCCTGCCCCAAATGTTCTCGGCCTCGCCATCCTCGTTGTTGGCCAAGTAAGCACCGTGGGCATAACGGGCATACACCATATAGGGGCCAAACACAAGCCCCATATAGGAATAGGCTGTCATCATCAGCAGGTTGCAGTTGAGCGTTGCATCGATGTAATGCAGCGTAATGGCATCCACCTCCTGCACCATCTCGCTCGTTGCCTTCCAGTCGCGCAACATGGCGGCAGGCGAATTACCCAGACAGCGGTTGGCATATTCCACGGCTTTGTCCCACTGCTCATAATAGAGATAGAAACGGCAGGCAAACGCATACGCGGCACGCTGGTTGAAATGATATTTCGGCACCGCACTGACCGCATTGAAATGCGCATCGCCCACCATAGGCAGGGCTTCCTGCAAGTCACGGTCAATCTGGTCATACACACCAGCCACAGTACCGCGCTCATAATATACGCCTATCGTTGTTTCGGGGCGTGTCATGTATGGAATGCCGAAATCGGTCTGGCTGGTTTGCTTATTATAATGCCTGCAGAACATATTGACCAGCATGAAATGAGCATACGCACGGCAGAGCAATGCCTCGGCCTTAGCCTCGCGGAGATTCGACGTGGTGGCTCCACCCATTTCCTCAATGGAGAGCAGCGCCTGATTGGCGGTGGCTATAGCCGTATAGGCACTTTCCCAGAAGGTCTCTGGCGACTCGTTATCCCCCTCAGTCACATCGCTCCAGCTATAGACCTGGTCGGCAAAACGACTGGTATTGGGATTGTTCTCACCATAATTATCCACATTGTCCGACATGAACTCTGTCACCAGCAACGCTGGACCTGTGATGTAGGCTGAACCTATCAGCTTCATCACCTTCTCTTCCGTGTCAATCTCGGTGCGGTTGTCGGGCATGGTGTCCAAGTAGCTGTTGCAGCCAGAGAGCAGCACAGCACTGAATATCAATACATATAGTTTCTTCATGTTTTCTCTTCCTCCATCATTAAAGTCCAAGTCTCAGCGTCAGCGTGAACTGCTTTGGCATGGGCACAGCCACACCACCGGCATTGGAGAACTCGGGGTCTTGTCCGTTCAACTTCTTGTCAGCATAAATCAGGAACAGGTTCGTGGCCTGCAACTTCAGGGAAAGCGTGCTCAGCTTCAACGGGCTGATGAGCGACTGCGGGAAATCGTAGCTCAGCGAGATTTCCTTCATGCGGATGAAGTCTCCCTTTGCCACACGGGCCGTACTGTAGTTGTAGGCGCTGTAAGCATACGAAAGGTCGGTGTCGTTGCGGTTCTGGCGGGCACTGGGAATCACGGGGATGTCCGTCTTCAGCTCATCGCCGGGAACCACCCAGCGGTTCTTGAATTCCTTAGGCATGGCCGTAAGGTCGGTGTACTTGTTGGAGAACACGGGGTCGAGGCGTACCTTGTTGCCGAAAGAATAAGTCACGAATACGTTGAGCGTAAAGCCTTTGTACTTGAACACATTGCCAAAGCTACCCATGTCCGTGGGGTCGGCACTGCCCGAATACTCAAGGAATGACAACAGGTCCTTGTCGGTTTCCTGGAAATAGATGCCCGTCGTTGTCTCTTTGCCGTCATGGCCAATGAACACGGGGAAGCCCTCCTTGTTCAGCCCGACAAAGGGAATGGAGAAGACGCTGCGCACAGGATAGCCTTCCATGGTAAACCCGCTGCCGGCCACCAGGTCAACCAGACGGCGCGAGGACTCCAAGCCTGTCACCTCGTTGCCTGTGTGTGAATAGATGAAACTGGTGGTCCAGCTGAAGTCTTTCAGCTTGATATTGACTGTGGAAAGGCTGAGTTCCAGACCATGAGACTTCATGGTGGCAATGTTGCCCAAGCGCTGGATGGCACCACCAACACCCTGTGTCGTGGTCGGGCCTATCAGGTCGTAGTTGTTGCGCTTGTACCAGTCGAGAGCAAAACTGATGCGGTCGTCAAGGAATCCGGCCTCCAGCCCCACGTTGAACTCATGCTTCTTCTCGTAGGTCAGGTCTTCGTTGGCCAAGTCCTCAAGATAGAGGTAAGTCTCCTTCACACTGGCGAATGGTCGCCAGGGGTTCTCACTTCCGATAACCACACGCGAATTTGTCACGCTCGAAGGGCCCCGGTCTGCAGTCAACGAATAAGAGAGCTTGAGCGTCAAGCTGGAAAGCGCGGGCTGCAGTTTCTCGAAGAAGTTCTCTTCGTGCACATTCCACGCAGCAGCCACGTTCCAAGTGGGCAGCCAGCGTGCACTGCGGCTCTTGCCCAGTTTGTTGGTTCCCTCGTAGCGGAACGTTCCATTCAGCGTATAGCGCTTCTTGAACGAATAGGTTGCGTTGGCAAAGAAGGCTGCACTCCGCTCGCGTGTGTTGTCCAGCGAGAAGTAGTCGCTGTTCTGCTCTGCACCCTTCTTGAAGGCTTCGTAGGCGTAGGCCGGAATTTCGCCCTGCGAATACTGCATACCCCAGCCACGGAACCACGTGGCATGACGGTTCACGCTGTTTGTCTCCATACCACCATAAAAATTCACGATGTGCATTTCGTCGTTGAAGGCATCATTATAATTAACAGCGGCACGAAAGTCGTAGCCCAGCATACGGTTATCGGCACGCTCCTGAATACCGCCGTTGGGCAGGATAGACACAGGCAGCGCATAGATGTTGTCGGGGTCGGTGTAGAGATAGCTGTTAGCCTGGCGAATCGTGGAAGTGCCCATGGCGCGGTAGGCCTGGGCCTGGTTCGAATTGTCCAGAATGTTGTGCTCCTGGCTGCTGGCCGAATACTTCACGGCACCAAGCACGCTCAGTTCTACCTTACGGATGGGCTTGTAGGTCAGCTTGCCCTGCAGACGGAAATCGGTCACGTTCAGGTCCATGTAGTTGTTCTCCAACTCATGGAAAATGTTGAACGGTGCGTAGTTACGTGTATAATACGCATCCGGGTCCAGCGCACGGCTGGTGTTCAGCGCATAAGAATAAGGGTTGATGTCGAAAGAACGGCTTACCTCGCCCGAAAGCGGGTCAACCGAGCGGCTCAATGTGCCTGGTGCCTCCTGCTTGCGGTAAGAAGCGTTGGTGATGACATCAAACGTGACTTTATTCGACACCTTGTAAGATGAATTGAGGTTAGCAGTATAGCGCTCCACCTTGCTGCGCTTCGACCAGCCCGGATCGAGCATGGCACTGACAGAAGCATAGTACTGCATCTTCTCTGTACCGCCCGACATCGACACCGAATGGGTGTGCTGCAGGCTGTTGCTGAACAGCTGACCGAACCAGTCGGTATTTCTGTACTCTGCGGCACGCAGATAGGCGGCACGCGCCTCGGCGGTGTTGTCCAGAGCAAACTGTCCTGTAGTGGGATTATACTGGCTCAGCATCTGGTACATCTTGCCATATACGCCTGTCTCGCTGGCGTTGGCCGTCTCGGCATAGTTCAGATAGCCCTTCTGCTCCAGCTCCTGATAGATGGACATCTGGTCTTGCGAGTTCATAATGTTGAAGGTGCTGTAGGAAGGCTTCAGCCTCACGGTATATTCACCCGTGTAGTTGATGCGGTTCTGCCCGGCCTTGCCTCGCTTGGTGGTCACTACAATCACACCAGCCATTGCGCGTGCACCATAAATTGAGGTGGCGCTACCGTCCTTCAGCACCTGGAAACTCTCGATGTCGTCGGAGTTCAAGCCCGCAATGGCCGAAGAAACCAGCGTGTTGGCATCGCCCGAGCTGAGGTCATCAGCACTCACGTCAATTACATCTTCCATGATGACACCATCGACCACCCACAATGGCTTCGACGAACCATAGATGGAAGTGGCACCACGCACACGAATCTTCGGGGCGGCACCAAACGTGCCGCTCACGTTCTGCACACTCACGCCGGCAGCACGCCCTTCAAGGGAGCGGCTAATGTCGCCCACACCGTCAATCTTGGCTTCACCGGCATCAATCTTCACCGTCGCACCCGTGAACAATCGTTTGTCCATCTTCTGCATACCAGTGACAATCACCTCGTTGAGCTGTTCATCGCTCGACCTGAGCTGCACCCTCATGCCCTGCTTTGGCGTGAGCGTTACCGTCTCCATGCCAATGTAGCTGAAGGTGAGTTTCTTGCCCTTCGGAACGGTGACACTGAACTTTCCGTTCATGTCGGTGACAACACCTATCTTCTCGCCATGCACCATAACGGATGCACCGACAACAGGCTCACCATCGTCCATAAACACTACCGTTCCCGAGATTTTGCTCTGCCCCATCACACTTCCTATACATAAGAACAGCAACAACAACAGCAGAGAAAAACTTTTCCTGTTAAATCCCATAGATAAATGTAAGTAAAATCGTTTCGGCACCTGCGCTTTCATGTAGAAACGCAAGTGCAACATTTCAAAAAATCGCGCAAAGTTATTTAATTTTCACAAAAAGGGCAACAAAATGTTACACTTTTTTACAAAACACCCACCATTGGACACCCATCACCCCCTAAAATATAGCGGAAATACAGCTACCGCAGTATTGATGAAGTAGCACCGAGGCGCTGAGCGACCAACACCGAGGCGCTGAGCGAGCAACACCGAGGCGTTGCGGCGACGACACCACGCTGCTACTGGAACAACACACGGAAAAAGCCTCTGCAAACACAGAAATCAAGGAGGAAAATGCAGTTTCTTGGGACAAAAGGCTTGTGCAATGGATTTTTTCACGTACCTTTGCACACGTTTTCACAAATCAAGAGAAAATGAACGACAAGCTGAATACAAGAAAAATGCTACGTTTCCGTCTGGCACTGATGGCACTCCTGCTGTGGAGCATCGGCGTGGGTGGTCATGCACAAACCACGGCCAAGAAGCCGACAGCAACCAAGGCCGCTGCCAGCAAGACTGCCACCAGCAAGGCAAGCCAGAGCAAGAAGAGCACGGCAGCAGCCACGGACGACACGACCAACAAAAAGAAGAAAACCGTTGTCGTCAAGAAGACCACGGTCATCATGCCCAACAAGCCAAGCGCTTCCCCAACCCTTTCATCACTCAAAGAAACTGTAGCAGACACGACACAGACCAGCGGACAGTCAGCAGAAGCCCCCGATAAAGAGTCCACAGCCACAGAGGCAACGACCGAGGCTGCCGCCCCCGCACTGGCCACCGCACAGACGGCCACCTGCGGCTATCTGAGCAATCCGCCCCTGCCCTACATGCCCGTGAAGCTGGACGTGCTGTTCATCGGCAACTCCTTCTCCATCGACACCAGCACAGCCCTGCCCGAAATCTTCAACTCGGTGGGCATCAGCAACGTCAACGTCTATGTGCTCTACAAGGGCGGGTGCTCCATGCGCCAGCACTACGAGTACTACAAGAGCGGCGAGGCCGTGTATGAACTGTGGCAATACAACATCAACGGCGGCAAGAAGATTGAGACCGCCTGCAGCATCCGCGACGTGATGCGCCGCGAAGCCTACGACGTGGTGGTCTTCCAGCAATACTCCCTGGAGTCGGGCGACTACTCCAGCTACGAGCCATACCTCAGCCGCATCATCCAGGCATACAACATCACGAAGCTGTCGCCCCGCACCACCTTCGCCTTCAACCAGACCTGGGCCTACTCGTCGAAGCACAAGAACATCAGCAAGTATGGCACGCCGCTGGCCATGTACCGGAAGATTTGCGACTCGGTCAGGAAGATGAAGGCCATTTCGGGCATTGACGTCATCATCCCCTGCGGCACAGCTGTGCAGAACGCAAGGAGCGTGGCCGCGCTGGTAACCGAAAACGAGTTTACCCGCGACAACCAGCACATCGACCTCTACATGGGGCGCTACCTGCTGGCCTGCACCTTCTTCGAGTCCATCATAGCCCCCTGCATAGGCCGGAACATACGCAACGACATCACCATCTACGGCAAGCAGGGCACCACCAACATGGTGAACAGCCAGAACCGCCACATCCTGCAGAACTGTGCACGCCTGGCCGTGGCCAACAACTTCGAGGTGAGCGAGTTTGCCGGACAATAGTCCGCCACATCAGCTCCCCGCCGTTCCCATCCATCTCCATTAGTTTCTGACATTTCGCATAATATTAACCCCTAAAAACAACACCACTATGAAAACCTGCACAAAGCGCATAACCCTGCTGACGCTGAGCGTTTTATTATTTCTCGCAGCATCGGCACAGACGGCTGCTACCGACTTCATGAAGCGCCTAAGCGCCATTCCTGGCGTCAGCCAAGTGCAACGGCTCGACACCGACAAGTTCCAGGAGAAATACGTCCTGAAGTTCCGCCAGTTTGTCGATGGCGACAATGCCGACAAAGGCACCTTCGACGAGCGCATCTTCGTGGGCTTCAAGGGCTACGACCGCCCCACCGTGCTGGTCACCGAAGGCTACTACGCCCACTACGGCGAGCGCCAGAACTACAGCGAAGAACTGTGCCAGCTGTTCAACGCCAATGTCGTGCTCTGCGAATACCGCTACTTCGGTGAATCTGTGCCCCAGCCCACCAACTGGGACTACCTGACGGTGGACAACTCGCTGCGCGACTACCACCGCGTGCGCCAGGCCCTCGCCGGGCTCTTCACCGGCAAATGGATTGCCACAGGCGTCAGCAAGGGCGGACAGACCACCATGTTCTACCGCGCCACCTACCCCGACGACGTAGATGTCAGCGTCAGCTATGTGGCTCCGCTGAACCGCGCCGTGGAGGATGGCCGCCACGAGAAATTCCTGGAGAAGACCGTGGGCACGCCCGAAGAGCGCGCTGCCATCCTGCAGGCACAGCAGCAGCTGATGCAGCGCAAAGCCAGCATCATGCCGCTCTTCAACAAGTACTGCAAGGAGAAAGGCTATCAGTTCTACACCAGCAACGAGGACATCTACGACTACTGCGTGCTGGAGTACCCCTTCGCCCTGTGGCAGTGGGGCACCCCCGTCAGTGCCATCCCTTCCGGCAATGCCACAGACCAGGAGTGGTTCGACAGCCTGATGAAGATGGCCGACCCGGAGTATTTCAGCTACCCCAACAAATACATGCCTTTCGACCTTCAGGCTGTGCGCGAACTGGGCTACTACGGCTACTCGCTGAAGCCCATCAAGAAATGGACCTCGCTGAAGAGCACCAAGGACTACCTGCGCCAGCTGATGCTGCCGGGCAGCCTTCGCCGCTACCAGTTTGACGCTTCACTCTACAACCGCACCGTGAAGTTCCTGAAGCAGAACGACCCCAAACACATCTTTATATATGGGGAGAACGACCCTTGGTCTGCAAGCGGCGTGTGCACATGGCTCGACTGCAAGAAGAAGCAGAACATGCGCATCTACATTCAGCCACGAGGCAGCCACCGAGCACGCATCAAGAACATGCCAGAAGAGATGAAGCGCGAAATCATCGACCGCCTTTCTGGCTGGCTGCAATAGGCTGGCACGGAATTTGCTGTAAGAACGCTATAACGCAAAAACGTACAAACGCAAGAACGAACAAACGCAAGAACGCAACGCAAAAACGCACTGCATGAACAATTACTCGGATACATTCAACCAGATTCTTAACTACTCCAAGGAAGAGGCCCTGAGGCTGAACAACGACTACATCGGCCCGGAGCACCTGATGCTGGGCTTGCTGCGCGAGGGCGAGAACCTCGCTGTAGATACCCTGCAACATAAGTTCTTCATCAATGTGACCGACCTGAAAAAGCAGATAGAGAAGCACGTACAGGACCTGACAAGCAACCTCTACTCCACCGACATCGCGTTCAACACCAAGTCGGCGGCCATCCTGCGCATCAGCATTCTGGAGTCGCGTCTGACCAAGAGCAAGGAGAGCCTGCCCGAACACCTGTTGCTGGCCATCGTGAAGCACAAGGACAACCTGGCCGCCAAGCTGCTGGCCGACAAAGACGTGACCTATCAGGAGCTGTTCAACAGCCTGGTGCAACCGGCCTCCCATCCGCGCAACTCTGGCGTGGACTATGACGAAGAGGACGAGGAGGAACAGGCACCAACGGGCAGCAAGTCGTCGTCGGCCACTCAGAAGAAAAAGACTGAGAAGAAGAATAACTCCGACCACCCTGCCATCGACAGCTTCGGCTTCGACCTGACACGTGCTGCCGCAGAGGGCAAGCTCGACCCCGTGGTGGGACGCGAAAAGGAGATTGAACGACTGGCACAGATCCTGTCACGACGCAAGAAGAACAACCCCGTGCTCATTGGTGAACCGGGCGTTGGCAAGAGTGCCATTGTGGAGGGTCTGGCCTTGAGAATCAGCGAGCGGCGCGTGTCGCGCATCCTGTTCAACAAAAAGATTATCTCGCTCGACATGTCCACCATCGTGGCCGGCACGAAGTATCGCGGCCAGTTCGAGGAGCGCATGAAGAACATCATCAACGAACTGAAAGCCAACCCCGACCTCATTGTCTTCATCGACGAAATCCACACCATCGTGGGCGCTGGCAACCAGGCAGGACAGATGGACGCTGCCAACATGATGAAACCGGCCTTGGCCCGTGGCGAACTGCAGTGCATCGGAGCCACCACGCTGGATGAATACCGCAAGAACATCGAGAAGGACGGTGCCTTGGAACGCCGTTTCCAAAAGGTCATCGTGGAACAGACCACACCCGAAGAAACGCTCACCATTCTGCACAATATCAAGGACAGATACGAAGAGCACCACAACGTCAGCTATTCGGACGAGGCGCTACAGGCCTGTGTCAAACTGACAGAACGATACGTCACCGACCGCAGCTTTCCCGACAAGGCCATCGACGCTCTGGACGAAGTGGGCTCGCGTGTACATATAAATAACATTAGTGTACCGAAGGAGATTGAGGAGAAGGAAGAGGAACTGTCCAAGGTGCAGCACCAGCAGGAGGAAGCCGTCAGAGGACAGAACTACGAACTGGCCGCCAATTTCCGCGACCGCGTGAAAATGCTTTCTGGCGAACTGGCGGAAATGAAGCAGCAGTGGGAATCCACCCTGGAAGACAGCCGCATCACGGTCAGTGCTGACAAGGTGGCAGAGACTGTCTCCATGATGACAGGCATTCCCGTGCAGCGCATGGCTGCCGAGGAGGGCATCAAGATGAAGGGCATGAGGCAGGAACTCAAGTCGAAAGTCATTGCCCAGGACCCTGCCATCGACAAGCTGGTCAGCGCCATCCAGCGCAGCCGTGTCGGACTGAAAGACCCTGCACGCCCCATCGGTGTGTTCATGTTCCTCGGTCCTACAGGTGTCGGCAAAACTTATCTGGCCAAGAAACTGGCCGAACACATGTTCGGCACAGCCGACGCACTCGTCCGCATCGACATGAGCGAATACATGGAGAAGTTCACCGTCAGCCGCCTCGTGGGTGCTCCTCCGGGCTACGTCGGCTACGAAGAGGGCGGTATGCTCACCGAGAAAGTGCGCCGCAAGCCCTACTCCATTGTCCTGCTCGACGAAATCGAGAAGGCACACGCCGATGTGTTCAACATCCTCTTGCAGGTGATGGACGACGGACGGCTTACCGACAGCAACGGGCGTACCGTGGACTTCCGCAACACCGTGATTATTATGACCAGTAACGTGGGCACACGTCAGCTGAAGGAATTTGGGCGTGGCGTCGGTTTCTCTGCAATGGCAGGCAAGGACGACAAGGAAGTCAGCCGCAGCGTCATCCAGAAAGCGCTGAACAAGCAGTTCTCGCCAGAGTTCCTTAACCGCATTGACGAAATCATCACCTTCGACCAGCTGGAACTCGACAGCATCATCCAGATTATTGACGTCGAACTGCAAGGGCTCTACCAGCGCATTGAACAACTGGGCTACCACCTCAACATCACGCCCGAAGCCAAACGCTGGATTGCCCAGCAGGGTTACGACAAGCAGTTTGGTGCCCGTCCTCTCCGCCGTGCCATCCAGCAGCACCTCGAAGATGGCATCAGCGAACTCATCGTGGAAAAGGATCTTCAGCCCAACAGCACCATCACCGCAGAGCTGAAAGATGACAAGGTCGTGATAAGCACAAAATAAGCTAAGCCGCCTCTGGCAATGAAAGCCAAAGGCGGTACAAAATTTAATGGCACCTAAAGACACAAAGCCTTTTTCTGGCACATAGCGGAAAAACTTTGTGTCTTTGTGTCTCTGTAAAGTTTTACCGATGATGCGGTAAAATTTTACCGGTGTTGCGGTAAGGTCTTACCGATGGGGCGGTAAAGTTTTACCAATGGTTCGGTAATAGTGGTAAAATCTATTCACGCGCTACGCCGACATCATCACAGCACCACGGCACGCTGCACAGCGAAAGCAAATTTTCACCTCTAATTATTTTTTGGTTCTGCGTCAATTTGGGTGGTGGAAGCATACGCCCCCAGCGGGGGCGCA
>R20__coassemble_694_pt1 | contig 23259 bp, 8 predicted proteins | sample R20__metabat2_low_PE_030 | metagenome-assembled genome bin R20 | reverse complement strand
TTTTAATGGACTGCCCGATATGAAAGTGAATGAAAGTGAAAAATTCACTTTCATCCTGCTTGTTATCTGATATTTAGCAGGATAAGTGGCATTTTGTGAAAGTGAAAGTGATTTTGCTTTTTTTTGTAATTCTGCAACAATTCAGGAGCGAATCGTCTTTGGCGATGGAGCTGAAGGTTCTTTCAGTAAAGCCGCAAAGCGGCACATTGACTTCGTCGAGCTGAAGGTTCGCTTCTATATTACAAATATGTAATTCCCCCTTTTGCTGGGGAGCAGGAGTGCTCCCGTGGAGAACTGAACATTTCATCAAGACGGTCCCACAGTCACGATCTTGAAGAGCCTGCATCTTGGGGACACAAGCATGATGTAGTCACGACCTCTCCGAAGTCTGAATGGTTTCCCTATGAATTATCGACTGAGAGGGGGGAATGGGGTGTTGTCGAAGTGGTTATCTGTCATCGTGTGAGCGAGAAGCGGATGTTGATGCCGAAGTCGGCGGTGGTGGTGGGGTAGGAGCTTTGCGAGACGAGGGGGACGTTGCGCTGCCAGTCGAGGAAGGCGGTCATGGTCAGCAGTCGGCTGAAGGTGTAGTCGGCGTTGACGCTAAGCTTGTAGGCTGTGCTGCCGCTGGTGGCGGTGCTGATGGCGGTCTGTATGTTGCGGTTGATGGCGCTCTGCATACGGTAGCTGAAGTCGAGGCGGAGGTTGAGGTCGTGGCTGACACCGCCCACGCGCTTGCTGCCGCTGGTTTTGCTCTGGGCGGCGGTGCTTTTCTTGTCGTCTGTTTTGCTGGCGTTTTTGCCTGTGGCGTTTTTCTTCTTGCTTTTGGCGCGGTCGGGGTCCTGGATGCGTTTGGCACCGAAGAGGCTGATGTCTTTTATCTTGTAGCCAATGCCGAAGACGATGTCGTTGGAGTAGTTTTCGGTGAGAGCGACGCTGGTCATGGAGAGGTTGAGGGTGCGGGTTTTCTTGTATTCCAGCTTGGTGGTCATGCCGCTGTTCCAGGTCATGTCAACGCCGATGAGGGGCGAGAAGCTTTCATTGATGCTGACGGTGGAGATGTTGTAGATGCTGCTGGGGACGGGGTTGCCGGTGGTGACGTCTTTGACGAAGCCGAGGTCGCCCATGTATTCCATCCAGCTGGTGAAGGAGTTGTAGGCTCCGATGGAATAGACGCTTTTGTAGGCATGGTTGATGTTGAAGCTTTTGAAGTGACGTTGGAACCAGGCAAGCTTGCTCAGTCCGCTGTATTTGAGGCTCCAATTGGGCAGCATGTGGAGGAGGGAGGGGAAGATGTCGAGGGGGCTGCGCGTGGCATCGCCGCCGAGGTAGGCTGCGAGGAAGGCGGGTACCATGACGTCGGCGGAGTAGAGGCCGACGGTGCCGTTGGCGGGGTCGAAGGGGCGGCCTGCCAGTGTGCCGACTGTGGCGGGGTAGGTGGCTTCCTGATAGCGTGCTTCGACGCGGCTCTGCATGATGGGGAGGTAGGAGAGGAAGTTTTCGAAAGGCTGGGAGGAGTAGCCTGTGCTGATGTCGCCTGTCTTGCTGAAGGCTGTCTTCAGGGAGATGGTGGTCTGGTTGAAGCTGCCGCTGAGGGTGGTGGGCATTCCGGCGTACATGAACTGGATGCTCTTGGAGCGGTTTTCGGTGCGGCTGGCGCTGAGGTCTATCTTCAGGTCTTTCAGGGGTTCGAGGGTGACTTTCACCTGGAGGTCGCTGATGTTGGACATGGTGGAGGTTTTGTTTATGCTGGATGCATTTGTCATAATCTAGACTTGGTCGGCAGCGTGCTGGATGTAGTCATCGCCCACCATACCGAAGGCGAAGCCCAGTCCGGGGGAGAGGCCGAAGTCCGTCTTCTTCTGTCCGAAGGCGTCGCCGATTTCGGTCTTGAATCCAGGCAGAGTGAGGGAATAGGTGTTGCGATAGGAGATGCTGGCGTTGCGGACGCTCATCAAGGCGCGTGCCAGGATTTGGGCGGCTTTGTACCAGCCTTTTTCTTCAAGAGGTTGCTTGGCTATGATGTTGACCTTGATGGGGATAGTGTCGAGGTTTTGTATCTTGATGGTATTGGCATCAGCCTTCTTGTATTTCAGGATGTAGGTCTGGCCGTCGATGGTGGTGGCACGGACGGTGATGCGGCTGGCGTTCTGGCCGTGCTTCACTTCGGTTTCGGTGGAGTCGTTGAGGGTGACTTCTTTCGAGAAGCCTTTCTTCTTCTTGGTATTCCCTTCTGCTTTGTCGGCTGGATTGGCCTTGTCATCTTTGTCGGCGTTCTTGTCAGCCTTGGCATTCTTGGCATTTTTGTCCGCTTTGCTGTTCGCAGTCTTGTTGTTCCGCTGGTTGTTGGCGTTCTTTTTGTTATTGCCCGAAAAGCGCTTTTCTGTCTCTTCAAGGAATTTCCATTTCTTGTAGAGTGTCTCGAAGTTGATGCGTCCGTTCAGGTTGAGGGTGCGCTGGGTGTTGGCCGTGTGGCCCAGGGTGGTGCCGTCTTCCAGTTCAGTGCCGCGTTTCCAGCCATAGCTGGAGTTGTAGGAGGCATCGGCTGTCAGCCAGTCGAGGGCGGGGATTTTGTTGAGGGGCACGTTGTAGGAAGCGTTGAAGGTGGAGCTGTAGGTGAGCGGGCGGCCAAAGGAGAGGAGGCTGCGCTTCACGGAGTCTTTCCATGCGGCGTAGTCGTCGGGATAGAGGTTTTTGTTCACCACGCGGTAGGGCTCTTCGATCTCGGCGTGTGTGGCCGACGTCCAGGAGAGTTTCAGGCTCTTGAAGATGTCCCAGCGGATGGAGAGGTCGCGGTTCCACAGTATCTGGTCGCTCCAGCGGACGGGCAGTTTGTTGTCGGCATCGAGGTCGCGTTCCTGGTATTCGTAGTAGTCGCGAGTCAGGTTGGTGTTGAACTGCAGGCTTTGCGGCAGCCATTGCAGGTTTTGTGCCTTCACGATGTCGAGCCATTTCGATTTCCCCTTCAGGTTCTTGAAGGGTTCGAGGGGCTTATACTTGGGGGCGTAGGAGTAGCTGAGCGCGGCTATCCAGTTTTCCTGGTTTTCATAGACAGTGGTTTCGCCAGTCTTGTATTTCTGGCTGTGGGAATAGCTAATGGAGAAGTTGGCGGGGTCCCAGGGCATGGGGCGTCGGCTCTGGTAGCCCGATTTCCAGTTGGAGAGGGAGAGGTTCTTGTTTTTCGTCACCGTCTCGGTGAGGTTGCGCAGGGAGTCTTTCTCGGCCTTGGTCTCACACTCGTCGATGGCGTCCTTCAGCAGCATGTCGGTGTCGAAGGGATTGTATTTGGGCGAAATCTTCTGCCAGCTGTACGAGTAGTAGAAGGGCAGCTGCATTTTCCATTTCTCGGGGAAGAGCTTGCCCAGTTCTATCTGTGTGGTGATGCTCCATTCGTAGAGGTTGTCGTCGCGCCGCTCGCTCACCTTTTCTTCGATGCCGCCGAAGCCGGCAGTCTCCACATGGCCAGTCAGGTTGACCGAGCCAAGGTCGCTCAGCTGGATGCTGAGGTTGCCTTGTGCTGCCCAGCCGCCTTCGTTGGCATAGTCTTGCAGACGCAGTTCGTTGACCCAGACCTCCACGTTCTTGGTGGTGCGGCTGTTGTTGCGCACACCAATCATCATAGTCTTGACTTCACCCAATGACGGGTTCCCCATGATGCTGACGCGGTTGTTGGGACGGTTGGGGTCATATTGCCTGTAGAGGGTGGTGTAGCTGGCTGCCCCTTGCACTCGGGCTTTGTTGCGGTTGTGCTTCAGGTCGGTGAAGACGGAGAGGTCGATGTCGAGCATGTTTTCCTGTGGCCATACGGCTTCGCAGCCTGCTGTGTTGTAGGTGTCGTAGTGGCCCTTGGGTGTCTTGTTGACGGGTATCTCGTATTCGTAGTAGTTGCTGCGGTAGTCAGAACCCACACGGATGAAGACGCTCATCTCCTTGTCGGCCAGCATGTTCTCTTCTCCTTCGAGGGCATTGGCATGTACAAACATCTGCAGGTGTTTGTAGCGGCGCAGGTCGAGGTTCATGGTTTTATAGACGGCACGGGCATCGCCGCTGGCCAGGTTGCTGACGGTGATGGCCAGGGCCTGCTCGTTTTGCTGGGTGAGCTGCGGCTGGGATGGGTCAACCACACGGGTAACGCCTGGCGGCAGCACATAATTGACGGGTGACTTGTCGTTGTTTTCCTCGATGTTCACGGCAGCCACGGTCATGCTGCCAGTGTTGCTGGGCTTGTCGCCGGTGAACAGTTCTTTTTTGTAGGGACGCCATTCGCCGCGTACCAGGTCGAGGCTGGCAAAACGGAGCACCACGGGACGCTCAAAGCCCGTCATGTACATTCGCATGAAGCGGATGCTCGACATGTCGCGGATGCTGCCGATGGTGGAGTCGGCCTCTTCTACCGGGATGCGGAACAGGTACCAGTTGCATTTGCTGTTCTCTGTGCTGCCGTTACGCAGGGAGGCATTAAACTCTCGCTTGTCAACGATGTATTTTGAACCGACGTAGAGGTCTTTGGGGTTGATGCTGACATGGTAGCTGTAGTATTTTTCATACTCGTCCATGGTGTAGTCCATGTTCACGTCTTCACAGTCGGGGGTCGATTTGTAGGCCGTGGAGTAGTTTTCGCCGCTTTCGCTGCTGTTGGGCGAGTTGCCTTCCAGCATGTTGATACGCTTGTAGCGGTCGAGGATGCTCACCTCGGCATCGTCGAAGTCGCTGCCACGGAAGTAGTGGTAGTCGTCTCCGGCAGGGTCGTTCCAGATGGTACTGTAGGCCGCTTCCGACACCTTGCCGTTCAGGGCATTGAGGTATTCGGCGTATGCTCCGAAGGTGCGTTCATCCGTGTCGGCCAGTCCGTTCAGACCGAGGTCCTGCTGTTGGCGTGCCCCTTTCTCGTTGGAGAAAGAATAGACGACGCTCTTTTCGCTGGGCACACGTCCCCACACAGTCTCGGTGTAGGTGGTATTCCCATTCACAGGGTTACCGCTTTCGTAAGCTTTCTTGCCGTCCTTCAGCACATCCTCGCTCACCTCTCCCAGGTTGAAGTAGAGGTCACCGCAGTAGTCGGCAATGTTGGCACTGTCACGGGTATAGATGAAGGGGTCCATCATCCAGAATTCGATGTACTGCACATTGCTCGTCTCGAAGTCGCTGGTGTCCAGCTTTCGCATCATGCCGCCCCAACGCTTCTTGGGATTGTTCAGCTGACCATTGTAGTCCAGGTCGGTGTCCAGGTTGTAGGGACCACGCTCGTTGGGGTAGTATGCCAGGTTGAGAATGTCGAGCGTATTGCTTTCGCCGTAGTTGGTTTCGCGGTTCGGATAGATTTCCTGCACATACACTTCACGTACATAATGGTTGGATAGCTGGTCGAGGTCACGTTTGATGTGTGACGGTGTGAGCGAACTGCTGCGGCGTGTGAACAGCGGGTCAATCTCGTACCAGGCCAACAGGGCACGGTTCTTGCCGTAGTCGATGTTGTTGCTCAACGATGATTCGCTGAATTCATGCGGCGTACTGCTTATCATCCACTCCGACGGCGTTTTCACGTTGATGTTGTTCTTCGTGTTCTCAAAATCGTCGATGTAGGAAGCATTCCCCTGTGTGTTCTTCGACTGGCCTGCAATGAGCTGGGCAAAGTCGCCACTGAAGGAGATGTTCGAGGGGGCACTGATGTTGATGAGCGGTAGCTTGTCAACCATGTTGGTCAGCCACTGCGACTGCTGCTTCCAGTTCACGTTCAGTCCCCAGATGGTGTTGTTCAGCGGCTCTTCACCCATGTTCACCTTCGAGGTGAGCGGCTGTTCGGTCAGTCGCATCAACGTACCGCCGATGGAGAGGTTTTTCGAGAAGTCATATTGCCAATTCAGACCCAGCATCGTCTTCCTCATGGTGGAATACTCCGACTGGCTTTCCAGGCTGACATTCACGTTGGTACCGGCATCGATGATGCTCTGGTTGATGATGGTCACCTTACCCAGCGTGTAGTCCACCGAGTAGTCGCTGCCTTCCGTCAGGGTGACACCGCCAGCCGTCACTGTCACCGAGCCTCGCGGAATGTTCATGCTTCCAAGGTCGATTTCCGAACCTGACGAAGCCTTGAATTCACCAGTCAAGATGAATTTGTTCTTCTCGGCAATCTGCTTGGCAATGGTCTTCGTGCTGTCATACAGTTCATCGTAGCAATACTTGTCGGCCACCTCCTTGCCCAGCTTCGTCTCCAGCTTCTTCCGCAGCCATTTTCCGAAAGGTTCAGCCACGGGGAAGATGACACGCCCGGTGCTGGGCTGGATGGTGTAGCCGTCGATATAGTCGAACTTGCCGTTGGGGTGCGTCTTGTTGTTGTCGTCCAAACGGTCCAGGTTCATCACGCTCAGCAGCGTGCTGTCCTTGTAGGCCATTTCGGGCAGGTACGACATATACACACCCGTCGTGTCGGACAGGTACTTGATGTCCAGCTTGAACTTCTCGCGCTGCACGCTCTGGGCGTTGAGCGCATACACGTTCTTCATCATCAGCGGCCACGAGCGCAGGGTGGGGGAGTTGTTCACGGGCTTCAGCAGCTTCACGAACAAGGCCTTGTTGTTGTCCTTGATGTCGGCAGAGAACTCTCCCACCTGATAGTTCTGCCCGCCGTAAGTGTATTCGTAAGCCACGGCCAGGCTCTGGTTGCTCTGCAACGTCTGCTTCAGCGAAATATAGCCGAGGTGGGCATTCAGAATGTACTCCGAACTGCTCAGCAGTCGGGCATTCTCTATCTTCTCATAATCCGTGCTGCCTTCCAGCTGAACCGAGAAGCCCTGCACGTTCAGGTTTGAAAGCACCGTTGAGGTCTTGTCTATCAAGCGTGCCTGCACATTGTCGCTGTCGTTCACCATCACGCTGTACAGGTTGTTCGCCTCGTTGCTGGGCAACGCCGTGCCGGTGGGCTGCCAGTAGGTGTCTTGCAGGTTGGTGTTCTCACCCATGTCCACAAACGCCACAATGTCGCGTGTGTTTGTCGTCACGCCGCTGGTGTTGGTCAGCCACACCTCGATGCGCTTGATGGTCACGCCGCTCATGATGTTCGGCAGACGTGCGCAATTGGCATCGTAGCGGTCGTGGAAATAGTTGCCAAGGAAGAAGTGACGATTCTCGTCGTAGTTGTACGCTTCAATCTCAAATTGGCTCAGCTGTGTGCCACCCTGGCTGCTCACGCTCTTCGACTGCGACTTCTTCTGGCTTACCACCGTTTGCAGGTACAGCTTGCCAAACTGCAAATCCGTGCGGAAACCAAACAGCGACGATGAACCACGGATGAGGCTGCTGTTCGTGGGGAACGTCACATTACCGGCCTCAATCAGCTTCACGATGTCGTCCTCCTTGCCTTCGTAAGCCAATTTCAGGTTCTTGGTGTCGAAGTCAAACGTGGCATCCGTGTTGTAATTCAGGTTGAAATTCATTTTGTCGCCCACCGAAGCTGAGAGCGATACATTGATTTTCTCGTCGAAATCGAATGCCGTGGTCTTTCGGTTACGCTCCGAAAGTGATGGATTGTCCGTGAACGAATAGGTGTAGCCCATCTTCACCTCGGCACTACCCTGTGTCTTCACCTGCACACCACCCGGACCGAAGATTTTCTCTGCTGGCCCCAAGTCGAAATGCATATTGGTGAAATCGAACTTGCTTTTCCCCTTTGTCGTCTTCAGCGAATCGTTGCGCTGCTTGAAATAGGCGTTCATCGACTTGCGCTCCGTCCACTTCAGATACTCCTCCGGCGTCATCAGTACAGGTGCACTCAAGTAATTGTCGCCCAGCTTAGTACCCACACGATAGAGGTTTGTCTTTTCCACATATTCCCCCTCGTCGTGCTTCAGGTTTTCCGGGTCATTCAGGTCCATGCCATATTCGTCGGCATGTTCACCATGGGGATAGTCCGTCCGCTTCACCTTCACGGTGTCAGCAGGCGGCGTTGGCGGCTCTGGGGACGAAACACTGGATACAACAAAAGCACTATTGCCTTTTGCTGTGTCCAGATTTCGGGCGATAGTACTGATGCTCATGCCGATGAGCAGCACATATAATATTTTCAGTTTCGTGCGCACGTATTTTCATAAACGCACAAAATCTGATTATATTGTGTTAAGCCCTTCTTTTTAGGTTTTTTGAGGTTTGGGAAGCAAGGAAAAAGACGTTGTGCCTTCGTCGATAGGGGAAACCACATGCGAAGTACACAGTATTTATTCCTAAGTTCCTTTCTTCCACAGGTTCTATGAAATTCAAACTGTCTGTCAGTCCTTCATGCAACTGATAGGTACCACCAGTACGCCGTCCTTCCGCTGGTAGGCAAATTCTCCGCCTGTCAGCACCATGAGGAACGACGGCTGGCCCATCTTCTCTGCGTCAACGTTTCTGGTCAGCTGTTTCAGATGCTCTGCTGCCTCTTCTATCTGTTTGTTGCCCAGCTTGACCTCGACGGCAGCCCAGCGGCCATCGTTAAGGGCAACAATCATGTCGGCTTCAAGGCCGTTTTTGTTTCGGAAATGGAATATTTCACCGTCATTTGCCTGGGCATATATGCGCATGTCTCTTGTGCAGAGCGATTCAAACAGGAATCCAAATGTATTGAAATCCTCCAGAAGTCCCTTGGGACTTGTGCGCAGGATGGCTGTTGCTATCGATGGGTCGGTGAAGTGGCGCTTCGACATGGTCCTGATGGCGGTTTTGGAACGCATGGAGGGCGACCACGCAGGCTGGTCTTCCACGACGAAGATGCGTCGTAGCGCATTCATATAAGAATCCAATGTCGGAGCCGTCATGGAGCCTTCCTCTGCCTCTATGTCTTTCAGGATTGTCACGTTGGTGGCCATCGTAGCCACGTTGCGTGCCAGGGAGCGCAACAGCAGTTGTACACGTTTGGGATTCTTTTCCACGCCGTCAATCCGCGAGATGTCTTGATGAATGATGGCATCGACATAATCCTTCGACAGTTCCAGCGCGTCCAGCCCTTTCATCCTGACGGCAGCGGGCCAGCCGCCACGGCAAATGGCAAAGGCTATTTGCTCGATGGTGAGGTTGGCCGGTTCCATGACGGGATTCGTTCCTGCGAACAAATCGCGTAGTGAGACGCTTCCGCTTGACTCCATTGACTCGTACAGGCTCATGGTTCGCATGGCTAAGCGCGAAATGCGCCCCGTGCCTGTGTGCATCGTGGCATTGTCTTTGGGCACGGCAGACCCTGTCAGGATAAACTGCCCCATTTCTTGCCGCTGGTCAACGGCAAAGCGTACAGCATCCCACAAGACGGGGGCCATCTGCCATTCATCAATCAGATGGGGAGTCGCACCATTTAACAGTAGCGATGGCTTTGTGTCTGCCGCCGTCATGTATGCAATGCCCTTGTCGGGGTCTTGCATAAAAACGGCACTTTTTGCGGCTTTTGATGATGTCGCCGTCTTTCCACACCACTTCGGCCCCGTGACAAGCACGGCACCACTGTGCCTTAATTTCTTAAGGAGCAAAGCATCACAGATTCTTGGGAGGTAGTTCTTTACTTTCATGCCAGATGTTGTTTTTCGGGCGCAAAGATACTACAATTTTAAGAAATGGCCAAGAATTTTTTTAAGAAATGGCCAAGAATTTTTTTAAGAAATGGCCAATTGGCGCATAGGGAAACGTGCGTGGGATTCCTGCGTAGGGGCTTACATCATCTTCAATGCCATCTTGATGACCTTTTCCACGGGGGCGGCGGGTTCGTCCTTCAGGATGGCGCGGATGGCTTTGGCCACGGGGGCAGGGGGGAAGCCGAGGGCTCGCATGGCTTCGACGGCTTCGTTATAGACTTCCTGGTTGATGCTGGCTGTCGTGTCGGACTTCGCGGTGGGGCTGCCACCCGGCAGGGCCAGCGTGGCGACCTTGTCTTTCAGTTCCACCACGATGCGTTGGGCCGTCTTGGTGCCCAGGCCTTTGATGGACTTCAGCAGCCGCTCGTTGCCCTCCATGATGATGGTGGCCAGTTCGCTGGCCGAGAACGAGCTGAGCATGGTGCGGGCTGTGTTACCGCCTACGCCGCTCACGCCGATGAGCAGGAGAAACAGTTCCCGCTCGGCCTTCGATGCAAAGCCGAACAGTACCCAGGCATCCTCACGAATGGCTTCATATACAAACAGTTTGCCTTCGGTCTTTCCCTGCAATGCAGCGTAGGTGTTCAGCGAAATCTGGCAGAGATAGCCCACGCCGCCACATTCGATGGTGGCCGTGGCTGGGGTCAGTTCCCCCACAAGTCCTTTTACGTAGTCAATCATAAAGCTGTTGTTTCCCTAAATCTGTTATTTCTTCATTTTTACGTTAATCTCGTAGTAGTGCCCGTTTGCGAATGTCACAATCTTCTTGGTGAACGTATATGTGTCGCTGCCGAGGGTTGCCGTAAGCGTCACATCTTGATTGACGAATCCTGGAATGGCCACAAAGACAACGCCGTCGCCATTGGTGGAGTAGGTGGAGGCCGGAATACTGGCCAGTTCGATGCTTTCTGTGCCGTAGTTGACGGTCAGGGCTGTCGGGTTGAGCCGTGTGATGCCGTCCGCCTTGTCAATAAGATTAAACCTGACAATGGCCTGCTGATTGACAAACGTTGCTGTAGTGACTCCCTCTATGTGGTCGTCCTTGATGTCAAATCGCACGTCAGTGGCAATGGCGTAGTCATACTTTGCAGCAATATCTGCCAGCGTTCCAGTCTGCCCCGTATAATCCGGCGCTCCCGGTCGTGGGAACTGCAGCGTCAGCGTGTGCGGCGTGCCAATAGCCTCATCGATGGAAATTGCCCATCCCTCCGGCAAACTGACAGCACCGTTCAGCCTTGTCGTCGTGCCAGCCGTCTGAGGCTGGATGGAACCCTGGAACCAGAAATTCGATGCATCAGACACTAGCTTGCCTTGCACATACACATGCTCCGTCGTTGCCCATGCGGCATTCAGCGTAGAGCCGTCGAGGGAGAGCGCACGGGTGGCACGGACCATGTCCTCACTCACCTTTTTGGTGGCATCGACCGTCATATAGAATGTTTTCACCGGCTCCGGCGTGTCACTCTCGCTGGAGCAAGCCGTCAGCACTGTCCCTGCTGTCAGCAGGGCAAACAGTGCACTCATTAGTCTTGTCTGCGTTTTCATGTCAATCCTCCTCGCTTTCCTCCCAGTTTAGCGACTGGCTGCTGCCATACCCGTTGCGTGTGGCTGCCACACCACCGGGACTGGTCAGCAGGGCCGTCTCTTGTTTCAGTTCTACGATGCTCATGGCTGGGCTCTGATATACCTTGGCTTTCATCTTTTCTTTTAGTCTTGTCTATTTTACAAACTCAGGTTGATAGATACCCCCCGTTCCTACAGGCACGGCGGCGGCATCAAACGTGGTCCAACTGGTGGTGAAGATGCGGTGCAGCCGGTCGCAGTAGTACGACAGGCCGACACTGGCACCGGCATCATTGGAGGCCACAATGAGCATGAACCGCCACGTCCCGTCCACCTGTTCAGGCTTAGCCACGCCACGCACCTCGCCGCCGATGGTGGCACACATCAGGTCGGCTGCCGAGGCATAGCTCTGCAGGGTGTCCTGCAGCGTCACCTCCACCATCATGGTCTGTTCGTAGCTGTCGTAGTCGGGGGTCTGCCACGCGGGGCGTGCATCCGTACCTTCCGACAGCGTAGGCTGCTCGTTCAGCACTTCCTTCTCTGGCGTCTTTATTTCTGTCGCCTCATCGTCGTCCGATGAGCAGCCCCACGCCACGAGGGCGAGGGCTGCCAATGCTACTATAATGTTTCTCTTCACGGCTTTCATTGTTTTTGCTGTTTAACCTTTATTTCTTAATGATCACGACCTTGCCGTCATGGATGTACAGTCCGCTTACCGCTGGCTTCTTGCCAAGCCGTATGCCGGTGATGGTGTACCAATTGCCGTCCTGCGGCATCTCGTCCAACCTGACGAAGCTGATGTCCGTAGGCTCCTCGGGGCTGCCCACCACCTGGTTGGCCTTGTAGCCAATCTGGCTGCTGGTCATGGCCACCGGCTTGCCGTCACGCTCAATGGCGAAAGTCAGCGTCTTGTCACACTCGCCTATGCTCAGGTAGTAGTTCTGTTCGCTGTCGGCCACGGCCTCAGCCACGCGGTCTGTGCCGCAGTATGCCACCAGGCGGTCACCCTCTTCCGTGTCTATGCCGCTCACGGTGGCCACGATGTTCATGGTCGTGGCGGTGCTGATGCGCCGTGCCTTGCTGGCGTTGTTGCCGGCATAGCGGCTGCTGCCATAGAACTTCGGATAGTTAAAGGCGACCTTTTCGTCGGAGAGGCGCTTCATCATGTAGCCCTTGCCGGTCTCCATGTATTTCAGCGAACCCTTCCACACCAGGCCGTTGGCCGTGCGGCTGGCCACGGCGAAGGCATCCTGCGACTTCACGATGTCGCCCTCGCTGGCCTTCTCGATGTAGTCGGACAGTGCCTGTTCGATGGGCAGGTTGATGTTCGACTGGTAGGCGATGCGGTTCCAGCCCTGGTGCACCTTCACACTGTCGCTGAAGTTGAAGCCCTCCAGATAGATGGTCTTGTCGCTCATCGAGTAGATGCTGTACATGCGTGCAGAGTTAATCTTGATGGAGTCCTCGGCGTGGTCCCAGAGGTAGCCCCGGCTCTCGCTGCTCTTGGCGCGGCAGGTCCACTGCTGTGTCTCTGTGCCATCCACGGCCATGATGATGTCGCCAGCCTCCCACAGGGAGTTGCTGTCCAGGAACTGCCGTGTGGTCATTTCCGTCATATCGATCAAGTTCTTGGGCTGCACTGTGAACGTCACCCAGTTCCATCCCTTCTTCAGTGGCAGCGTCTGCATGTCGTTGTAGAAGTCCTCCAGTTCTACGGGTGCGGTGGCCGAACCAACCGTGACATCTTTCTGGAATCGGTAGGTGGTGTCATCGGCGGGCATCACGCTCACCACCTGCCCCTTCGAGGCATCGTAGAACTTGAAGTTGAGCACAGGTGTCGTACCATCCACATTCGTGTAACCATAGATGGTCAGATAGGTCAGGGCCTCGTTGGCGTTGGCGGTGTTATCCACTTCGATGTGAGCCACGCCCAGTGTCTGCAGCCTGTCGTCGAACACGCCCAGCACATCCTCCGTCGAGCTGGCCACCACGCCGTCAATCTTCACGCGTGCCACCATCATCATGGTCTGGTTGGCCTGCTTCAGACGGTCACTCACAGCCCACGCCGGTGCCTCGCCGCGCACCTTCAGCGTCACGGGCAGCGGTTCCGACATCGCGCTTTCGCCCACAAGGGTAATCTGCTCGTCATACGTGCCGATATTGATGTAGGGCGACACCGTGAGGGTGATGGTCTCCTCGCCCAGCGCATCGATGATGCCGCTGGTCTGCGAGGCCGTAATCCACACAGGCAGGTCGTCCAGCTCATAGTTCTGCCGCTGTCCGCTCAGGTTCTGCACCGTCACGTCCATTTCCAGGCCCTCGCCGTACCTGATGTTCTGGCTGATGCGCTTCACGCCCCAGCGCAGCGGGTTGCGATACACATACACGTTCATCGTCACGGGGCTGGCCATCAGGTTGCCTTGCAGGTCGGGCAGTTCCTTCACGGTCAGATAGACGTTTGTCTTCTCGATGGCATAGTCCGGCTCCTTGATGTTCACGATGAGCTGGTTGTCGTTGGCCACGTAGTTGAAGTTCAGGTTCTGCAGCTGCGACGTGCTCACCATCGGTGCAAACAGCGTGCGGTCCACCATGTCGGCCTCGATGCTGCTCACGAGTGTGTCGCGCCGTGCCAGGGTGTTGCCCTGGTTGTCCTTGTACCGCTTCAGGCTGACGCCCGTAGGCTCCAGGTGCATCGTGTTGTCGTCCAGGCGTACCGACTGCTCGAAGTTCAGGTAGGCCATCAGGGCCGTCATGCTGCCGATGGGCGTGTGTGTTGTGAACTCGTTGATGAGTTTCAGCGGCAGCACGCTCTCGAACATGGCCACCTCGTCGATGTTGCCCGTGAGCACGTGTGTCGGTGTGTTCTTGTTGGCGTAGGTCGCACCCAGTGCCACGTGGTCACCCGCGATGCCGGCCAGGCTGTCGGCGGCAAACGAGGCAGTCAGCTTCTGATCGACATACACGTTGGCCACGTTGCGCGAGCGGCTGACGGTCATGGCGAAGTGGTGCCACTCGTTGTTCAGCAGGTAGCTGCTCACCGTCTGCTGCCAGCCGTCGGAGCGCACGTAGAGCTGCGTGTCGTCAAGGCCGATGTTCAGCCGGTCGGTGGCCGTGCTGTCTGCCGTGGCCTCGCCGTTGGCGAAGAGCGTGCCGTTGCCGCCTGTCGGACGGAACCAGAACATCAGTGTGTAGTCGTGGTTCTTCGTGCGCAGGAACTTGTCGGGCTTCAGGCGCAGACCCTTCGTGCCGTCCAGTTTCAGGGCCAGTCCGCTGGGGCGCTTCCATGCCGTGCTCACCAGCCGCAGGTCCATGCTGCCCGGTGCCTTGTCGTAGCAGAAATCGCCCGACCCCTCGTTCATCGGGTAGTAGTCCTGCAGGCCGCTCTCATAGCCAGTCAGCGTGCGCTGGCCATACTCCGCAATGTCGGAGGCCGTCAGGGCGTGGTTCCACAGGCGCATCTCCAGCATGTCGCCCTTGTAGGGCCGCTGTTCTTCGTTGAAGTCATAGCCTATGTAGATGTTCGAGCTGTTGTCGTTATCGTAGATGCCCTTGAACTTCTTCGAGCCAATCAGCTGGCTGCCGTCGTAGAAGCTCAGGGTCATGCTGTCGGCCTGCTGGTCCAGGGTATAGACCACCTGGCGCAGCATACCGTTGAACGGCACCGTCTTCTCCGACTGCACCGTCTCGCCGTTCACCGTGGCCGTCAGGTGTCGGTCGGCGCTCAGTCCGAAGGCTATGTGCTTCTCCTTGCCGCCGTGGTTGAACACCGCCATCTCGCGGGCCTCGCTGTCGGGGTTGAGCATCACATCCACGCTGAAGCTCTTGCCCTTCAGGTTGCGCTGCCCCAGGGTGTAGGCCAGCGAGAGTTGTCCGTCGAAGGTGACCGACGTCGATGTCGAGATGTCGGTGGAGAGGGGGGTACCCAGCAGTTCAAAGTTGTTAATCTTGCTCAGGTAGTTGCCCGCAATGGGTTCCGAGAAGGTCATCTTCAGGTCGTCGCCGATGCCCAGGATGCCGTTGATGGGTTCAGGCGTGCCGAAGAGTTCCGGCAGGCGCGTGTCCTTGATGCCCTTCAGGATGGGCGATGCCTCCGTCAGGTAGCCGCCCGCATAGCGGCAGTAGTTCACGGCCCTGATGTCGTAGTACTGCTCCACGGGATCGACCTCGCCGTAGAACGGTGCCACGATGATGCCGTTGTCGGGGATGGTGTCGGTCACGCCGCTGGCCTTCTTCATCAGCTCCTTGTCCTGGTAGTAGGAGCAGGTGCTCACCCAGTCCTTGTCGCCCTGTGTCGAGAGCTTGTACTGCAGCTCGATGTGGTCGAAGCCCGGGAAGTTCACGTCGAAACCATCGATGCGCACAGGCATGTAGTACGCCTGCCGCTTGCCGTTGTAGGGGCTCTCGGTGTTCATCACCCAGTTGTCGCCCGGCACACTCACGTTTACCTTGCCGGCAGACGGGATGAAGTGGGCCGAAAACTTGGCCGTCGCCACGCGCGCCAAGTCGTCCGGGTCGTAGAGGCTGATGGCCAGGTCCTCATAGTCGTAGGACGTGCTCGGATAGACGGTAATCTCCTTGGTGATGACGTTAGGCTTGCCCGTGACGGGGTCCACCACGGGGGTGAAATAGACTGGCTCGTCCGACGAGTTGATGACCTTGCCATCCACACACACCTTGGCTCCCTTCGGGTTGCAGTCCGACTCTAGGTAGTACATGAGGTAGTAAGAAGCCTGGTCGGGGAAGGCACTCTCGTTGGCCATGTGTACCACGTAGCGCGCCGGCTCGTTGAAGGGCACGTTGCTCACCACGGGCTGCTCTATCCAGATGCTGGGCTTGTCCAACGGTACGGTGGCAACATCGATGACCGTGCCAGGCTGATACCACTTCGTCGTCCGCTCACCCTCGTAGGGTTTGTTCGTGGTGCCGCCACGTGTACGGAACACGAAGCTGGAATACACCTCGATGTCCTCGGCGGGGTGGTAGGGTTGTCCGTAGCGCAGTTCTTTGAGCACATCCACCGTCATCTTCAGCATCTCGTCATACACGGTGTCGTTCTTCTGGTAGTCATCCTCGCTGATGGCGTACTTTCCGTTGCGGGTGCGATAGACATCCACGTTGAGGCTCGACTTGGGCGAGGCCGACAGCGTGAAGCCTACCTTCTTTGTCTGCGCCTTGTTCTCGCTGCTCTTGTCGCTGAAATTGAAACTGAGAATGGGTGTAAACTTAATCTTATATGCACTTCCTGCGACTGCCGCCTGCAGATACAGTGTGCGGTTGGGGTCATCTCTTTGTCCGACAGCGGCGTCTTCTCCCAATTGCGTGATTTCCTTGATAGGTTCCCATGCCCATGAGGGGAAGAGGTTGGCAATGTTGGCATTGTCCAGTCCGGGCCACTTGATGAATCCGCTCTTGTTGCGCGAGGCAGCAAAGTTCTCGCTGTACTGCAAGGATGCCACGCCGCCGTCGATGTCGTAGTTCTTCACCAGGTTGCTCTGCAGCACGTTCACCTTTTCCTCCTCGTTCTGCGCCAGCATGTTCAGCCAGTAGCCTATCTGCTGGTTCAGGTCCTTCACCTGGTTGGCAGACTGAGTGTCATCGGCGAGGCTGTTGCGCAGTTTGACCAGTTGGGGCAGCAGTTCCTTTTCGATGTAGTGCTGCGAGTGGATGAAGGTCGATTTCACTTGGTTGCGCATACCCAGCACCTCGTCGCGCACCAGATAGACGTTCTTGCCCGTTGCAGCGTCATGGCCCTGGGCCAGCACCTTCATGCTGCCCACCTTCACGTTGACGGTGGTGGTGTGGCCTTTGTCGTCGCTGACAGGGAAGGAGCCGCCCTCGTGGGTCTTCATCAGTTGGTACTGGTCTTCGGGAATGACGCGCACGGCAATGGCATCCTGGATGATGAGTTGCTCGTTGGTGCCCATGAAGAGGTCGGCATCGGGACCTACCCACTTCTGCCCTGTACGGGTCTGAATACGCTCGTTCACGTCGAACTCATAGCTGGTCACCCAACTGCCGTTGTAGGTGGAGGCCAGCGAGAATCCGAAGGTCTTTTCACTGTGAGCCTCCGACACGGTGCCGGTGTGGTTACCAATGCCTGTGGTGGTACTGATGAGCGAGGTGCCATAGTAGGTCGTGGTCGTGGTGCCGCTGACACTCGACAGTGCCACGCCGAGGGTGCCCTCAAAGGTGGGCGAGTAGGTGTAACTCAGTTTCGAGCCGGCCTCGATGTAGCTGCTGCTGCCGCTGCCTGGCGGGTCGCGCAGGATATCAATCAGTTGCGGATAGTTGGCAGCCACGGTGTAGGTGCCTTCGGCCTTGGGCGTGGTCGCCATCACGTAGCCGCGCATGATCTTTCCGTCTAAGGGGAACACATCGTAGTAGTTGCCGTCGTACTTCAGGGTGATATCGACGCTCTTCAGCGCATCCTCGCCCTCCAAGACGGTGGTCACGTTGGCAGGGGTGAACACGTAGGAGCCATAGCCCTGCTCGTCCAGTTCGATAGTTTTATCCTGTTCCGTGCCGTCGCTGCTCACCATCAGGTTCTTGATGCTCACCGTGCCGCCTCGGAGGTTCACGATGTCGGGCACGGCCTTCGAGTCGTTGTTCCTGTAGTATTTCTCACAGGCCTGCAGCATCCAGCCGTAGGGCGAACCCGCCATGAACACGGGGTAGCCGAAGGCATAGCCCGCCGCCTCCGACCACAGCTGCATCTCGGCCTTGTTGCCGATGTTGTCGGCGGCGGTGGTCTGCTTCACGCCGAAGTAGGGTTCGCTCTTGGCATTGAACTGCTGCACCTCCACCGTGGGCACGGCGTGGTAGATGCGGCTGTACTCGCAGGTGTCACCGTCCGTCTGGAAGGTCAGGTCTATCGTCTCGCCCACCTTGCCCTGCTGGAACAGGGTGGCGTAGCCCTCTGCCGACACCTCGGTCACCTTGTACTTCACCGGGGGCACCAGCAGCTGGTATTCGCCCGTCTTTGCGTCGGGGCGGATGGTCATCACGTGGCGCGTGACGTCCACGCGGGTGGTGTCCTTGTCCTCCATGCCGAAGGCCACCTTGTAGGAGGCCGTCTTCACGCTCTCGTCGTCCTGGCGGCGGATGAGCCACGAGGTGTTGTCACCCTCCAGCTGCATCACAATCTTGAGCGAGTCGCCCAGATTGTTTTTCGACTGCGACAGGCCCAGCACCTTGCTGCCCTCCACGTCGCCGCCCACCACGCGACCGCGCAGCACCACGGTGGTGCTGTCCCACAGATAGACGCTGGAGACGTTCTGCACGAAGTTGTAGAGCGTGGAGTCGCCCACGGCATCGTGGTTGATGAGGAAGCCGTCGTTGGCAAAGTGGTGACCGTCCTTCACGGCCTGCACCGTGTGGCCGCCACGCGGAATGCTCAGCTCGAAGGCTCCCTGCGTGTCGGTGACGATGGGCTGGCGGCTGGCGTCGTGCATCAGCTCGCCGTCCAGGCGGAACGATACGCCGGGCACGGGGATGGAGGTGTTGCGGTAATAGACGTTGCCGCTACATATATAATAGGTGTCGAGGAAGAAGTTGAAGTCCTCGGTCCAGTTCGAGCTGGTGGTGAAGCTCACCTGCCCCTGGGCGTTGGGGCTGGTGTAGCTGCCCCGGTCGCCCGTGGTGGGTACGGTGACGTAGTAGGTGCCGTTGGTCTGGTAGGGCAGGCCGCTGAAGGCGTAGTAGCCCGTGTCGTCGGTCTTAGCGGTGTAGAGCGCGCTGGCCCCCTTCACGTCGCTGCCCGGTCGGCACTCCACAGTCACACCCGCCATGGCCGTACCGTCGGCCATGCGCACGTAGCCGTCGATCATGCCCGTGGGCACACAGGAGGCGCCCGAGGCAATCTCGCTCTCCACGTGGGTGCCCTCACATTGATAGACGCTCTCGATGCGGTAGTCGTAGCTTTGCTGCACCAGCACGGTCTTGTCCTCGTAGTAGAGCTGGTCCAGGTTGGTGGCGATGGTGTCCGTCCACCGTGCGTTGGCGTCGGTCGAGTGCTTGCGGCGCAGGATGCGGAAGAAGTCGTGGTCGCCGCCGCTGGTCTCCCACGTCAGTTCCACGCTGCTCTGCCGCTGGACGGGGGTTATCTTGGTGATGCGGTTGCTGTTGAGGAACTTATAGTTGGCGTTGTCGCCCGTCTCGGTCTTCTTCACGCTTACCAGCAGGCTGTCGGTCGTCGTGTTGAGGATGGGCAGGGGCGATGAGCCGCGGCGCAGAATCAGGTCGAAGGAGTAGTCCACGCACTTGCGCGACAGCTCCTGGGTGAAGCTGTGCTTCTGGGTGGCATCTTCGTTTTCGGTCAGGTCGATGAGTTTTCGGTCTATGCCGTTCTCGCCGTGCATGTTGACGCGCAGCAGCAGTCGGGCACGTTTGTCCCACACGGTCGTGTTGCCGGTCGTTGGCTCGGTCTGCGTCATCTTGGGAACGGCAGTACCGTTGCCAGTCTCCCACTGATTGCCGAGCAATTTGGGCATATCAGTATAGTTTAAGTACCAGCAAGCCGTGGCATTGAGAAGGGCGCGCTGATTAATCTTGGGCACGGCTTTGCCGCTGCTGTCCTTCGTCCAGCCGCTGCCTAACGCCGAGACAATCTGATCGGCCGTCTTTCCTGCCATATCGCCTTTTGCGCCATTGTACTCCATTGTGCAATGGTTGTTGGTGAGTGTCTTGCCGTCGTTGCGTACCCATGTGTTGCAGTAGTCTGTCTTGGTGTTTATCTTCGCTGGGTCGAAGAAACAATTCTTGATGGTCACCTTTACATTTCCTCCAGTCCAACCCAAGAAGCCGCCATTGGCATAGCAAGTGGTGCCTTCGAATGTGCCGTCGAACTTACAGTTGTTCATAGTGATGTTTGAGTTGTCTAAAGCAAGGGCTAAGAGACCGGCATTCGTGGCATCACCGTTGATGGAACTGTAAATCTTTGCCGACACATGGCATGCCTCAAATGTCAGGGTTGTGCCAGCACGTGCATAGCCAACGATTCCGGAAGTGAACTTTTGAGTAGATACCACGGAACCCTTCACGTGCAGATTTTTGATGGTGGTGACATCCTTGACAACGGGGAACAGGGCGGTGTACGAATACGTGTTATAATAATCGACGGTCAGCGTGTGGCCGTTGCCATCGAAGATGCCGCGATAGGGCCAGCCGTCCAAGCCTACGTATGAGGAGGAAGGGACGGTGATGTCGGCATCGAGGATGGCGTTGACATCCTTATTGCCTTGAGCGTTTTGTACGGCGTTGACGAATATTGTCCACTCGGTATTGTTTCGGATGATATAGTAAAACTTGTTGTCGATGTAGATGCCGTGGTCTCGCATATTCTCGTCGTATGTGTCAGAGTAGTAGCAGTTGGTCAGCGTGACCTTGCTGGCATCACGACTGCGGGCGAAGGTGTTGCAGCCCGTCAGTTTCGTATTGTTTCTGCCATAATAGAGGCAGTTCTTCAGGTTGACGTTGCCGTCGTTAAATCCCACGAAACCGCCGTTGGAATGGCAGTTGCTGCCGGTAAACCGGCCGTCGAACAGGCAGTCGGTGATGTTGAGCGTGGAGCTTCCGCCATTGTAAGCCACGAAGCCGCCGTTGGTGGCATCGCCGTTGATGGAGCTATCGATGGTGGCCGACACGCGGCAGTTGCTGATGGTGTTGGTGCCCGATGAGCAGATGCCCACGATGCCGGTCACGTTCTTGGCCGAAGAGGTGAGTTTGCCCGCCACGTGCAGGTTCTTGATGGTGGCTCCAGCCGCATAGCGGATGGGGGCTGTCACCTGCTCGGAGGTGCTGTAGCCCACGGTCAGCGTGTGGCCGTTGCCGTCGAAGGTGCCCTTGTAGGCACACTCAGAGGTGTTGCCAATCATCACCTTGACGGCACTGATGTCGATGTCGCGGTACATGATGGCGTTGATGTTCGTCTTTCCGCTGTTCACGAGGTTGGCGAATGCCACGAAGTCCTCCTCGGTGTTGAGCAGGTAGCGTCCCTGAGCATCCCTGCTGCCTTCGGCCTGGGTGAGGGTGAAGGCCAGCTGCACCACATGGCTGTCGTCGTTCCACTTGTCGGTGCGCGAGACGGTGGCGCTGGCGATGGCGGGCAGCACCATCAGGGAGTTGATTTGGCAGGTGGCACATCCCGACTGCTCGGCCCATTGCCACATGCCGGTGTAGGTGCGACGGATGCGGTAGGAGACGACCTGGCCCTGGTACTGGCTGAGCAGCGACTCGTCGGTGTAGCTGTAGCGCCGCTTGCCCTGCTCGTAGCGGATGGCGGCGGTGATGGTGACCCAACCCGGGTCGATGCGGGCATCGGAGCCGCTGACGTTGCGCTGGATTTCGAAGTAGTCGCCGTCGAGCATATCCTCCAGGTCGGCGTTGTTGATGCTCCACGTCAACAGGGCATTGCCCGTGTTGTCGATGGCGGCGTAGAAGTCCTGCGGATAGTGCATCATGAGGGTGGTGCGCGCCTCCGACTTGATGTTGGTATCGACCTCCTTGCCTTCGGCGTCATAGACGTGGGCCTCCACATAGACGTCGCGCCAGGGACGGTCGGCAGGGATGTAGAGAGTGCCCACCAGTTTGCTCTTGTCGAGGTCCTGCGTGTATTTCTGGCCGGTCAGGGCATCGGTGTAGTAGAGTTTTGCCCACACGATGCTGCGTGCCTGCACGCTGTAGGTGAACATCTGCTGGTTGACGTGTTCGCCGTCGTAGGCCAGCATGGGTTCGCCCAGCTGCACCGACACGGCGGCGGCAGGCGGACAGTCCCAGGTGAGCAGCGTCTTCCAGCCGTCTTTGCTGGGCATGTAGTAAGTGTAGTCGCGGTCTTCGCTCTTGGCCTTGCACCGGAACGTCAGTTTGCGGCCACGCAGGTTGCGGGGGGCTGTCCAGACGACGGTGGTGGTGAAGTGGTCATTATCGTTGTCGTCGCAGCTCACGGTGAACTCGATGGCATCGGTGCTGAAGGTCTTATAGCCGCCGGTCACCTTGCCCGTCACCTGGTAGGTGCCGCCAAGGTAGCCCTTTATCTTGATCTTTTCGCTCTCTTTGCCGTGGATGTCGCGGTAGTTGGGCACATTCCAGTCGATGAAACTCTGGTACGAGCCGCCGTCGATGCTGATCTGGACCTGTCCGTTGGTGATACCTTCGTTCAGAAACGAACTCCACATCTGCGTGGGCAGGGTGAACTGCACCTTGTCGGTGCCCGCAATCGTGGCGGAGTAGTTGCTGCTGTTCTGCAGGAAGTTGTCGGCCAGGGCCGCCTGCGGCACCAGCCACGCAAGGAGCACGGCCTGCAGCATCGCCAGCAGCCAGCCTTGCCTCGTCCTTGTTTGTGTAGTCATGTTATGTGGTTTTTTTGTTTTTTATTGTAGCTATAGTGTCTCTACCCTCTCTGCCGGCCATAATGCCCAAAGAAGTTTTTTTCGGCTGCAAAGTTAGCTATAATTCTTGAATTATCAGCCAGCCTGACACGGAAAAAATCACTTTGCTTTAGAAGAAAGCTTGGCCCGGCGGCCCACCTGTGCTTTTATCTGATACGCCGGAGCAAGCGGGATGCTGCCATTCAGCTGAAGGTTCTTTCAGTTCCATCGCCAAAGCCGATTCGAATTGTTACAAGCTGGCGCAGAATTTTTAAAAAAAGAAAAATCACTTTCACTTTCACAAAATGCCACTTATCCTGCTAAATATCAGATGATAAGCACTATGAAAGTGAATTTTTCACTTTCATGTCACTTTCATATCGGGCGTTGTAACAATTCAGCGTATCGCCTTTGGCGATGGAACTGAAAGAAATTACGACAAATTATGATAAATTCCCCCCCAAAAAAAATTTTTATCCAAATTTATCACAATTTCTTTCAGTAAAGCCGCAAAGCGGCACATTCGCTGAATAGTTACCGGGCGTTCCATTAAAACCAAACGCTGTGACGATGCATGGCCAGTGCCGTGACGATGCATGGCCAGAGCCGTGACGATGCATGGCCAGCGCCGTGACGATGTTTGACGACGGGTGCGACGAAGCATGGCGACGGCTCTGACGAAGCATCGCTACTGCCGCAGCGCACCTGTGTCACTTGAGTAGCGCACTTGTGCTACT
>R20__coassemble_682_pt1 | contig 23565 bp, 18 predicted proteins | sample R20__metabat2_low_PE_030 | metagenome-assembled genome bin R20 | reverse complement strand
ATCTCCCCCTCTATGGGGAGAAGCCATCCGGATGGTGTCCCCTCCCATAGAGGGGAGGGTTAGGGAGGGGTCTGTGGGCTTTTTAGGCAAACCAATCTGCTGGCCTTCGGGGGTGACAAGCAATCTGTTTTGCAAAAGGCGCATGACAGCTGTACCGGCAAGCATGGCAACACAGGCACATAGATAGCCCCAGCGGTAGTCAACATTGCCCAGCCAGCCACAGAGCAGCGGAGCCAGTGTGGCACCTACGTTCACGCCCATATAGAAAATGGTAAAGGCGGCATCCTTGCGGTTGTCTTCAGGCGGGTAAAGGCTTCCCACCATCGTGGAGATGTTGGGCTTGAAAAATCCGTTGCCAATGATGAGTGCACCCAGTCCGCAGAACATCAGCGTCTTTGCCAAATCCATGTCGGAAAGGGAAGAAGCGCTAAGAAAAAGAAGGAAGTGCCCGACTGCCATGACAAGCCCACCGCAGAGGATGCTGCGGCGTGTGCCCCAATAGCGGTCGGCAATGAATCCGCCGATGAGCGGCGTGAGGTAAACCAACGCCGTATAGGTGCCATAAATGCCCCCTGCTTCTTCCACGGAGAGGCAGAGGGCATTGATCATGTAGAGCGTGAAAAGGGCACGCATCCCATAATAACTGAAACGTTCAGCCATTTCAGTCGTAAAAAGCAGGTATAAGCCTTTGGGATGCGATTTCACATTTCAGAGAAAATTATTCTTCACCGATAATCTTCCAGCAGCCAGCAGCGATGGCACCGCCAACGAATGGACCGACGATGAACACCCAGAGGTCGCTGAGTGCCTGACCGCCCTCGAAGAGAGCCGGGCCGATGGAACGGGCTGGGTTCACACTGGTACCTGTGTAGTGAATGCCTACAAGGTGGATGAGGATAAGGGAAAGACCGATGGCCAGACCGGCGAAGTTGCCGGCACCCTTCTTTGCATCAGTTGTTCCAAGCACAACGAGCACAAAGATGGCTGTGAGCACGATTTCGGCAATGAGGCCGACAGTTGTGCCGTGGTCGCCGCAGCTGTTGGCACCCGTCGTTGTACCGCCGGCAAGTACCAGGTCGGTAGAAGTGAGGGCAAAGAGAATAGCAGCACCAAGGATGGCACCGATTACCTGGAATACCATGTACATGCACGCATCCTTTGCACTGATGCGACCAGAGAGAAGGCAACCCAGTGTGATGGCAGGGTTGATGTGGCAACCAGATACACCGCCAATGGTGTATGCCATAGCCACAACGGCAAGACCGAAGGCCATAGCTGTACCAACTACGCTGGCAGTGTCGCTGCCGCAATTCAAGCTGACTGCTGCACCGCAGCCAAGGAGTGTAAGTACGAGTGTACCTACCATTTCTGCAAGATACTTCTTCATAATTACTTTGGTTTTAAATGGTTATTGAAAAAAAGGTGTACCAGCGGACACGTTGTTCACTGATACACCCCAAAGAATGTGCTATTAGTTGTTCTCTGGACGGAGCTGGCGAACAACCTCGGCTGTGCGCCACATTTCAGAGTCGTGCAGAGCTTTGAGTTCCTTCTCAAGACCAACGCGATAGTCGGGCTTTGAGTTGGCATCGATAGAGATCTGAGCCTCATGGCCTGACTTCACTGACTGGTAGAGCTTCTGAACCACAGGCTTGATGGCATCGTGGAACGGACCCATCCAGTCGAGTGCACCACGCTGTGCGGTTGTTGAACAGTTGGCATACATCCAGTCCATACCGTTCTTTGCGAACAGCGGCATGAGCGACTGAGTCAGCTCTTCCACTGTCTCGTTGAAAGCTTCTGATGGTGTGTGGCCATTCTCACGGAGCACTTCATACTGAGCAAGAAGCAGACCCTGGATGGCACCCATCAGTGAACCGCGCTCACCAGTGAGGTCGGAAGTTGCTTCACGCTGGAAAGTAGTCTCGAACATATAGCCGGAACCGATGCCGATACCCAGTGCCAATGTGCGGTCGAGTGCACGGCCTGTTGCATCGTTATAGACAGCGTATGAAGAGTTCAGGCCACGGCCTTCGAGGAACATGGTACGGAGTGAAGTACCACTACCCTTTGGAGCCACCATGATGACGTCAATGTCCTTTGCAGGAACACAACCTGTACGGTCGTTCCAAGTGATAGCAAAGCCATGAGAGAAATAGAGAGCCTTACCAGGAGTGAGGTACTTCTGCAACGTTGGCCATACAGACATTACAGCTGCGTCAGAGAGCAGACACATGATGATGGTACCCTTCTCGGCAGCCTCTTCAATTGAGAACAGTGTTTCGCCTGGTACCCAGCCATCCTTGATAGCCTTTTCAAAGGTCTTGCCTTGACGCTGGCCAACAATCACGTTGAAACCATTGTCGCGCAAGTTGCAGGCCTGACCAGGACCCTGCACACCGTAACCGATTACTGCAATCTGCTCGTCTTTCAAGATTTCACGAGCCTTTTCAAGTGGAAATTCCTCGCGGGTGACTACTTCTTCAATCACACCGCCAAAATTCATTTTTGCCATTTTAATTGTGATTAGTTAATTATGAATTATCTATTGTGTTATCAACCTTAAGTCATTTTCGTATGAAAGAATGGTCAATTACTTTCTTTTTTTTTCACGCTCGGCTAAATATTCATCCAGATGCTCGGTGAAGTCCTTGGTGATGGCGATACGACCGGAGCGCACAAACTGAAGCACACAGCCCAGCGTCTTCAGAGAATCATAGAGAGACAGAATTTCCGAAGTGATGCCCGTCTTCTCAACCGTTGTGTAAGTGGGATTGACCTCTACGATGTGTGCTCCGTGCAGACGCACCTTGCGGCACACATCCTTGTTCTCCAGCATCACAGAGGTACTGACTTTCAACAGACAAGTCTCGTTGATGAAGATTTCCTCGTCGGTGAAGAAGTTTGCCTGAAGCACGTCTATCTTCTTCTCTATCTGCGCCGTCAGCATCTTGGCCATCGTCAAGTCACAGTTGGCCGTGATGGTATATTTGTGGGCACCAGGCGTACTGGAGGCACACACATTCAGCGACTCAATATTCACCTGACGGCGTGTGAAAACTGCTGTAATCTGACTCAACAGACCAGGCACATTCTCTGAATAAATGATGAAAGTGTAAAGCTTTATGCTATTATCTTGTTCCATTCGTTGTACGTTTTTACATTCTTGCGTTTGTACGTTTGTACATTTTTGCGTTTCTGCGTTTTTGCATTCTTCTGTAATGGGTTTGGATGCCAGCACCTTGTCGCATTTTCCACAAGTCCGGCAGTCACCACACTGTCCGCCTGTTCCTCTCGTCAGCATTCCAGAAGCATTTCATCGACATTGGCGCCCGGTGGTGTCATCGGCAGCACATTGTCATCCTCCTTAATGGCACACTGCAACAGATACGGACCTGGCGTAGCAAGCATTTCCTGAATGGCAGCATCAAGGTCTTTGCGCTCAATGACCGTCTTGGCAGGAATGCCATAACCCTTTGCAATGAGTTCATAGTCTGGGTTCACCATCGGCGTAAATGAATAGCGATGCTGGAAGAACATCTCCTGCCATTGGCGCACATTGCCCAGATAATTGTTGTTCAACAGAATCATCTTCACAGGCGCACCCTGTTCCATGATGGTGCCCAGCTCCTGAATGGTCATCTGCATACCGCCGTCGCCCACAAAGAGGCAAACCTTGCGGTCAGGCGCACCAAACGTAGCACCAATGGCGGCAGGAATGCCGAAGCCCATCGTGCCCAGTCCGCCCGATGTCACCACAGAACGCGGCCTGGTGAACTTGAAGTAGCGGCAGGCAAACAGCTGGTTCTGACCCACATCCGTCACGAGGATTCCTTCATTATTCGTGGCTTCACTCACCTTTCGAACCACTTCGCCCATCAGCAGAGGACCTTCCTTTGGATGTAGCGCCTTGTCGATAACCTTGTTATATTCTTTTTCTTCGTATGGCTTGAAGCCGTCAATCCATGCAGTATGCGTTGTCTTGTCGAGCAAAGCTGTCACTGCCGGCAATGTCTTCTTGCAGTTGCCATGCACAGCAAGGTCCACCTTCACGTTCTTGTTAAACTCCGAGCGGTCGATGTCAAAGTGGATAATCTTGGCCTGACGGGCGTATGTCTTCAGGTTGCCCGTCACGCGGTCGTCAAAACGCATACCCACAGCAATGAGCAAATCACACTGGTTGGTCATCACGTTAGGCCCCAGGTTGCCATGCATACCCAAGATACCCTTGTTCAGCCGATGGTCACTCTCAATGGCACTCAGTCCGAGGAATGTGGTACCGCAAGGCAGATCGGCTTTCTCCAAGAAAGCCTTCAGTTCCTCACGGGCATCACCCAGTTCCACGCCCTGCCCCACCAGCACAAATGGCTTCACGCTGTCGTTAATCATCTTGGCAGCACGCTGAATATCGTCCTGATTGATGTCAGGGTCCGGCTCATAACTGCGAATAAAGTCAGCAGTAGCAGGCTTGTATTCCACCATGCTTGTCTGAGCATTCTTTGCAAAGTCGAGAACCACGGGGCCGGGGCGTCCGCTCTTGGCAATGTAGAAGGCACGAGCCACTGCCCAGGCCACATCCTCGGCACGGCGAATCTGGTAGCTCCACTTGGTGATAGGCGAAGTAATGCCCACCACATCGACTTCCTGAAAAGCGTCTGTGCCCAGCATGGCTACACCCACCTGTCCGCAGATAACCACCATCGGCGTGGAGTCAATCATAGCATCGGCCACACCCGTAATGGTGTTGGTGGCACCAGGACCGCTGGTCACAATGGCACAACCCACCTTCCCACTTACACGGGCATAGCCCTGTGCGGCATGTACAGCTCCCTGTTCATGACGAACAAGAATGTGATTCAATGTCTTCTTATGATCGTAAAGTGCATCGTAGGTCGGCATGATACTGCCACCAGGGTAGCCAAAGAGAACATCCACGTTCTCATGCTCCAAGGCACGCATCAACGCCTCTGCACCAGTTATCTTTTCCATTTAATCTATAATTCTTACGCCGCCCTTGTCGGCAGATGAAACACTTTGGGCATAGGCACGCAGCGCCTTGCTCACCACACGGTTGCGCTTCAGCGGTTGCTGTGGACGGGCAGCCAATTCCTCGTCGCTCAGGCGCACATTGATGCTGCGGTTCGGAATGTCAATCTCAATGATGTCGCCATCCACAATCTTGCCAATGTTGCCACCGTTGGCTGCTTCGGGAGAAACGTGGCCGATGCTCAGTCCGCTGGTACCACCCGAGAAACGTCCGTCGGTAATCAGTGCACACTCCTTGCCCATGTGCATACTCTTGATGTACGATGTGGGGTAAAGCATCTCCTGCATACCAGGGCCACCCTTGGGGCCTTCGTGCGTGATGACCACCACGTCGCCTTTCTTCACCTTGCCGCCAAGAATGCCTTCACAAGCGTCTTCCTGCGAATCGAACACCACGGCTGGGCCGCTGAACTTCCAGATGCTTTCATCCACACCGGCAGTCTTCACCACACAGCCGTCCTGTGCAATATTGCCAAACAGGATAGCCATGCCGCCGTCCTTCGTATAGGCATGTTCGATGTCGCGGATGCAGCCCGCAGCACGGTCTGTGTCCAATGTCTCGTAATTGGTATTTTGTACACCCAGTTCGTTGCAGAACACACCGGCAGGTGCACTGCTGTAGATGCGCTTTGCCTCTGGGGCAACGTTCTCTTTCAGAATGGAATATTTCTCAATGTCCTCTGCCAGCGTGGCCCCGTTCACACGCTTCACGCTCGTGTCAATCAGTCCGCCCTTGGCCAGTTCGCCTAATAAATTCAGCATACCGCCGGCACGTCCGCACTCCTGCACACTGTACTTCTGACTGTTCGGAGCCAGCTTGCAGAGGAACGGCGTCTTGCGCGACAGGGCGTCAATATCCTTCATGGTGAAATCCACCCCAGCCTCCTGAGCCACGGCCAGCAGGTGAAGCACCGTGTTGGTACTGGCCCCCATTGCGATGTCCAGTGTCATGGCATTGAGGAATGCCGTGCGCGTAGCGATGCTGCGAGGCAATACACTCTCATCGCCATCTTCATAGTAAGCAAAGGCATTCTTCACAATCTGGCGGGCAGCCGCCTTCATCAGTTCCTTGCGGTTCACGTGCGTTGCCAAAATCGTACCGTTACCTGGCAGACTCAGGCCGATGGCCTCCGTCAGGTTGTTCATCGAGTTGGCGGTGAACATACCCGAACAGCAACCGCAGCCCGGACAGGCACGGTTCTCTACCTCTGCCAGTTCGGTGTCGCCCACCGTGGGGTCAGCACCCTTAATCATGGCAGCAATCAGGTCAAGGTTCTCGCCTTTGTACTTGCCAGCCTCCATTGGGCCGCCGCTCACAAACACGGCAGGGATATTCAGTCGCATGGCAGCCATCAGCATACCCGGCGTAATCTTGTCGCAATTCGAGATGCAAATCATCGCATCCGCCTTGTGTGCGTTGCACATATATTCCACAGAGTCGGCAATGATGTCGCGACTGGGCAGCGAATACAACATGCCGTCGTGTCCCATGGCAATGCCGTCGTCGATGGCAATGGTGTTGAACTCGGCAGCATAGCACCCCATTGCCTCTATTTCCTGCTTCACAATCTGTCCGGCCTCATGCAGATGAGTATGTCCTGGAACAAACTGAGTGAACGAGTTGACAATCGCAATGATAGGCTTGCCAAACTGTTCACGCTTCATGCCATTGGCTACCCACAGGGCACGTGCCCCTGCCATACGGCGACCTTCTGTGCAAACAGCACTGCGTAACTGATGTTTCATTCTCTTTCTCTATATCGTTATATATATAATGTATGCCCTCGCACTACTGCGAAAGGCTAAATTCGCTGCAAAAATACAACAATCCTTTGACAAAAGCACTATAAAACAAAGAAAAAACTTCCTTTTTGGGTACAAAAACACACTGGGCGACATAAAAACGTCCGAAAAGGCCACAGACGGAACGCAAATCTTTTTAGTCTGCCATGCCAATATCTACAATCACAGTGGGGAAAAATACAGGGGACGACAATAGCACACTTGTGCTGTCGCTGTGATGCTGAAAAGAAGATAACGAAGATTGAAAAGAACGCCACCTAACCCATCTTTTAGTTTTTTTTCGCGTTGAACACACAATAATTCAGAGAGTTTCCGTATCTTTGCCGACAAGATAAAAAACCAACAAAAAGGTCAAGACGCCCTTACCACCACCCACTCATACGAATATCATATAAAGCAAGTATAATATAAAATAGGTATGATACAAGAAACGAACAATATTCAAGTCACAGCCCATGGCGACACAGTCTGCCACCTTGAGAGTGACTACAACAACGGAGCACATGAGGCCGTGCTGCGTCATCTTCTTGAGACCAACGACGAGCGGACGCAGAGTTATGGCGACGACCGTTTCAGCGAACACGCACGGCAGCTCATTCGTGAGGCCTGTGAGGCACCCCAAGCGCAAATTTGGTTCCTTGCTGGCGGCACACAGACCAATGCCACCATCATTGATTGCGCACTTCAGCCATACGAAGGTGTGCTATGTACCGAGACGGCACACATCAACGTACACGAGTCTGGTGCTGTTGAGTTTACTGGACATAAGGTTATGCCCCTGCCTTCGCACGAGGGTAAGCTCGATGCAGCAGAACTGCAGACATGGCTCACAGCTTACTTTGCCGACGAAACCGCCGAACACATGGTACGACCGGGAATGGTGTACCTGACATTCCCCACCGAACTTGGCACGCTCTATACAGCTGAAGAGCTGAAGAAAATACATGATATTTGTCAGGAGTATGGCCTGCTGCTCTACATCGACGGGGCACGTCTGGCCTATGGCTTGGCGGCCAGCACCGACGTGACATTGCCACTTTTGGCACGTCTGGCCGACATCTTTTATATTGGCGGTACAAAATGCGGTGCGCTCTGTGGAGAGGCGGTGGTCTTCCCTAAGGGCAACGCTCCCAGCCACATGCTCAGCCGCATTAAGCAACATGGTGCCCTCTTGGCCAAGAGTCGTGTAGTGGGCGTGCAGTTCGAAGCGTTGTTTCAGCCCATTGGCGATATCCCTTTATACCTCACTCTCGGCCAGAAAGCTGTCGCTTTGGCCATGCAGCTGCGCCATTGCTTCGTAGAGCAATTGGGCTATCGTCCATTCATCGACTCGCCCACAAACCAGCAGTTCTACATTATCCCGAATGAAGACCTTGAGGGCTTGCGCCGCCACATTGGCTTCGAAGTGTGGTGTCCCGTCGATGCCACCCACACAGCCTGCCGTTTCGTTACCAGCTGGGCAACAACCGAAGAAGAAATCTCACGCACAAGCGCTCAAATCGCAGCACGTTAATTGGCAGGGGTATCTGAAAAAATACGAGACGCTGAAGAAACGACTAAGGAAGCAGGTTGCGAAGGGCAAGGCGGGCATAGAAAAGGCGGCTTGCGAATATGCCATCTGGTTCTACAAGAACTTCGATACACACTATCAGCTTAACAATAACAAATTATGGGAGAGCTACGAGCAGCCTGTCCACATCGACTACAAGAAAATAATGGAGTACAATCCGCAGCCCGTTTCATGCAAGGTAAACAAGCAGACATGGCTGGTGCGTGTGCCGTCATGCGTTGGTGAGAATCCCACAAACCGTAAGTTCGGAATATAAGAATTGCACCCTTCTTATACAAACTTTTTGTACAATTAGGGGCTTTTCACCCCTGTTTTTGTGCTAAATATACAACGGATTTGCGTTAATAGAGACTAAAAAGAGGTTTTTTGCGATTTTTTTGTCACAATTGTCACGCGGTGTTCATTAAACTGGTAACCAATGGCTTGCGTGTGACGAAAACCACCATTTTTATTGTCACAGTTTGTCATTATTGTCACGCTTTTTGTCACAGCCTAACTTGGTATCGAACAAACAGATAAAAAATTTTGTGACAATGTGACAAGAAAAATCCGCAAACTCGCCTAAGGGAGAGAAGTAGAGAAAGCACAACGCATAAAACCTTTTCCCGCTAACAGTCACGATGCTTCGGGAAAGTTTTCATGAAGCATCGGGACCGCCGCCACGATGCTTCGTCACGCCAGCAACACAGCATCGCTGCTGCTGTAGCACAAGTGTGTCACTCTGCCGACACCGAACTCGTAAAAGTCGCAGCACGTCAATTGGCGGCATCCTGAACGACCAATCCTGCCAGCATGAAGCCGAAGATGGCTGTGATGTGGGCAATGGTACCGTTGGTCTGGGGCTTGTTGAAAATGGATGGTACTTCGCCATCAGAAGGTGGATTACCCTTGTTTTCCAAGAGTTCTTCGGAATAGACACAGAGGAACTTACGCGCAGGAAACTGTTTGTCGCGCTTGAAACGGTTGCGAAGGGCACGGGCCAACGGGTCGCCCTGCACCTTCCAGAACTCTGCCGTCTTGATGCGCGTAGGGTCAAGCTTGAGGGCTGCACCCATTGACGAGAAGAGCTTGGCCTTCGTCTGACAGGCCATCAGGATGAGCAGCGCCTTGTCTTTCAAGGAGTCGATGGCATCGATGATGTAGTCGTAACTGTCAAGATGAAAGTCGTCTGCCGTCTCAGCCGTGAAAACCTGTTGCAGTGCTGTAATCTCTGCCGAAGGGTTGATGCTGAGCAGACGCTCCTTCAGGACATCCACCTTCACCCGTCCCACGGTCTCGGTCGTCGCCATCAGCTGGCGGTTGACATTCGTGATGCACACACGGTCAGAATCGACAATCGTCAACCGGCGGATGCCACTGCGCACCAGGCTCTCGGCACACCACGAACCAACACCACCCACGCCAAAAATAATCACACGCTTCCAGGCCATGCGCTCCATCGCCTCCGTGCCCAACAAAAGTTCCGCCCGGCGGAATATGGCTTGTTCTGTCGCTTGTCTATTCATTCTTAATAAAATTTGGGGGCAAAATTACATGATTTTTTTTTAATATAAGCCAGTCTGACAAAGAAAACACATATTTCTTCAGCTCGGCCCAACCCAATTTAGCCTAAATCACAACTATCCATACCTTACCGATGGCAACGTTGGTAAAATTGATAATTAGCCCCTATCATACATAGCAAAATGTTCTGACGCATTGAGTTGACAAAAGCGCCCCTCGCACGATCATCACTGACGGTGCGAGGGGTGTGTACACTATTCTTATTTAACTAATCTTTAATTCAACACGTGTTTACTTGAGGCGGAAGGTGACGGGGATGGTCATTTTCATCCTTACCACCTGTCCGCGCTGCTTGGCGGGCTGCCATTTCCCTGCAAGGCGGAGCACGCGAATGGCTTCCTCCTCAAGGGACTTGCTCATCTGCTGCAGTTCTTCCGGGGTGTGGGTGACATCGCTGCCATCCTGTGCCCTCATGGCAAGGGCTGTAACTGTTACGCCGTCGATGCTGAATGCACCGTTATAGACTATTTTATAGTTGCTGCAACTACCGTCTTTGTTGACGATGAACTGCACGATGACACACCCCTGAATGCCATTGTCGCTTGCTATCTTGGGATAGTGTATGTTTTCGGAAATGAATTGCATGAGGGCTGATTGACCGCCCATGTATTGGGCTGGCTCATCGCAGACAGAAAAAACTTCATCGTCGTCATTGTTATAAACTTTTTCCCCTTCCACAATAATTTTCTTCACGGTCTTGCCATTGATGGTGACAGTACCGTCATCATTCTTCTGGGCACCGGGTAGTTTCTGAACAATGGCATCAGCAGATCTGCTGCCCGCCTTGGTCTTGATTTCCACCACGCCGTTCTTGCCTTTTTCACCATAGATGGCAGTGGCGGCAGCACCTTGGAGGACGGTGACGGATTCAATATCATCATTGCTCTTGAGGTTAAGGAGCTTGAGCACATCATCGTCTTCAATCGACTTTAGTTGCTGAAAGAACATAGGAACATCGACAATCTTTCCATCCATCACAATCAGTGGGTTCCCGTCTTGCTTTTCGGCATTTTCCGTTGTAAAGCAGATGATGCCTTTCTTGTCTTTATAGTTGTACTTGGCCGTGCCGTTGGCTGTTTTGAACATGGAGAATTGGGCGGAAGAAAGGAGGGTCTTGTAGTTTCGCACTTCTTTCTCCGTGGCCGGACGGTCGTTGATAAAGACGTATTCGTAGGTGCAGTTGAAGTTCTTGTCAACTTCGGCAGGTTCGCCTTCATGGGAAATTGTGATGACTCTGCCATATTGGTCCCTGACAGGATGAATGGCGAAGGGACGTTTCTCCTCTGAAGGCTTTTCGACCGAGAGGCCGGGTGCCTCTTCTGCCGGGAGGATTGTTCTTTGAGGTTCGTTAAGGAGAGGCACTTCCGTGTTTTCCAGCGTACTCACAATATCTTCCACGGGGTCAGTTCTGGTGGGCGTGGCAAAGGTGTTGAGCGCCAAAGCCACGACGGGGATGGCACAGAGTGCTTTGAGCATGAGCCATCGGTTGGAGGGTTTCTGGTACATCATAAGGATTCGTTTTTTGAGTGAGCCGTGATTCAGGTTGTTGGTGAAAGGCTGCAGTCGGTTCCCCACGACCTTCATCACGAGCAGTTGTTGATATGATTTGGCATCGATGCCTTGGTTGATAACTGCCTGGTCTGCCTCGTACTCATGCACAGCCTTCAGGTCGCGGCTGAGGAACCAGACGAAGGGATTGAACCACTGGAATGTCTTCATCGCCTCGAGCAGCAGGAGGTCGTAGGTATGTCCCAGCCGAATGTGCTCCTGCTCATGTGTGAGAATGTACTGGCGATGGGTTTCGTAGTCCTTCACACTCATCACGATGAAGCGGAGGAAACTGAAGGGCGGAACGTTACCCTTGTGCAGGAAGACGGTGTTGCCCCGGTCGTCGGTGTGCCGCAGTCCGCCGTGCAGGAAGCGGGCCAGCGAGATGCCCTGCACGATGGTGAGCAGCAGCATGAGGATGACACCTGCCACGTAAATGCCTGTGACGACCTGTACCCACGTGATGCGGGGCTGGACCACGGTAATTTCCTGAGGCTGACTGATTTCCTCTTCAATGATTGTTTCCATCAGGTGGAACTCCTCGTTGACAACGGTAGGGTGTTCCGTGGTGAAATGGAAGAGGGGCACAATGAGCGAGGCTACCATGATGCTCATCAGCATGAAGCGGTTGAAGCGGTGGAATGTTTCTTTGCTCATGAAGAAGAAGAAACAGCTGTAGAGCAGCGCCAGTGTGATGGCGGACTTGATAACGTATAGAAGCATATTGAATGTGCGATTTGACAATGGACGATGGACGATTTACGACTTGATAAGTGAGAGGATTTCCTTGAGGTCTTCTTCAGACACTTCTTGCTGCTGGGCAAAGAAGGAGAGCATGGATTTGAACGAACCGGCAAAGAAGGTGGTTTTCACTTCCTTCATGACACGGTTGGTGTATTCCTCGCGACTGATAAGTGGAAAGAAATAGAAAGTCTTGCCGGTATTCTCCTGTTTCTGTGAACGGATGAAGCCCTTGTTGGTCAGAATCTTCAGAAACGTGGCGATGGTGGAATAGGCTGGTTGAGGTTCCGGGTAGTGTTCGATGATGTCGTGGGTGGTCATGCCCTTTTTTCCTTCATGGTTGTACTGGCCTTTCCCATCGGGAGCCCTACCCGACTCGCTGTTCGACCACAGGATGTTCATGATCTCCATCTCTGCCTTGGTCAGCGTTCTTTCTTCTTGCGTCTGTCTCATCTCATTTAAAGTTTTAGATTTTCTGCGGCAAAGGTAATCTAAACTTTTAGATAACGGCAAATAAAACGCTCTAAAAATGAATGTCCAACACCAAACTTTAACTTGTTTTGTTAGATATTCACTCCCCTTTTTTAAATATTAAGAATTGTCGGTTTTCAGAGCAAGTTCAGAGAAATGAAGACGGCTGATTACTCGACACACCTATGGAACTCCATGTTTTTTGCTGCCAAAGCCGAAAAACAGCGGGAGGCCGTCACTTTTCAACTGAAAAATTTTCTGTTCTCAATGAAAAGGCTTAACTTTGCACGATTTTAGACACTCATATATACGACACCGAATATATAACGATATGGAAAACAGGAGCATTGTTTCGATAGCCGATTACAGCAAGGAGAAAATACAGGCCTTGCTCGACATGGCTGCCGAGTTTGAACGGCAGCCTAACCGACGACTGTTGGAAGGCAAGGTAGTGGCCACGCTGTTCTTTGAGCCCAGCACGCGCACCCGACTGAGTTTCGAGACGGCAGCAAACCGGCTGGGCGCAAGGGTCATCGGTTTCAGCGACCCGAAAGCAACAAGTTCGTCGAAGGGCGAGACCCTGAAGGACACCATCAAGATGGTAAGCAATTATGCTGACGTCATCGTGATGCGCCACTATCTGGAAGGGGCTGCGCAGTATGCAAGCGAAGTGACCAACGTACCCATCATCAATGCCGGCGACGGCTCGAACCTGCACCCCTCGCAGACCATGCTCGACCTCTATTCCATCTACAAGACACAGGGCACGCTGGAGAACCTGAACATCTACATGGTGGGTGACCTGAAGTACGGGCGCACCATCCACTCGCTGCTGATGTCAATGCGCAAGTACAACCCCACGTTCACATTCATTGCCCCCAAGGAACTGGAAATGCCCGATGAGTACAAGCTCTACTGCAAGGAACAGGGCATACGCTACCATGAGCGGCAGGACTTCGACGAGAACACCTTGCAGGACTGCGATATCCTATACATGACCCGTGTGCAGCGCGAAAGGTTCTCCGACCTGATGGAGTATGAACGCGTGAAGGATGCCTACATCCTCAGAGCCGACATGCTGTCGAAGTGCCGTCCGAACATGAAGATTCTGCATCCCCTGCCTCGCGTGAACGAAATCCAGTACGACGTGGACGATTCGCCACACGCCTACTATTTCCAGCAAGCCCAGAACGGTCTCTATGCCCGCGAGGCTCTCATCTGCGACGTATTGGGCATTGGGCTGGAGGATATTAAAGAATAATGAAGACTGACATGGAACAAAATAAAGAGCAACTGATGGTGGCAGCCCTGGAGAACGGCTCCGTCATCGACCACATACCCACAGACAAGCTGTTCACCATCGTGCAGCTGCTGGGACTTGACACCTTTTCAAACGAAGTCATCATCGCCAACAACCTCGACAGCAAGGCGATGGGCAAGAAGGGGCTTATCAAGATAAGCAACAAATTCTTCAACGAGGCAGAAATCAGCCAGCTGGCCGTGGTCTGCCCCAATATCCGACTGACCGTCATCAAGAACTACAAGGTGGCCGAGAAACGGGAAATCAATCTGCCCGAAAGGCTCATCGACATCGTGAAGTGTGCCAACCCCGTGTGCATCACCAACAACGAACCGATGAAGACCTACTTCACCATCACCGACGTGCAGACACTGAAATGCCGCTACTGTGGCAAGGAACAATCATTGGAAAATATAAAACTGAAATAAGACATGAAATTTACAGAACGCGCCAAGCTGAACCTGAGTGAGGTGAACGCTGAGGTGCTCAAGACGTGGAATGCAGAGGACGTATTCCACAAAAGTGTAACGGAACGTGAGGGATGCCCCTCTTTCATCTTTTTTGAAGGCCCGCCATCTGCCAATGGGCATCCCGGCATACACCATGTGATGGGCCGCACCATCAAGGACACATTCCTGCGATACAAGACCATGCAGGGCTACCAGGTAAAGCGCAAGGCCGGCTGGGACACCCACGGACTGCCAGTGGAGCTGAGTGTGGAGAAGGAACTGGGCATCACCAAGGAGGACATCGGCAAGAAAATCAGTGTGGACGACTACAACAATGCCTGCCGCCGCAACGTGATGATGTACACCAACGAATGGACCGACCTGTCGGAAAAGATGGGTTACTGGGTGGATTTGGAACATCCTTACATCACCTACGACAACAAGTATATCGAGACGCTGTGGTACCTCTTGAAGCAGCTCTACCAGAAAGGCCTGCTCTACAAGGGCTATACCATCCAGCCTTACTCGCCCGCCGCAGGTACAGGCCTGTCGAGTCACGAGCTGAACCAGCCTGGCTGCTACCGCGACGTGAAGGATACGACGGTGACAGCACAGTTTAAACTGTGCACAGAGAGCACAGAGGAGACAGAGAGCACAGAGTTTTCTTTTCTCAAGGCTCTCGTTATGAACGCCTCTGTGTCCTCTGTCTCCTCTGCGCTCTCTGTGTACATCCTTGCATGGACCACCACTCCATGGACACTGCCGTCAAATACGGCACTCTGCGTCGGGCCGAAGATTGACTATGTGGCAGTAAAAGGCAAGAACCCCTACAGTGGCGAAGAAGCCATCTACATCTTGGCCGAGGCACGGCTTTCGGCTTACTTCCAGCCTGAAAAGGATGAAGACGGCAATGAGAAGCCGCTCGAAATCTTGTGGCGCGGCAAAGGTACCGACCTTGTAGGACTGCACTACGAACAGCTGTTCCCCTGGGTGAAACCCTGTGCGCTGGAGGACAACAAGGTGGTGGTGAAAGCAGACGAGGCTTTCCGCGTCATCCCTGGCGACTACGTGACGACCGAGGACGGTACGGGCATCGTGCACATCGCACCAACCTTTGGTGCCGACGACGCCAAGGTAGCCAAAGATGCCGGCATCCCCTCGCTGTTCATCATTGACAAGGCCGGAGACACACGCCCCATGGTCGATTTCACAGGCAAGTACTTCCTGAAGGCCGATATGGACGAAGCATTCGTATCGCTCTGTGTGAACGAAAGCTACTGGAAGCACAGCGGCGACTTTGTGAAGAACGCCTACGACCCGAAATACAACCAGGGCGGCAGGTACGACGAAAAGGCTGCCAACAAGGATATGGACCTGAACGTGGTGCTCTGTCTCGAAATGAAAGAGGAGGGTACGGCCTTCAAGATAGAGAAGCATGTGCACAACTATCCACACTGCTGGCGTACCGACAAGCCCGTGCTCTATTATCCGCTCGATTCATGGTTCATCCGTTCCACAGCCAAGAAAGACCGTATGTTCGAACTGAACCAGAACATCCAATGGAAGCCCGAAAGCACAGGTACAGGCCGCTTCGGCAAATGGCTGGAGAACCTGAACGACTGGAACCTCTCACGCTCGCGCTACTGGGGCACACCGCTGCCCATCTGGCGCAACAAGGACACCCGCGAAGAACTGTGCATCGGCAGCGTGGAAGAGCTTTACAACGAGATAGAGAAAGCTGTCAGTGCCGGCGTGATGCAGAGCAATCCATTGAAGGAAAAAGGCTTCGAACCTGGCAACATGAGTCAGGAGAACTACGACAAGATAGACCTGCACCGTCCCTACGTGGATGACATTAAACTGGTGTCGGACAAGGGCAATGTGCTGACCCGTGAGCTGGACCTTATCGACGTGTGGTTCGACTCTGGTGCCATGCCATACGCCCAAGTACACTACCCCTTCGAGAACAAAGAACTCATCGACAAGGGCATCGCCTTCCCTGCCAACTTCATTGCAGAGGGCGTTGACCAGACACGCGGCTGGTTCTTCACGCTGCACGCCATCGCCACGATGGTGTTCGACTCGGTGGCGTTCAAGGCCGTCATCTCAAACGGACTGGTGCTTGACAAGAACGGCATCAAGATGTCGAAGCGACTGGGCAACGTCATCAATCCTTTCGACTGCATCAAGACCTACGGTGCCGATGCTGTGCGCTGGTACATGATTACCAATTCCTCGCCCTGGGACAACCTCTCGTTTGACCCCGAAGGCGTAAAAGAAGTGACCAGCCAATTCTTCATCAAGCTGCAGCAGGCATACGCATTCTTCACGATGTATGCCAATGTTGATGGCTTCGAATACAAGGAGGCCGACCTGGCCTACGAAGAGCGTCCCGACTTTGACCGCTGGCTGCTCTCCGAACTGAATACCCTGGTCAAAAATGTCGTAGCCTATCTGGACGACTACGACCCCACCCCCGCAGGACGACTCATCCAGGCATTCGTCATCGACAAGCTGTCGAACTGGTATATCCGTCTGAACAAGGCCCGCTTCTGGAGCGGCGATATGACCAACGACAAGCTCTCGGCCTATCAGACGCTCTACACCTGTCTTGACACGCTGAGCCGTCTCATTGCACCCGTGGCACCGTTCTATGCCGACCAACTCTTCCGCGACCTGAACGCCGTCACAGGCAAAGACGCATCCAAGAGCGTACACCTGGCCAAGTTCCCGACTTATACCGATGCCTACATCGACAGCGAACTGGAAACGGCCATGGAGGCTGCCATGAAGGTGACCTCAATGGGACTTTCCATCCGCAAGAAAGTGAAGATTCCTGTCATCCAGGCACTCCACTCCATCGCCATTCCCGACACAGACCCCGTCTTCAGTGCACGCATCGAGCGCATGAAGCACATCATCACCAAAGAGGTGAACGTGAAGGAGCTGCAACTGATGGACGGCACGCTGCTGATGAAGAACGTGAAGTGCAATTTCCGCGTGATGGGCAAGAAGTTCGGCAAGCTGATGAAAGCCGTGAGCAACGCCGTAGCCAACATGACACAAGCCCAGATTTCCGAACTGGAAACCAACGGACAGGTCACTTTACAGGCCGACAGTCAGGACGCCCTTGTGGAATTGGCCGATGTGGACATCATGTCGCAAGACATCCCAGGCTGGAGCGTCCAGAACGAAGGCACCGTGACCGTTGCACTCGACATCACCATCACGCCCGAACTGAAGAACGAAGGCAATGCCCGCAAGCTCATCAAGCAGATTCAGGGTCTGCGCAAGTCGCAAGGCTTTGACATCACCGACCGCATCAAGGTGGAAATTACCGCCACGCCAGAGACCGAGGCAGTGCTGGCTGTCTTCAAGGACAACATCGCCGCACAGGTGCTGGCCAATGCCATCACGCTGGGACAACCGGCTGGCGAACCCATCAACTTCGACGACTTCAAAGCTGTCATCAATGTCACAAAAGACTAAATACTTCCTCTCTGCCCTCATCTTCATCGCTGTGCTTGTCATTGACCAGTTCATCAAGGTCTGTGTCAAGACAGGGATGTATCTGGGGGAACGGATTGAAATCACATCGTGGTTCCAACTCGTCTTCGTGGAGAACAACGGCATGGCCTTCGGCTGGGAACTTTACGGCGGAAAACTCTTCCTCACGCTGTTCCGGCTGGTGGCTGTGACGGCTATCGGCTGGTTCATATACAAAGAAGTCCGCAGAGGCAGGCCGATGGGCTACATCGTATGCCTCAGTTTAGTGATGGCCGGTGCAGCTGGCAATATCATCGACTGCCTGTTCTACGGCCTCATCTTCAACAATCCACCCCACCCCATGGTGGCCCAGTTTGTACCGTGGGGCATGGGTTACGGTGAATTGCTCTACGGACGTGTGGTCGATATGTTCTACTTTCCGCTGGTGGAATGGGACATGCCCGACTGGGTACCCGTCTATGGCGGACAGCACTGCGTATTCTTCAGCCCCGTATTCAACTTTGCCGACGCCGCCATCTCCTGTGGCATTGTAGCCCTCGTCCTGTTCTACCATAAGATACTGAACGAATATTCGGGGAAGGAAAAGGCGGAAGAAGTGGAAGGAAAAGAAAATGTGGAAATAACCGGACTGACTTCATAACAGACATGGCATTGACAGTGAAACAGTACATCTTTATTCTCATGGCATTGGCGGCGGTTACAGCGTGCAAGAAGACGCCAGAAGGCATATTGTCGAAAAATGATATGGAAGAAGTATTGTTTGACTACCATCTCATGCAAGGCATGATTGACCAAATGAATTCAGAGCAGCGGTTAGAGAATCAACGCTATCTGGATGCCGTTTTTCAGAAGCACGGCATTACGGAGGCAGAGTTCGACACATCGATGGTGTGGTATAACCGCAACGGCGTACTCTTAAAGGAAATTTATGCCGACTTAAATAAACGCTACAAAAATTTAGATGAGGAGCTGAAATTACGAAGCGGCAACAACAACATGCTCACCACATTCAGCCAGACTGGGGATACAGCCAACATTTGGACAGGTAACCAGCTGATATTATTACGTCCACAACACATCCTTAACAAAGAAGTATTCTCATTAAAAGCAGATACAACCTTCCGCAAAAAAGACAAATTCAAGCTCTATGCGACAACATATTTCATCAAAGAAATACGAGACGACCGAAATTGCAGCCTGACTATAGGTATCATAGCAGAATATAAAAACGGGAAAACGATAGGCACTACCCGAACTGTAGATTACAATGGAGCGATAGATTTGACGCTTGAAACTTCTGAAGAAGATATAGAAGCTTTACATGGATTCTTCTTCTACCGAGGAACTGAAACTATGCGCAATCTGGCCATAGTAAACAAAATAGCCTTGCTGCGAATGCACGACCACAGTATTACACGCACAACAACAGACTCTATAAAGATTGATTCTGCATCCGTTGACACAGCGAGCATCGACAGCGCCCCAGCTGTACCACGTCGCCACCTCACTCCTGAGGAAGTGCACAAACAGAACAAGACAATGGAACGCATAGAAATCAAGGCTATGCCCGAAATCAGAACAAGAAATTCATACGGCCCCAAACGAAAGAAGAAAACGAAAAGCAAACCATAAAATGAAAAAAGACAAGTGCAACAGACGAATTGCAGCCAACAGAATATACACAGCAACCGATGTGTATTATGACAACCATATTGTGGAGTTGGCCGACGGTCATATCGTAAACATTTGTCCTTTGAAAGAAGAACAAGCAATGACGGAATGGGTGAGTGGAATCTTGGTAATCGCAGACAAACTCATCACAGACCTTGGCAAGATAAGAAATATTCAAGACTTTTACACAAAAACCCACAATAATACCGACATAGCGCATCAGACGGTTGAGCTGAACCTCTATCACATAACAGGAATACCATACGGAGCAACCGACATAAACAATGCGCAAATTACAAAGCTATAATTCCAATCAATGGATACAAATAAAAGATTAAAAAGATATAGAAGAAGGAGTAACAAGTCCCCCAAAGACAGAAAACTTACATTCAAGAATCTCTGGTCGATACTTATAGCCAAACGCTATTGGTTCGTTATCTCTTTCGTCTTTTTCATGGCTGGAGCATTCGTCTATCTGAAACTGACTCCAACCACTTATCTGATGATTTCGAAAGTGCTCATCAAGGAGAAAGATGAGCGTTCATTCATGGCATCAAACAAGCAGAACTTCATGGCAAATATGGGTTTTGCCAACAACAGTAACGGGTTTGACAACGAACTGGAAGTGCTTGCTTCTAACAATCTGACAAAAATCGTCGTGCGCGACCTCAAGCTCTATACACAATATTACTTCAAAGGAAGAATACGCTACAAAGAGTTCTACGGAAAATATTCGCCCTGGATTGTTGACATAGACAGCACAATTATAGACACTTTGCAGTCCCCCATCATCCTGACGATGGAACAGCTAGACGACGGTAGCGTGCTGACAGAACTCTTATACGACAAAAAGCGAACCAGTCATATTATCAAAGCCTTCCCTGCGACCCTGAAATTCTCAGAGCAAGGGAACATCAAATTCAGCTTCCAGAAAGAATTGTACAATGAAGAAGATTTTGATTTCACACAAAAACTCAAAATCGTCATCAATCCATTAGACCTGAGTACGAAACTCTTCGGAAGCCGTTTAAAAGTCAATCCCACATCAAGAAAAACAACGGTTGCATTACTAAGTTATACAGATAATGTGCCAGAACGTGGTTTGAGCTATCTCGAACACCTCGCAAAAATTTACAATATCGATGCCACAGCAGATTACAACATGGAAGCACAGAAAGTGGCAGAATTTATCAACAAGCGACTTGAAATCATTAACAACGAACTAAATGGCACAGATAACAATCTCGAAAACTACAAACGCGAAGGCAGGATTGCAGACTATGCCATCGACGTAAAACTTTCTACAGAACTACAAGAACAGTACAGGAACCGTATTTCCGAAGCACAAACCCAGTACCGCCTTATCTGCGACTTGCAGGACTTCCTCGACAATCCCGCCAACCGTTTGAAGACAATCCCTTCAGTCGTTGGCCTTACCAACCCTACTCTTTCCAAAAATCTGCAATACTACAACAGCCTCATCATTGTATATCAACAATTGCAACGTTCTGCATCAACAAATAACCCAACATTGATAAAAGTCGAACAGCAAGCAAATGACATACTATCTAACATACGCTCATCGCTGAGTACATTGCAAAAGCAATACAATATCACCATACGCTCTATGCAGCAACAGGTGAACAAATTCAACCATAACCTGACAACATCCCCCACCAAAGAACTCACCCTGGCACAGATTGAACGTCAACGGAAAGTGAAATCCGGACTATTCATCATGTTGCTTCAGAAACGAGAGGAAAATCTCATACAATTGGCATCTACGGCATACAAAGCCAAAGAAATCGAAAAGCCCACCTGCCTTGGGTATATTGCGCCACATCCACGCAGGATTTTCCTCATCGCTTTAGCTTTGGCGCTATCCGTTCCCTACCTGCTCTTCTTTACCATACAATATTTCAAGATTCGCATAACCACGCCAGATGAGCTCAAAAAGCTCACCGACATACCCATCTATGGGTACATACCATTTGTTAAAGCACTAAGCTCCGGCAAACGAACCATTGTTCTAAAAGAAAACCACAACAGCATTATGATGGAGGTTTACCGTCAGCTGCGTTTATCACTGCCCTTTGTAATGAAGCCAGACGAAAAGGTGATACTGTTTACATCTTGTGTATCAGGAGAAGGAAAGACCTCCGTTGCCTGCAACTTCGGTACCAGCTTAGCATTCACAGGTAAAAAAGTGTTGTTGCTGGGACTTGACATTCGCAAGCCCAAACTGGCAGGACTGTTCAATTTGGCCGATGAAGGAAACGGAATCTCCGAATATTTGGCACGAGACCCCAAAGACATAGCTTTCCTTGACCGTATTATCCAAAAAACAGATGTAAGCCCCAACCTTGACATCATTACCGCAGGCACCATTCCGCCCAATCCTGGAGAACTGCTCATGCGGCCCAACATGAAGGTTGCCATTGATTACCTGAAGCAAAAATACGACTTCATCATCATGGACACAGCTCCCATCGGACTTGTATCGGACACGCTGTCACTATCTTTATACGCAGATGTGACATTCTACATTGTTCGTGCCAACTACACCCTGAAGGCCGACATGGAACTTATCAACAGCTATAAGGAACAAGGCGTATTCAAGAACATCAACATCATCTTCAACGCTATTAAGCCCAACCAATACAATGCTTCAACCCATAGCTACGGCAGCAAATCCTACGGACCTTACCGCACATACGGCTATGGATATGGAGATAATGAGAATGAAACGTTGGAAGAGGTTTAACGCCTTCTGAACTCCGCGCACACAACAGCCGTGGCAATCGCCACGTTCAGCGACTCAGAAGTCTGCCTTCCCCGAGGATAACTGGGAATCAGAAGACGCTCGGTGACATGCCGGGCCACGTCATCGCTTACTCCCCTGCCCTCATTGCCCATCACAATGATGCCATGCGAAGTAAGCGTTTTTTCATACAAGGATTCGCCGTCAAGGAACGTGCCATACACGGGCACAGCTCCATTCAGCTGCGCCAGGGCATCTTCCAGGTCCAGATAATGCACGCAGACCCGTGCCATGGCCCCCATCGTGGCCTGCACCGTCTTCGGGTTGTAGATGTCCGCACAGCCCTGCGAGCAGAACACGTGGCCGATGCCGAACCAGTCGGCCAGTCGGACGATGGTTCCAAGGTTGCCCGGGTTCTGCACGCCGTCAAGCATCAGGCAGAGCTCCCTGCCCGCCACCGCCGCCAAATCCGCTGGCTGCTGCCGCTGACGGAAGATGGCTATCACCTGCTGCGGCGTTTCCTGCAGGCTCGCCCGGCGCAGTTCCTCCCCCGTCAGCACGTCAGTCTCGGCAGGGAAATACTTCTCATTCGCCACATTCCCCCCGTACCACTCCGCCGTAGCGGCCAGATACACAGGCTGAAAACAAGGCAGCAGCTCGCCTACCACCTTCCAGCCCTCGGCCACGAACACCCCGTCGGCCTTGCGGCATTTCTTCAGTTCCAGAGAATGGATGTACTTGATTCGGTTCTTTGAAATCATTCGTGCAATGCTTTTATAATGGCGCAAAAATACGAAGAAAGCACGAAGCCGCAAAGGAAATGACGGTTTTTAACGATTTCGGGCAAGGAACCTCCACGGCTGACGTTGGAGCCAGCTTAACCGCTGCTTTACTGGGGGGTACTCAAAAGTGCGGCCTCTCCGAGACCGTAAATTCATCAGCCAAATTGACGCAGAAACGAAAAAAATCCCATTTCACTTTCACTTTCATAAATTGGTAGTTAACATGCAGTATATCAGCCAGGAAAGTGGATGAAAGTGAGTTTTTCACTTTCATGTCACTTTCATACTGCCTTTCGTGACAGTTCAGCAAATGTGCCGCTTTGCGGCTTTAGAGGGAAACGAATGTGAATAAT
>R20__coassemble_679_pt1 | contig 23646 bp, 14 predicted proteins | sample R20__metabat2_low_PE_030 | metagenome-assembled genome bin R20 | reverse complement strand
GTAATAAAAAGTCTTGTTGGCAAACAAACTTTACCACCCAAATTGACGCAGAACCGAAAACTCGTTAAGGGGGAGTTCCTGCTTTTTCCCGCCAGCCGTCATGATGGTGCGTGAAAACTTTCCCGACGAAGCGGGAAAACTTTCATGATGCTTCGTGAAAACTTTCCCGACGAAGCGTGAAAACTTTCCCGAAGCATCGTGCCGGCACTCACGAACCAACGTGGCGGCAGCAACAGAGGTGGACTCTGAAATTATTAGCGGACAGTAAGAGATGAGGACTACCTTCCCAGGGTTAGTCCTCATATTCTGTTGTGTCGGTAATGCCTGCTTTTTGCATGGCTTCTTTGCGCTCAATGCAGGTGCCGCAGCGTCCGCAATGTTTCTGGCCGCCTTTATAGCACGACCAGGTTTCGGCGTAATTGATGCCGAGCCGTTTGCCGTGAGCGGCAATCTGGTCTTTTGTGAGCCCGGTGTAGGGCGCATTGATGCAGACACGGGTGTCGGTGCCAGCCGTCATGGCGGCGGACATGGCGGTGATGAACCCAGGGCGGCAGTCGGGGTAGATGGTGTGGTCGCCGCCGTGGTTGGCAATCATCACACGGCTTAGGCCGTTGCTTTCGGCAATGCCACAGGCTATGGCGAGCATGATGCCGTTGCGGAAGGGCACCACGGTGCTGGCCATGTTTTCGGCATCATACGCTCCTTCGGGTATGGCCTCGGCTCCTTCCAGCAGGGATGACTTGAAGTATTGGGGCATGAAGCTGAGCGGAATGACGATGTGGCGGATGCCCAGTCGTTCACAGTGGAGCCTGGCAAAGGGGATTTCGCGGGCGTTGTGGTTGGAACCATAGTCAAATGAAATAGCCAGCGCAATGTCGCTGGCATATTCATATAGCATGGTGACGGAATCCATTCCGCCCGAAAGAATGATAGCTGAGTCTTTCATTACTGGCGGTTGAAGAGGAAGCCTGTTTTCATGCCGTTGTAGGAACCTGCAAGGCTGGAGATGGCTGACAGGGTGGAGTTGGTGGAGTTGGCTCCCAGTGCAGTAGCCAAGGTGAGCACCTTGGAAGAGTCGAATGTCAGTGCCATCTGGTTGGCCGACAGGGTAACGTAGGCTGTGAGCAGTTTGAAGCCCAGCTGGCTACTGATCTGAAGGGTGTTGGCCGAACTGTCATAAGTGTATGTGCCTGTGATGGTCTTGCCGTTCATCACCACCGAGCAGGTTTTGTCCTCGTTGAACGTGGCCGACATGATTCCGCTCTTGATGCCTACTTTCTCGTAGTAGGGGTTAATCTTGTTGACAATGGCGCTGCCAGCAATGGCACCGCCAGCCTGAGCCAGCAGGTTTTCGCTCTGGAACTGCACGGTTGGCTCGGCGTATTTCCAAGAGCCGACAATGGTATTGGCCGATGCCGTTCCGTTGGTGAGCAGACCGATGATGCCCGAAATCAGCGAGTTGTTGTTGATGGAGCTTGCTACAGCAGAAGTGGCTGCTGATGTGGCAGTCTTTGCTGTGGAAGAAGCAGAAGAGGCTGCGCCCTGAAGTGCGCTGCCTGCTACTGCACCGATGATGCTGCCAAGGGTGGACGTTCCAGCCGATGTGTTGGAGGAACTGTTGGCTGTGGAGGTTGTGCCTGCGCCGCAGCTACTAAGCACGACACTGCTGCCGATGAGCAGTGCTGCGAGGATGTTTGACTTTTTCATTGTTGTTCTTTTTTTAAAAAAAAGACCCACAGGCCCAGTGGGGGCTGTGGGTCTGTCTGTTGTTTACTTCAGAAGGTCGTCCAGTGCGCTGCGTACTTCACCGCTTTCTGCCTGTGGAGCAGGAGCGGACGCAGTATCTTCGCTGCGACGTTCACGGCGTGGCCCACGCTCGCGGCGCTCTGGGCGGTCGCCACGACGCTCGCGGCGTTCACGCTGTGGACGTTCAGTATAGCCTTCGGGCTTCTCGATGAGTACACGGTGGCTCAGCTTGAACTTGCCAGTCTTCTGGTCGATGTCGATGAGTTTCACTTCTATCTCATCGCCTTCCTTGATGCCAGCTTCTTCCACCGTCTCAAGGCGCTTCCAGTCAATCTCGCTGATGTGGAGCAGACCGTCCTTGCCTGGCAGGAACTCAACGAAGCATCCGTATGGCATGACTGAACGGACTACACCTTTATAGACTTCGCCAACTTCGGGCACAGCCACGATGGCCTTAATCTTGGCCATGGCTGCATTGATGGCGTCCTTGCTGGGGGCAGAAACCTGTACTTTGCCCACGCCGTCTTCCTCGTCGATGGAGATAACGGTCTGGGTGTCTTCCTGAATCTGCTGGATAATCTTTCCGCCCGGGCCAATGACAGCGCCAATGAATTCCTTCGGAATGATAATCTGCTCGATGCGTGGTACGTGTGGCTTGAAGTCTGCACGTGGCTCGCTGATGGTCTTCATCATTTCGCCCATGATGTGTTCACGGCCAGCCTTTGCCTGCATCAGGGCCTTTTCAAGGATTTCGTAGCTCAGGCCGTCGCACTTGATGTCCATCTGGGTTGCAGTCAGACCGTTCTTGGTACCTGTGGTCTTGAAGTCCATGTCGCCAAGGTGGTCTTCATCGCCGAGGATGTCGGAGAGGATGGCATACTTGTCTTCACCCGGATTCTTGATAAGCCCCATTGCAATACCTGCTACAGGATTCTTGATGGGTACACCTGCGTCCATCAGTGCCAATGTGCCGGCACAGGTGGTTGCCATTGAAGAAGAGCCGTTAGATTCAAGAATGTCGCTGACAACGCGGATGGTGTAGGGGAAGTCTTCTGGAATCTGGCCTTTGATGCCTCGCCATGCCAAGTGGCCATGACCGATTTCGCGACGGCCAACACCACGCTGAGCCTTGGCCTCACCTGTGGAGAATGGGGGGAAGTTGTAGTGCAGCAGGAACTTCATGTAGTAGCGCTCCAATGCACCGTCAACGAGTTTTTCGTCCAGCTTGGTGCCCAGTGTAGCTGTGGCCAGAGCCTGTGTTTCACCACGTGTGAAGAGGGCACTGCCGTGAGGACCTGGCAGCGGAGCTGCTTCGCACCAGATGGGACGGATGTCGGTGGTCTTGCGACCGTCGAGGCGGATGCCTTCGTCCAGGATGCAACGACGCATGGCATCACGTTCTACGTCATGGTAGTAACGGTCAACCAAAGCGTACTTTTCTTCCAGCTCGTCTTCGGTCAAGTCTGTATGGGCTGCTGCGTAAGCTTCCTTGTAGTCTTCACGAATCTTCTCGAAAGCGTCAGAACGCTCGTGCTTCTCCAGTCCTTGCTTTGTTACGTCGTATGCTGGCTGGTAGCACTTGGCTGTGATGTCAGCCTTCAGCTCGTCGTCGTTCACCTCGTGGCAGTATTCACGCTTCACGTCTGTGCCCAGTTCCTTCATCAGTTCCTTCTGGAGCTGACACTGTGGTTTGATGGCGGCATGGGCAGCCTTGAGGGCTTCGAGCAAATCCTGTTCGCTCACTTCCTTCATTTCGCCTTCCACCATCATGATGTTCTCTTCGGTGGCACCCACCATCAGGTCCATGTCGGCCTGCTTCAGCTGCTGGAATGTCGGGTTGATGACAAACTCGCCATCAATTCGTGCTACGCGCACCTCAGAGATAGGACCCTCGAAGGGAATATCAGATGCTGCAAGGGCTGCACTGGCTGCAAAACCAGCCAAAGCATCTGGCATATCTTGACCATCGGCTGAGAATACAATAACATTTACATAAACCTCTGCATGATAGTTTGATGGGAACAGAGGACGGAGTGCACGGTCAACGAGACGGCAGGTGAGGATTTCCTCATCGCTGGCCTTGCCTTCGCGGCGTGTGAAACCTCCAGGGAAACGGCCATTGGCCGAATACTTCTCGCGATACTCTACCTGGAGTGGCATAAAATCTGTTCCCGGTACTGCATCTTTTGCTGCACAAACAGTGGCCAGGAGCATTGTGTTGCCCATGCGGAGCATCACAGAACCATCGGCTTGTTTGGCCAGTCTTCCTGTCTCAATGCTGATTTCACGTCCATCAGGCAAAGAGACTGTCTTTGTAATTACGTTCATCTTAAATCTTTATATAAAAAACATCAAAAAGCGCCCGTGGGCGCAAAAAATCGTGCAAAGTTACCCTTTTTTCTCTGAAAACTTCGTACTTTTGCCGAAAAATACATTCCGCAATGAAGAAAATAACATTTTTTATAATGCTGGCGACAGTTTTTGCCGCTTGCGACAACAAACCTAAGTTTTTGATAGAGGGACAAATCACGGATGCAGCAGATTCTGTTCTGTATCTGGAAGCCAATACGCTGGACGGCGTAAAGCTTGTTGATTCTGTCAGGTTGAAAGCTGATGGCGATTTCAGGTTCCGTCAGGCAGTATTGACCGAAAGCCCTGAGTTTTACATGTTGCGCATTGGTACAGACCGCATCAGTTTCTCTGTTGACTCAACCGAAAACATCACCATCAGAGCGGCTCTGCCAGGCATGAGCCGGAATTATACGGTTGAAGGCAACGAGAGTTCTGTGAAGATACAGGAAATCAGTCGTATGCAGCAGCGTGTGCAACAGCGCATCGTATTGTTGGAACAAAACACAGAGATGTATCCTGGCGACATTGCAGACAGCATTGAGCACATCGTCAAGACTTATAAAGAACAGATGAAGCGTGACTACATTTTTCCAGACCCAGCATCCGCTTCTGCCTATTATGCTGTTTGCCAGTCTATGGCAGACCTGCGTGGCTCATTCATGCTGTTCAACCCGCTCAACGACCGCGACGACGTGAAGGCATACGCTGCCGTCGCTACGGCTTGGGATTGTTATTACCCCGATGCTCCGCGTACCGTTCAGTTGTGCAATGCCGCCATTAAGGGTTTGGAAAATACGGCTCCGCCCAAGCAGAAGGTGATTGACGTGGATGAGTCGAAGGTGACTGAAACTGGAATCATCGATGTGGAATTGCCCGACATCAACAGCCAGATGCGGAAACTGACCGACCTGAAGGGCAAGGTGGTGCTGCTCGATTTCACGGTGTTTGCAGCCAAGGAGTCTGCCCAGCGCACCCGTTTGTTACGCAGTCTGTATGAAAAATACAGTGGACAGGGACTGGAAATCTATCAGATCAGTGTGGATGAAGACCTCCACTTCTGGAAGACTTCGGTGGAGTATTTGCCGTGGATTAGCGTACACGAAACAGATGGGCACGCCACTACCTCTTACGGAGTTAGCAGTTTGCCCACATTCTTCCTCATCAATCGCGATAATGAGATTGTGCTTCGCAGCGATTTCATGGAGGGCACGCTGGAAAGCAACATCCAGAAGTTGCTTTAAACGTAATCTTCACCCAAGTCCAGCTGGGCACTGTTGACGAAGCGGCGGATGGCACCTTGGTCGTCTTTCTTGCAGACAACAATGACGTTGCCTTCTTCCACTACGACATAGCCGTTGAGGCCTTGTAGTACAGCCACGTGTCCTTCGGGTAAACGAACCAGACAGTCGCAGCAGTCGTTAAGTAGCGTCTTTGAATGGTTGATCAGCACATTGCCGGCATCATCCTTTTCTCCATAGTTATATACGCCGCCCCACGTGCCGAGGTCGGCCCAACCGAAATGGCACATCATTACATCCACATTTTCTGCTTTTTCAAGCACTGTCTGCTCCAGGGTCATGTTAGGCAATTTGGAATACAGGTCGGCAATGCCTGCGCTGACATCTTGTCCTGTTGAATATCTTACCTTCAAATCTTCAAGCACTTCGGTATAATATCCCGAAACACCGTGCAGAGCCTTTAAAAAGGCTTTGCTGCTCCAGATGAACAAGCCTGTATTCCACAAAAATTCGCCGCTCTCATGGAAGATGTGTGCAAATTCTTCTTGTGGCTTTTCTGTAAAAGTCTGTACCTTATATATATTAGGGGCCTGCTTTTCGGCCATCTGTATGTAGCCGTATGCCACTTCTGCCCGCGTGGTGGGTACCCCCACTGTCAATAATTGCGGATTATTATAGGCATATTCCAGTCCTTGAAGTATTTCGTCTGCAAACTTTCCGTCTGGTTTGTCTGTGATGTTCTGGTCGCTTGGGGTTACTACCATGACAGCGTTAGGATTGCGTCGGGTCACCTCCACACTGGCCCATGTCACAGGCGGTACAGTGTTGCGGCGTATCGGCTCCAGCATCAGGTTCCGGGGGGATATGTCTGGTAGTTGTTCCCGTACTATCCCTTCATATTCATGGTTGGTCACCACTATGATGTTGTCTTTGTCGATGAACTCAAGAAAACGTTTGTAAGTAGATTGTAGCAAGGTTTCCCCCGTGCCAAGTAAATCGATGAACTGCTTTGGTGTATGCTGCCGGCTTACAGGCCAAAGGCGTGTACCAATTCCGCCAGCCAAGATGACGCAGTAATAATTCTTTTCCATTGTTCTTTAAGGTCAGTTTAGTGTCTTTCTTTAGGTGATTCTTGTTTGTACGAAACATGAAGGTTTGTTCATGTTTGTCTTAAAAACAACGCTAATTTACTAATTTAAACGACAAGCTTCACGCTTTTATTACTGAAAAAAACTTAAAAAGCCTGTTTTCAGTAGAAAAAGACGTACCTTTGCCGCCAAAACATATACTATTTACTATGTACAATGTACAATTTGCTGCATGTACATGGTAAATGGTACATGGTAAATGTACATGCAATGGTTTCGATAGATAATCTGAAAGTGGAATTTGGTGCCACTCCTTTGTTTGCGGATGTGAACTTCGTAATCAATGCCAAAGACCGCATCGCTTTGGTCGGAAAAAATGGAGCAGGCAAATCAACGATGCTCAAAATAATAGCCGGACAACAGCAACCCAGCAGTGGTATGGTGGTTCGTCAGAAAGACATCACCATTGGTTACTTGCCGCAGGTGATGGTGCTCTGCGACGAGCGTACCGTGATGGAAGAGGCTGAGACGGCTTTTGCCCATATTGCTGAGATGCAGCAGCGAATTGCTGAACTGAACGAAGCATTGGCTCAGCGTACTGATTACGAAAGTGAAGAATACATGCAACTGGTGGAACGATTTACGCATGAAAATGACCGTTTCACCCTGTTGGGGGGCGAAAACTATCGGGCAGAGCTGGAACGCACGCTCACTGGACTGGGCTTTCAGCGCACCGACTTTGACCGTCCCACCCGCGAGTTTTCTGGTGGTTGGCGAATGCGCATAGAACTGGCAAAGTTGCTTTTGCAAAAGCCTGACCTCTTGCTGCTCGACGAGCCTACCAACCACCTTGATATTGGCTCCATCCAGTGGCTCGAACAGTTTCTGGCGCAGCGAGCCAACGCCGTCATATTGGTCAGTCACGACCGTGCCTTTATTAACAATGTGACGAATCGGACTATAGAAATCAGCTGCCATCGCATCAACGACTATAAGGTGAAATACGACGACTACGTTCAGCTTCGCGCCGAGCGTCGTGAAGCACAAATCCGTGCGTATGAAAACCAACAAAAAGAGATTGCAGAAATCAAGGCCTTCATCGATGCTTTCCGTTATAAGCCCACAAAATCAAATCAAGTGCAGTCGCGCATCAAGCAGTTAGAAAAGATGGTTCCCATTGAGATTGACGAAATTGATACTTCGCAGTTGCATCTGAAGTTTCCCCCTTGTCTGCGTTCTGGCGACTATCCTGTCATTTGCGAGGATGTAAAGAAAAACTACGGCTCCCGTACTGTTTTCCACGATGTGACACTCACTATCAAGCGTGGCGAGAAAGTTGCCTTTGTGGGCAACAATGGCGAAGGTAAATCCACTTTGGTCAAATGCATCATGGGCGAGATACCCTATGATGGAAACCTGAAAGTGGGGCACAACGTGCAGATTGGTTACTTTGCTCAGAACCAGGCGCAGCTTTTGGATGGAGAACAGACCGTTTTCGACACTATCGACCGTGTGGCCAAAGGCGACATCCGACTGAAAATACGTGACATTCTGGGTGCCTTCATGTTTGGTGGTGAAGCAAGTGACAAATATGTGAAAGTGCTCAGTGGCGGTGAGCGCAGCCGTCTGGCCATGATTCGTCTTCTGCTCCAGCCCGTCAACCTGCTCATCCTCGATGAGCCTACCAATCATCTCGACATGCAGTCGAAGGACGTGCTGAAGCAGGCCATCCGCGACTTCGACGGCACAGCCATCATCGTCAGCCACGACCGCGACTTTCTTGACGGACTGGTGGAGAAAGTCTATGAATTTGGCGGTGGCACCGTCCGCGAACACCTTGGCGGCATCTACGACTTCCTCCAGAAGAAGCAGATTGAAAGCCTCAGTGAACTGGGGCGCACCATGAAAAGCGCTGGCAGCCCGAGTGTCAGGCCTGATTCTTCCGGCAAATCTAATGGGCCTACCAAATCGGCCCTCACATACGCCGAGCAAAAAGAGCGCAGTAAACTTGTGAAGCGAGCCGAAAAAGCAGTAGCAGAAGCCGAAGCCAAGATTGCAGAACTGGAAAACCAGCTGAAGCAGATTGAAGAGCAACTTGCCACTCCCGATGGTGCCACTAATTCCCAGCTCTTCACCCAGTACAGCGACCTGAAAAAACAGCTCAGCACCGCCGAGGACAACTGGACGATGCTGAGCATGGAACTGGAGGAAATCACAGCTTGATTTTTCGCCCTCCTACGATATAAATACCCTGTGGCAATGCTGGCAGAGTATTGTTTTTCACCGTTCCCATTTTCCGTCCACAAAGGTCATAGACTGGCGTGCCACTGGTCATTATGTCAGTCATGGCACGAGGTATGTCATATACATTCCCGATGCCGCTCGCCATATCATCAAACACAGTAAAGAAACGCTTGGTCTCATGTGGGCTTTCCATACGGAAGTATGCTTCGAAGGGGCGAATATCCCGCAACTCTCTGGCGAAGACACTGCCCTCGGCTTGTCCTTCATATTCGGCAGCGACATTCAGTAGAAAGTCCGTAGTAGCGGCTTCGCCAGTAGCAAAACTGGGGCAGAACCATCGCTGTGTGCCCTCCACATTTTCCGCCATATCGGTCGTTTCTATGTAGGCATCCTCAGCTGCGAAGGTTACACTTCCTCCAAGGCGGTATGCTAATGAATAGGCCGTGCTGTTTGGCATGGAGATAATGTAGGGCACATACGCTTTCAGTTCCGTTGCAGCTTTCCATTCATCATCAGCCGTGAATTCGTAGAGCCAGAAAGGCCGCTGTCCCGCCTCAATATCTTCTTCCGTCAGAGTAGCAAAGGGATAAATCTCCCCCTGTGTGGCATGGCGGATGCTGGTTGCACTGAAAGGCAGTGCAATGGATTCCCAACCTCGGCACACGCTGATTTCCGTTTGCTGTGTGTAGGTGTGCATGTAGGAAATCTGTGTGGCTGTAAAGGCCCTGGGGCAATAGAAGTCTGCGCCATCGGTCAATATAATCTTTTCGCCGATACCAGCTACTACCACGTTCTGCACGGTTTCGGGTGCCAGATTGCGGTTGTCCACATAGAGTAGCATATTTACGCAGCGATTGTTATTCCACAATGTATCCGCAAGACGAGTGTCTGATAGCCACTCTACAGCTGCAAGACGTGGGCAATCCCAGAACACGCCATTTCCAACGGACGTCACTGTAGCTGGCACACTGAGTGTAATCAGCTGGCTGCATCCGAAGAATGTAGAGTCGGCCAGACCTGTCACAGTCCATTCTATGTCATCGTATGTCACGACAGAAGGGATAGTTAAGTAGCCCCGATAGTTGATTGTAGAATTTGGCACAACATTCACTACATCCATTGTATCGCTTGTTACCTCGTAGGCCACACCATCCACAGTGAACTGTGTTGGCCGCACGTGTGGTACTGCTGCATAGTCCACCTCCATCAGCACGTCGTCTGTGATATTGTTTACAAGCCAGCGGCCATCCGTCAGCTGCTCGGTTACGTTTACGCCATCCACGTTTACGCGAGACAAATAAAAGCCTTGGTCTGCTGCAAAGTAGGCATAGACCGAAGTACCCTCCAGCAATTCTATCTCTTGGAGTGAATTGCGGATGGCCTTGCCGCCAACGGTGGTTGTGCCGTTGCCTGTGGAAATCACTGTCAGGTAGTAATACGTACCCTGTTCCGTCACCTCGCGCAGAACCATGCTGCCGTGGCGGGCAGAAGCCGTCTCTGTGGAACCGTCAGTGTTCGTTACGGATATCTGGTTGATGCCGCACCGTCCAGATACAGAATCAGTAAACGTCTCGTCCACATCCAGTGTCACCGTAATGAGCTGGGTGCCACAAGGCTCTATCCGTCCGCCAGTCAGACTGACGGCATACACGCTGCCATAGGCTTCTTCTTCGTTCCCCTCCGCATTTCGTCGGTTGGAGATGCCTGGACGCTTCTTACACCCGTTTTCCAGCTTCTCGCATTTCAGCGTATAACCCACAGCCTTTTCTGAAACGACAATGCTCCCAAGATTGGGCGTTACCCCTATGGGAAAACTCATGTTGAAGGCGATGTCTGTCAGCGTGTCAGAACTGTTCAGATAAATTGGATATTGCACCTTTTGGCCGGGCAAGGCACGAACTGAAGACTTCAGGAACAGCTCGTTTCGGCTTGTTTCTGGCGTATCAGGTTCACCTGGTACACCAGGGGTGTATCTGAAATGTGCCACCAGTGCAATGTCCTTTGTCTGCATGGTATAGTTGAAAGTGGCTTTTTCGCAGAAGAGCGTGTCGGCTACATACCAGCCCGCAAAGGTATAGTTTGTGGCAGCCGTCGCTTTCACGCTTGTAGTACTTCCTTCTATCACTTTACTGCTGCCTACCGACACAGAACCTCCTTCTGTAGGATAGGCAGAAACTGTTATCTGGTGTTGTGGTTTTGGACGATCTGGAAAATCTGGAGTATCAGGTTCTGTAGGCGTGTCGGGGGTATATTTGAAATGCGCAACAAACTCAATATCTTTTGTTTGCATGGTATAGCTAAAAGTCGCCTTTTCATTGAAAAGAGTGTCTGCCACATACCAGCCTACAAAAGTATAATTAGTAGCAGCTGTAGCTTTAATATTCGTACTGTTACCTTCAGTGACATTGCTGTTGCCTACTGATACGGTACCACCTTCAGTAGGAAGTGCCTTTACTGAAATTCTGTGTGGCTGCTTAGGACGGTCAGGAAAATCTGGTGTGTCGGGTTCTGCTGGCGTTTCAGGTGAGTATTTAAATCTGGCTGTCAGCACGATGTCCTGTTCGCCCATTGTGTAGGTGAATTTTAGGTTTGAGTTTACAAGCGAGTCTTGTTCAGTGAACCAGCCAAGAAAGGTGTAATTGGTCAGCAAGGTCACGGAAACACTCACTTTTGTAGCAGGGGCATAGCTACCAGCCCCCGTTAAATTACTTCCACCTTCGCTTGCCATCAGCGTTAATGTATATTTGTCCTTTTTAGGCTTGTCGGGAAACACAGGCGTATCAGGTTCTCCTGGTGTGTCGGGTTGATACTTAAAGTTGGCCGTCAGCACCTCATCACCTTCTTGCTTCGTGTAGCTGAAATTTGCCGAAGTCGATACCACTGTTCCGTCGGTACGTGTCCAATTCTGGAAAACGAAGCCTGTGGCCGCTGTGGCACGTAGGGTGACAGAACGTCCTGTGGCATACACACCGCTACCACTCACTGTTCCTGCATCTGCAGGGGAAACAGTCAATGTAAGCTGCGTTTGTCCGCTGGCAATAATGCTGCAACACAGCATCACCAGCAGGGAAAGGTATCTGATTGTATTTTTCATAATACTTCACTGATGGTTATTTTACCGTCACTTTCACACTTTGTTTGCTTGTGCGTACAATATATACTCCGGCAGTTAAAGGTACATACCCGCCACGGACAGTTGTTAGTAGACGACCGTCCAAGCTATAAACTGTGGCATTGCCTGTAGTTTGGATACCTCCTTCTGTGCTGACAACAGCAACGTCTGGTTCATTAGCATATTCTGTGATGCCTGTAACCAGTGTGCTGGCAACTAATTCAAATCTATCTTCAATTGTGCTGGCTTTGGCTGTAAATACATATCCATCGGTCGTAATGTCTGTTGTCACGTCCATCTGCTTATCTCGTAAGAGCACTGTACCAGCTTGACGGTTACGATTTACGCGTAGGGTGTAAGTACCATTGACAGGAATAATAAGTCCAAGACGCACCGTTCCATTCTCCATAGGGCGTTCATTGATGGCATAACGTGTGCCGTTCTCGTCCAGCGTGTAAAGCTGGGGTGTCATTGCATCAAGGTTGTCGAATTTGCTGGCATCGCAGTTTATTTCATAATCTATGCTGGCATCATCGTTGAAGACAACGCGAGTGTTGTCTTCGGTATCGTTGTAACCAAGCACAAGGTCAATCAGTTTGCGTCGTTCTGGTTGTTGCAGACGTGTCTTGGCACCAGTCTGGTCTTCAATCGTTGAGGTCAGCTGTCGGCCAACTGTTGGAAATGTGATGCTTGTTTCTTCATCAGGGCACTGCAGGAAGAAAGCGCCGTTGGGCAGCAGGGCATAGTCATCGTCAATGATGGAGTATGCCTTATAGTTACCGGCAGATGGACGCCAAACGTATGAATTATTATACCAGCCTTGACTCATCGTGTGCTCAAACACGGTGATGGGGGCCGTGGTGTTCAGTTTGTGAATGTTGTAGTAGCACTGATAGGGATTGCCCACCAGGTTCCAGCCCTTGTGGGCGGCATTGGCCGATTCGTTCTTGGCCAGCGACTTGGCAAACTCAGTGTTGCTTACAATCGTGTTGCGGCTACCATTTTCAAGTGAACGGAAATAGCTGTAGCAATCCTTGCTGGTGCGGTAGATGAAGCCTGTACCTGCTGTAACAATCGTGTCGGCAGGCAGGTCTTTCCAGTTGCCAACCTTAACGTTGTTCTTGGCTCGGCTGGCACCATCATAATATTTGATGGAATACATGGCTCCATTTGTGGTGGTAATGTCGCCAGGCCGGAAATCAAATGGCAGCGAGATGGCATACCAAATGTTGTCGCTGGTGGTGACGCGATGGGTTACAGTGCCATTGATGGTAATATTGTCGCAGTTTGAAAGTACCATGGCCGAGGTGCTGGGCCAGTTTAGGCTGTGGACAGTGGTGAGGTCGTCGATGGTCATCGGGGCTGTTCCATTGATGGTCAGCGAAGCATTGCCTGCAATTGATACGCTGGGCGAACCCTGCAGACGGTCACGGTAGGTCAGAGTAAGCGGTTGATTGATAGCCCAGAAATCTACGTTTGCATTGTCAAACCCCTCGATGGTATAATCTTTCCAGTAGCTGTCCTGCTTGTAAGGCACAACCAAAAAGTCTGGCACGCTGACGACCATATTCTTTCCGCAACCGTTAAGGAAGCGGTCTTTATAATTGCCTGTGACAGGCGTGGCCGACTTCAATGTCACCTGTTTAAGCCCTGTGTTGCCTTGCAGTATGGGGAAGTCGTTGGTGGCTGTATAGAAAGTGGTGGGGAACTCGGCTGTCTGCATATTTGTGATTTTGGCAAAGCAGAAGTTGCCAAGTGTTGTTTCTTCAGGGATAATCAGATTTTTGATATGAGTGTACATGAAGGCATATTTGCCTACTGAAATGCCGCGTTGCAAGGCCACCGTATCGGTTGCTGTGTAGATGAAAGCGCGTTCACCGATGCTGGTGATGCTGGCTGGCAAACTGGCCTTATAATTCTCTGCAAAAGAAAAGGCGTCAGAGCTGATGGTATTTAATCCTGTGGGCAGGGCGGCATCCGTCAAGGCGCGGCACATCGTAAATGTGCCAGAGGGCAGAGTGGTCAGGTTGGACGGAAGGTGTACTTTGGTCAGGCTGAAGCAGCGGGCAAACAAACTGCTGCCCATGCTTTGCATCCCGTCGGGCAGGTCGGCTTCGCTGAGCTCATAACAGTTGCCGAAGGCATAGCCACCCACCGTTTGTACACTTTCGGGCAGGAATGCTTCACGCAGATAGGAGTAGTAGAAAGCCGATTCGCCGATGGATTTCAGTGTAGGTGGAAATGCGATTTCGTCGATGTACGAACAGCGGAAGGCCTGTTTGCCGATGGTCTCCACATTCTGTGGCAGCATCATGCGGTACAGGTAGTTCTTGCTGCTTTTTCCGCCGTTGCTGGTGTCGCGATTGAACATGTTTTCGGGAATGTCTTTCAGGCTGGCATCGCTCAAATCCAGTTCGAAGAGCATGTTCATGTTGTCAATCTGTGCCAGGTCTGCACTGTTCATTTCTCCAGTCACCTTCAGGCGGCGTACATCCTGCACGCGATTCTTCTGGTAGAGCACTTCCACACCGAGGCTGCCAGGTTCCATCAATGTTACCTCTGTCAGTGGTGTGTCATACACGCCAATTTTCTTCACACTGACATATTGGTTATTGTAGCCTGCAGGGCAGGTTGCCACCCAGCGTATGGTGTGTGTGCCTGGCGACAAGCGCTCAAAGTAACGCCAGTTGTTGCGTCCCATGGACTGACGGCTGATGTTGCGTACCAGCTTGTCATCGACATAGACCTGCATGTTTACATAATATTGTGAGCCACTGTTATAATAATAGTAGTAAGTGTAGTCAGAGTACGGGCCGTTCCAATATCCACTCTCACTATGACCGGTGTTTGCATTATATACAGAATAATAGAGCGATGCATCCCCGTTCACCTTCACTGTGGCTGTCAAGGTCTGCTGTTCGCCCGACTTCATATTGTAATTGCGGCACAATGTGTTATCTTGCAGAGTCCAAGCCTTTTTGGGGTCGTCTTGCAGGAGCATTGGGTATTCGCCGTCTATGATTGGAACACCCTGGGTGAAAGTCATTGCTGCAGTCAGTTCCTTGCCGGCAGCTATAAGTTCTTCGTTTGTGCTTGAAGCCGATGCATATACAGCATCATATTTGTCAACACAATATCCCTTTGTTTCTGCAGCTGACAAAATGTCGTAAAGTGACCGGCGTGCCATGTAGGCCATGCTTTCGTCTGTGGCTGGCAGGATCTTCCAGATTATGTTTCCGCTGGTGAGTAGCGATTCCAGATAGTCACTGCTGCCGAATCCCATGTATGCAGCTGCGTTGTAGCCCCAGTAATTTGGTGCGGCTTGAATCAGGTGGCATCCGTCCAGAGTGTCACGGATAAGGAAGTCATTATAATTGTCCTTCAATGTATTAGCTTGAACATCTGTACTGTTAATCAAGAAATAGCGTGTGTCGGTCACACGGAAACGATAGTATCCCTCACCAGTGGTACTTAGCACGAATGGTGTAGCCATTGTTACATCACGATGGTACAAGCGAACAGAACTCCAGCCTGTATTGTATGTTACAGCTTGGCCTGTACCCACATTATATAAATAAACAGCGACACCATCTTTCAGCTCTACGCCGGGTTGTACAGGTGCCACACGGTTTGCTGCACTAATGTCAGTGCAGACGCATACGGCCATAAAGGCCAAAAGAAGTTGAATCTTTTTCATAGTTTTAAGGTATTATATAGGTTTCTTATGATGAATATATCCCTAACAAAAGCGCAAGAATGCACTTGTATGTTAACTTCGGGGGGCAAATTTACGGATTTTCTGTTGATTATCCAAAATTTTCGTTCTGTTTTTTATGTTCATTATCAGAAATGGCTGATAGATAGGCTATTATTTATTGCCATCATTACTGCTGTTGCAGTAAAGCTATACTCTATGATTTGCCTATGTGGTTACTCGTGGTTCAGCAACCGTTGCTCGGCCATCTTTTCGTATTTTGTGCCGGGACGGCCATAGTTGGCGTAGGGGTAGATGCTGATGCCGCCGCGTGGGGTGAAGAAGCCTGTCACCTCGATGTATTTGGGATCCATCAGGCGGATGAGGTCTTTCATGATAGTGTTCACGCAGTCTTCATGGAAGTCACCGTGGCTACGGAAAGAGAAGAGGTAGAGCTTCAGTGACTTGCTTTCCACCATCCGCTGGCCGGGCAGGTAGCTGATGCGGATTTCCGCAAAGTCTGGCTGACCCGTGATGGGGCAAAGGGTGGTAAATTCGGGGCAGTTGAAGCGTACCCAATAGTCGTTTTCTGGATGTTTGTTCTCGAATGTTTCCAGCACCTGGGGTGCATAGTTTTCGCTGTATGTGGTCTGTTTGCCAAGGGCGGAAAGGCCTTCTGCTTCTCTGTTCATGCGTTTTTAAGTTTGTACGTTTTTGCGTTTTTACGTGCAAAGGTAAGAATAAAATGGTAAATAGTAAATGGTAAATGCTAAATAATTATTACCTTTGCAGCAAAATTGTATGAAAGGCAGTGCTTTTGCTGTTTTTAACTCAAAAACGTACAAACGCAAACATCAGGCATGAATAAAGGTATTGATTGCTTTGTTCCTTATATGGACAAGGATACGACGGAGCACATTGTCGCTCAGCTCCGTCAGGAAAGGTTGGTGCACCGTATATACGTGATGACTAATGTGGCGGGTAAAGTGCCCGCTTTCGGCTGTGAGTTGATTCGCACACATTCGCTGAACAGTTCCGACGTTGTCAGACAGATAGCCGATAGGGTGGAAACGGATTATTACCTCGTTTTGTTTCCCAAACGGGTGGACTTTGGCTATGGGGCCATTGAGCGCATGTACAAAGTGGCTCGCAACCTCAAGGCGAGCATGGTCTATGCTGACCATTATACGGAGCGTGACGGAAAGATTGAGCGTTCTCCCGTGAATGATTTGTACTACGGCAGTATTCGCAGCGATTTCGATTTTGGCTCGGTGCTGCTCATCGCTACATACGCCATTCGCGACTGGGTGGCGGACTTTCCCAACAGCCAATGGACGTATGCTGGCTGGTATGAGCTTCAACTGTCGTTGCTCAGGAAAAAGCGTCAGGCTTCGGTATTCCACCTCCGTGAGTATATCTACACGGACAGGGAACTTGACTTGAGAAAGAGCGGGGAACGGCAGTTTGACTACGTTGACCCGCGCAACCGTGATTCACAGGTGGAAGCGGAGCAGGTGTGCACCGACCACCTCAAGCGCATCGGGGCGTACATTTCGCCCGAGTCCGTTTCGCCAGTGAATATTGAGCGGGCGGAATTCGAGATGGAGGCTTCGGTCATCATTCCTGTGCGCAACCGTGCCCGCACGATTGCCGACGCTGTGCATTCAGCTCTTTCGCAGCAGGCAGCGTTCCCCTTTAATGTGATAGTGGTTGACAACCATTCGACTGATGGCACGACAGAGATTCTGGAGAAGCTGACAGCCGATGATGAACGTCTTGTTCTGATTAAACCGGAACGAACAGACTTAGGCATTGGCGGCTGCTGGTCGGTAGCCATCAAGGATGAACGTTGTGGCCGTTTTGCTGTACAGCTTGACAGCGACGACCTCTACAGTGGCCCCGATACGTTGCAGCGCATTGTTGATAAGTTCTACGCCGAGCGGTGCGCTATGGTCATAGGTTCATACCGCATGTGCAACTTTCAGCTGGAAACCCTGCCGATGGGTATCATTGACCACAGAGAGTGGACGGAGGAGAACGGACGCAACAATGCGTTGCGCATCAATGGTCTGGGAGCGCCGCGTGCCTTCTTCACGCCGCTGCTCAGGAAGATAGGCATCCCCAACACCTCGTATGGCGAGGACTATGCACTGGGGCTGGCTTTCTCCCGCCAATATAAGATTGGCCGCATTTACGATGAATTGTATTTGTGCCGCCGGTGGGATGGCAACAGCGATGCCGCGCTTTCTGTCGAACAGGTGAACCAGAACAATATGTACAAGGATCACCTGCGCACGATGGAGATTATTGACCGCCGCAACCTGAACGAGTATTGGAACACAGAGGCAACACCCGAGGGCGCCATTCAGTTCTTCAATGAGCAGCTGAAGGTGTGGCCCCAGGCTCGGGAGAACTATAGCAAACTGTCTGCTGTGGTGCAGACCGAACTGGTGGATGCCGACATTCATTTGGCTGTTCAGTGGAATCCGGCTCGAATGGTTTCCACGGGTGCCAAGGTCGATGCCAAGACCATCAGTCAGCGTCCGTGTTTCCTTTGCGGCATTAACCGCCCCGACGAGCAGATGGACTATCCGATAGCTGGTAAATATCAGATGCTGGTCAATCCGCACCCCATCCTTCCCATGCACTTCACCATCCCCATGCGGCACCATACGCCACAGGCCATTCGTGACAATTACATCGACATGATGCGCATTACGCAAGGGCTCAATGGCATGATGGTGTTCTACAACGGACCTCAGTGTGGTGCTTCGGCTCCCGACCACATGCACTTCCAGGCCGGCAGCAGGGGGGTAGTTCCGTTGGAGCGTGACTGGACAGCGCTTTATCGCTTTAACCGTAGCCGCATTTATCCGATTGCCGAAGAGGAATACATCGAAGCTAATCACCTGGAGAGCTTCACAGACAGTCTGGGCATTTATAGCCTGAAGGGCTATGTTTGTCCGGCGTTTATCATTATCTCACGCACGGCGGAAGCCAATGCGGCGCTGTTCAGAAAAATCTATGATGCAATGCCGTCGAGTGAGGACGGCACCGAGCCTATGATGAACATCCTGTCGTGGATGCTTCCCGACAATGTGGATAATCAGCCCAACATCGTGAGCATTGTCATTCCGCGCTCGAAGCATCGCCCCGATTGCTATTTCAAGCAAGGCGATGAACAAATCATCGTGAGTCCGGGCGCGCTCGACATGGCAGGACTTATCATCACACCTCGTGAGCAGGACTACCGAAAAATGACGCCGAAGCGGGCTGCTGAAATCATCCAAGAATGCGCTTATACGCTTGATAATGAGCAGGAAATCATCCTTTCGGTCAAGGGGGGGTAAAAGTGTGACTGCGCCTCAGAAAGGCTAAAACAGAGGCGTTTAAGGGCCTTTCCGGGACTGAAAGAGAAAGCTGTTGTTCCATGGGAGAACCAATCATCAAAGTAGGAATCGTCACGGCGCAGCGCATTCAATTCAAGTTGAATGCGCCATATCGGTGTGCCGACAACGACATGGCACCCAATGGGACAGAACAAGTGGAGGCTACGCCCACAGGGCTTCGTTGGCGCGGCAAAGTGTATCACAAGCTGAGCTTTGTGCCCACGGACATGTCTGTCTGCTCCTTCTCTTTGCTGGACGTGACTATTGGTGTGGGGTTCCACTGGGAACGGCAGGAGCTGCAAACCTTTCGTGGCACACTTTGTTTTTTGCCAACGGATGGCAAGGTCTGTGCCGTCAATATTCTGCCAGTGGAAGACTACCTCTGCAGTGTCATCAGCAGCGAGATGTCGCCCACGGCCTCCTTGGAATTTCTGAAGGCTCATGCCGTCATCTCGCGTAGCTGGCTGCTGGCCCAGATAGACAAGAAGGAAAAGAGCGACAGAACCGCCTGTGAGATTCGCAGGCCAGGCATTCTGCTGAAATGGTATGAGCGCGACGACCACACGCTGTTCGATGTCTGTGCCGACGACCATTGCCAACGCTATCAAGGCGTCACGCGGGTGAAGAATGCCAATGCCCACGAAGCCATCAGCCAGACACGGGGCCGGGTGCTGACGTATGACGGCGACATTTGCGATGCACGCTTTTCCAAGTGTTGTGGTGGTCGTCTGGAATTGTTTTCTTCCTGTTGGGAAGATGCTGACAAACCTTATCTCCTCAGCAAGTCGGATATAATATATAATGATATGCGTGCGCGCGAGGTGAAAGATGCCTTTTGCAACACAGCCGATGCAGCCATCCTGTCGCAGGTGCTGAATGCCTACGACCAGGAAACGCACGATTTCTACCGCTGGACGGTGGCCTATACCCGGCAGGAACTGAGTCAGCTTGTCAGGCAGAAGTCGGGCATTGACTTTGGCCTGATTCTCGATTTGCGTCCTGTCCGCCGTGGGCCTTCCGGTCGCATCGTTCAGCTTGAAGTGGTAGGCACCAGACAGACTCTGACGGTGGGCAAGGAACTGGAGATTCGCCGCTGGTTAAGCCCCTCTCATTTGTATTCTTCCGCTTTCGAGGTGGAGCACACGGCAGAAGGCTTTGTGCTTCACGGCAAGGGCTGGGGGCATGGCGTAGGCTTGTGCCAGATAGGTGCAGCCGTGATGGGCACGTTGGGCTACCGTTACGACGAGATACTCCAGCATTATTACCCTGGCGCAACATTAATCCAACGTTACTGATGTAAATTTTCAATTTTCAATTCCCAATTTTCAATTTTCAATTTTCAATTCCCAATTCCCAATCCCCTCTTCGTGAAAACTCCTTTGCTCTGGATACCCACATTGTGTGCAGCTGAAGAAATCCCTACAGCTGTCGTCACCTTTGTGTCGTTGCTGATGTTCGTGCAGTTTGGACTGAGTTGGGACTTGGCCAGCCTGTTTACGGCCCTGTTGCTGCTGCCGTCGGTACTGAAACCTTATCTGCGCAGCAAATTGCGCAATGCTGGGCACTTTAAGCGTAACATCCACTACACGGAGCTGCTGCTTTTCTGTGCGCTCATTTCCATTGCCTTGTATATCAACTACAACCGCGTGTCTCCGCCTTTGCTCTTTGCGCTGTTGCTGCTGGTGTCGCTGCTGTGTTCCATCCACGAACTGCTGGGGCAAATGTACTACAACCGTATGCTTTATCCACGGCAGCAGAAACTCTACAACAAGACCAAGATTTTTGCCTCGCAGGCCACTGTCGTCATCACCTACGGCGTGCTGATTATCAGTGTGGGCTTCCTCGAAATCTTTTTCCGCAGCGTGCGCATGGCGTGGGCCATGGAGAGCTATCTGGTGGCAGGTGTATTCCTGCTGTTCACGGTGTTCAACATTGTGGTGATGCAGAATCCCCGTGTCTATAATCCCTATCGCTACGAATCGCTGATTCATGCCTTCAAGAATGAACTGCGCATCGTGGAACGCATTCGCACCAAACCCCATGTGTTTGGGCTGATGCTGGCACTTGCCTTGCTTTTGTTGCCACAGGCCCTGATGTTCAACGCCCGTGTCTTTTTCCTGCTGGCCAGTGCCGATGTTGGCGGACTGGACTGTTCCCTTCAGGACGTGGGTTTTGCACAGGGCACCGTGGGGGTCATCGCCTTCTCTGTGGGAGCCGTGCTGGGGCGCACCCTCCGTGAGTCATACGGCCTGAAGCGCATCTTCTGGTGGTTAGCCGTGCCCCTCACATTGTCGCCCGTCTGCTATATGCTGATGGCGTGGCATCCTCTGCCGGGCAATATGCCAGCCCTGTGCCTGATGACCAGCGTGGCGCAGTTCTGCTTTGGCTTTGGCCTGAACGCCTGCATGGCTTTCGTCCGTTACATTTCGGGAGAACGCTACCGCAACACGGTCGATTACCTCTACATTCCCCTCGTTGCCCTTGTCATGCTGGTGCCCATGGCCCTCTCCGGCTGGCTGGTCACAGTCCTGGGCTTCCGCACCTATTTCCTCATCGATGCCAGCCTGGCTCCCTTGGCATGGCTGGCCCTATATGCGCTGAAAGTCAGAAAAGTTTTTTGAGCAGTTTCTTGCATTGTTCATTTCTTTTTTCTACTTTTGCGCCGTCAAATCATAGTTTGATAATAATAGTAATGCCAAAAACTTTTAAGTACCAAAGACAAATTGACGAACTGATTAAGCAGGGATGCAAATTGCCGCCATTGTTTTCCCCCGATAATTGGGAAGCGTGTCGTTTTGCCTTTTCTGCTTCCTGCCGTTCCAATCATATTCCTCAATACGTGAGCAATCCTCGGCGAATGTTGAATGATATTACAGGAGAAAAGGCAACGACATCGCTATTAGCTCTTTCGTGTTTCAAGGATGAAATAAAAAGCTGTAAAGTTTTACAAAGCACTTTGTTTGTCTATGCGGAATGCTGCATTAACCATTGGTGACTCGCTTGCCAAAGGTTTTCTGACAAAACCAGATGGACTTGTAACTCATCCCAGCGCAAACAGTCATTTTGATTTGTATGAATACCCGGAATGTGATTTAAATCAGACTTTCCACATTACACACCAACTATGAAAGATATAAATGGATATAAAATAGAATATGATTTCAGCCACTTCAAGAAGATGGCTGACCTGATATATTTTGATGGGCCGTTCCTTTCGCATTATGTGAGTCCTCATGGTGATGACTACTTGTTTTATTGGGTTGACAGTGACGAACTGAATAACCGCTGGTTGGTACTGCGTGTCAGTCTACCCAATCTGCAGCAATACATCGGCCACCAGATTCCGCTTGAAAGGCTCATATCATCGCCCAATGATGGCTACCTTTATTTGGTGGATATAGATAATGAACTTAATTACCACAATGTTCAGCTGGTGCAGCCACAAGATTTGCCTGAAGATTATATGCCATCCGGGCAGGCCTATTATGAATTTGAACCCATACCAGTTGCGGATGCCCCTAAACTAATGACATACGAACTGACCATTCCCTATCAGGAACGTGGCAAGTTGGAGCAGTTGCTTTCGCATATAGGATTTCCTTTCTCTGCATTGAAGAAGATGGTCGGCAGTGCTGCCGCATTCTAAGATATTACAAAAACTTTACAAACATCTAAAAAATATAAACAAATCCATGACCTAAAGAAAACATAACATAATAGGAATGAAGCGTTAGCTTTGTATTCTTGTTCTTCGTAATTCGCCAAATTAAAAGCAATCAAGAGTAAAAAGTCTGAACGCTCACGCCGATGGCGTGGGCTTTTACTCGTATATGATTGCAATGGCGTTTGGCGATGCCTCGAAGAACGTAGACGAAGTATTTAGTCCACGTTTTCTTTTTGTGTCCTGTTTCAAAGCAAATCTTAAACCTTTCATATTATGAAAAAACTAATTTTTATTATCTCTTTATTGATGAACACCGTTTCATTTGCACAGTCATTCACAGCAGAGTGGGAGAAGCCGACAGTAACTGAATTTGTTGATATGGCTGACGATGGCAAAACAACTCAGTTCCTTAGGAATGTGGGAGCGAAGGGCTTCTTTGTTGGCCACAACGACTGGAACACACGCGCCTCTGTGGCCGACTACGGAGACTCCATCCGCATGAAGGCGCTGGATGGCGGTACCTGGAACCTGGGTTGCTTCCCAGCCAAGTACACCGACTACACGCTGACCATTACGCGCAACGATGCCGAGCAAGTCCTGCTGACGGACAGCGAGACAGGCAAGACCATTGACTTGACGGAGGGCAGCTACCGCTTCCATGCAAGGAAAGGCACGTACAACAACCGCCTGATGCTCACCTTCGGCACCGTGACAGGGATGGACGATGTACGATGGACGATGGACGATGAACAATGGAGTATGTACGATGAACGATGTACGATGTACGATGGGCCATGCGGCGAGGCGTATTATGACTTGAGCGGGCGACGGATTGGCAAGCCTACAAAGGCTGGTGTTTATCTGCTGAAGCAGGGCAAAGCAGTGCAGAAAGTGCAGGTGAAGTGAGGCTTTTACACGAATTGCCACGAATGGGTCCATTTAATTACACTTAATGATTAAGGGTCATTCGTGGGAGTAATTCGTGGCAATTCGTGTTAAGGCGGCACCCTTCTTCACTTTTGCTACATGATTTTTTGAAGTGAAGGTTCATTTTAGGCTTAAACGGCTTATAGTCATCGGATTAAGTCCGAAAAAGGTTCATAAAAGCTTCATAAAAGG
>R20__coassemble_670_pt1 | contig 23762 bp, 22 predicted proteins | sample R20__metabat2_low_PE_030 | metagenome-assembled genome bin R20 | reverse complement strand
TCCAAGAAAAGCCGCTTTCTTTTCTAAGGAATCAAGGAATCAAGGATTTTCTTTGTCCTCAATGCCTTCCTTAATTCCTGAATTCCTTAGAACAAACACCTTTCCTTAGCCTAAGGAACCAAGGAATCAAGGAATTTCTTTGCCCTCAATGCCTTCCTTAGTTCCTGAATTGGCTTTCGCCAATCTCCAAGTTCGCCGAATTGCTGTGGCCTATTCAACTGCACAGCACGAAAAAAAATGGGAAAGGGTTTGTTTTTCCTCGAAATAAATTGTACCTTTGCAGCCGAAATCAGAAGACAATATAATAACATGTCAAAAGAAGACATCGTACCGAACAGAAGGTTGCCGCAGCACGGTCACTCAATAAGGATGCTTGCCAGTACATCATCGAAACGACCAAACAACTGACACAATGGATAGAAGAACGCTTACCAGAGACGAGGCCCTCGACACCGTCAGAGCATACAAGCAAGTGATACGGCCCCGTTACCACGTGGAGCCGAAGGTCATCATGTACGGTTCATACGCCAAGGGCTACGCCAATCCAGACAGCGACATCGATGTGGCTGTTATCGTACCCGAATCTGAAATTACTGCTCCGTGGGAGCAATGGGCCGACATTGCAGGTGATGTGCGCAAGGTCAGCGTCCTTATTGAGCCTGTGCTCATGGAGGATGAGGAGGATTCCCCCCTTTACCGTGAGGTGATGCGGACCGGCATTGCGGTGTGAGAGCCCCCAAAAAGACAGAACAGAACATTATAAAAAATATATAATAGAATATGGAGAGTAAAATACAGGAACTGACCGAGAAGCTCTTGAAAGAGGGCGTGGAGAAGGGTAATGCCGAGGCTGCCAGAATCGTGGCCGAGGCTAACAACGAGGCTGCCAGAATCGTGGCATACGCCAAGTCGCAGGCTTCTGAAATGGAACAGACGGAGCGCAAGAACATTGTGGCCATGCAGCAGAACATGCGCTCGGAAATCAAGATGTATGCCGCACAGGCGCTGGAGGCCCTGAAGAGCGAGGTGGCCAACGTGGTGGGCGACAAGATTGTGAAGGAGGCTGTGCAGGCTGCCACGCAGGACAAGGACTTCATGAATCAGTTCATGCTGAAGCTGGCCGAGAAGTGGGGCGCCGGCGAGGACATCGTCATCAGCACCGAGGACGCAAAGGGGCTGAAGGCTTTCTTTGCCCAGAAGGCCAAGGCTCTGCTCGACAAGGGCGTGAAGATAGAACAGGTGAACGGCCAGAAGGCGCTCTTCACGGTGGAGCCAGCCGACGGCTCGTACAAGGTAAACTTCGGCGAGGCCGAGTTTGAGGAGTATTTCAAGGGGTTCCTGCGTCCGCAGCTGGTGGAAATGATTTTTAATTGAAAATTGAAAATTGAAAATTGAAAATTGAAAATCGAAAATTGAAAATTGAAAATCGAAAATTGGAAATTGGAAATTGGAAATTGAAAATCAATTGAAATGAAGAGCGAAAATGCTATAAAGAATAAGAGTTTCGATTTTGCGGTTAGAATAGTAAACCTATATAAATTCTTATCAACCGAGAAAAAGGAACTTGTTCTCAGCAGACAGGTTCTAAAATCTGGAACGAGCATTGGGGCTAATGTCTGTGAATCGGAACACGCCCAAAGTCGTGCAGATTTTCAGAACAAGCTGAATATAGCATTGAAGGAAGCTAACGAGACATTGTATTGGCTGCAATTGTTATTCCGAACCAATTATCTTGAAGAGCGGCTCTTTAATAGCCTTTTCGAGGATTGTTCCGAGTTGACAAAGTTGCTGGCCTCGATTGTAAAAACATTAAAGGATTAAGCAAGAGAGAATTGATTTGCGAAACAGAGGAAAGAGGTACTTCAGCCAGAGACCAATTTTCAATTTTCAATTTTCAATTTTCAATTAAACTATGGCGAATTACTATTGCATGATGGCGGGACTGCCGGATATTGCGCTCGACAGTCCGACATCGGTCAGCATTTCCGACCTGCGCGAGGAGCTGGACATGCAGCTCAGCGAGCGGGACAGGAAGCTCATCTTCTACTTCTTCCTTGAGACGGACTGCCAGAACCTGGTGCGTCTGCTGAAGAACCCCGAGGCGGAAACGAACCCGAACTGCAACTACACGCTGGAGCAATATCGTGACCTAATCACATCGGCCCGGGAGATGAACTTCAACGTGCACCGCTATCCGTCGTTCCTGTCGGAATTTGCACGTAACTACGACTATAACAAGGACACGCAGGGCTGGTTTGCCGAGGACGCCATGCAACTGGCTTTCTACGAGTATGCCATGCAATGTCCCAACCGGATGATCAGCGAGTGGTACGGGCTGAACCTGAACATCACCAACATCCTCACGGCCATGATTGCACGGCAGAACGGCTGGGCCGTGGCCGACTACATCCAGGGCGAGAACGAGGTGACGGAGATGATTCTGACGGGCAACACGAAGGACTTCGACCTCTCGAATGAGTTTGACTACGTGAAGGACTTGATGCAGATTGTGGAGCAGCAGGACCCCGTGCTGAAGGAGAAGCAGATCGACGCTTTCAAGTGGCTCTGGTTAGACGAACAGACGTTCTTCGAGCCGTTCAGCATCGAGGCCGTGTTTGCCTACCTGTGCAAGCTGCGTATGCTGGAACGCTGGGAGCAGCTCGACCCGGAAAAAGGCCGCGAGACTTTCAGCCAGATTATTGAAAACCTGCGCAGCGGTGCTCGCGTGCCGGAGGAGTTCAAGGTGAAGACGGCTTCGTACAACAAGCAAGAGGGCAGTTATAATAAGTGAAAAGTGAAAAGTGAAAAATAAGAATATATGACAAAAGGAACAGTAAGTGGCGTTATTGCCAACATGGTGACCCTGCAGGTGGACGGTCCTGTCCGTCAGGGCGAAATCTGCTACATCGAGACAGGCGGCGACCGTCTGATGTCGGAGGTCATCAAGGTGTTGGGTACCGACGTGTATGTCCAGGTGTTTGAATCCACACGCGGACTGAAGGTCGGTGCACCAGCCGAATTTACAGGTCACATGCTTGAGGTGCAGCTTGGCCCGGGCATGTTGTCGAAGAACTACGACGGTCTGCAGAACGACCTCGACAAGATGGAAGGTGTCTTCCTGCGTCGCGGCCAATATACAGAACCGCTCGACAATGAACGCCTGTGGGACTTCACCCCGCTCTGCAAGGTGGGCGACGAGGTCCAGCAGAGCGACTGGCTGGGCGAGGTCATCGAGAACTCGCAGAAGCTGAAGATTATGGTGCCTTTCCAGATGGAGGGCAAGGCCAAGGTGACCCGCATCGTGGCAGCAGGCTCGTATAAGATTCACGACACCATCGCTATGTTGAAGACCGAAGACGGCAAGGAGCTGGAGGTCGATATGGTGCAGCACTGGCCTGTGAAGTTCGCCATGACCAACTACAAGGAGAAGCCACGCCCATTCAAACTTCTGGAAACGGGTGTGCGCACCATCGACACGTTCAACCCCATCGTGGAGGGCGGTACGGGCTTTATCCCCGGCCCCTTCGGTACAGGCAAGACCGTGCTCCAGCACGCCATTTCGAAGCAGGCTGAGGCCGACATCGTGATTATTGCCGCCTGTGGCGAGCGTGCCAACGAGGTGGTGGAAATCTTCACCGAGTTCCCCGAACTGGTTGACCCGCACACGGGACGTAAGCTGATGGAGCGTACCATCATCATTGCCAACACGTCGAACATGCCTGTGGCTGCCCGCGAGGCTTCGGTCTATACCGCCATGACGATGGCCGAGTACTACCGCTCGATGGGTCTGCGCGTGCTGCTGATGGCCGACTCCACATCGCGCTGGGCGCAGGCCCTGCGCGAAATGTCAAACCGCATGGAGGAACTGCCCGGCCCTGACGCATTCCCGATGGACTTGGGTGCGCTCATCAGTAACTTCTACGGTCGTGCCGGCTATGTCTATCTGAACAACGGCGAGGTGGGCAGCATCACGTTCATCGGAACCGTATCGCCTGCCGGCGGTAACCTGAAAGAGCCTGTGACGGAGAACACGAAGAAGGTGGCCCGTTGCTTCTACGGACTGGAGCAGGACCGCGCCGACAAGAAGCGCTATCCGGCCGTGAACCCGATTGACTCTTACTCCAAGTATCTGGAATACCCTGAATTTGCAGACTATATTGCAAAGAAAATCAACGACAAGTGGATTCCGAAGGTACTCGCCCTGAAGACCCGTATGCAGCGTGGTAAGGAGATTGCCGAGCAGATCAACATCCTGGGTGACGACGGTGTGCCTGTAGATTACCACGTGGTGTTCTGGAAGTCGGAAATCATCGACTTTGTCGTTCTCCAGCAGGATGCCTTCGACGAAGTGGATGCCGTGACCAGTCTGGAGCGTCAGGAGGCCATCCTCGACCTGGTGACCGAGATTTGCGAGCATGAGTTCAAGTTCGACACCTTCCTCGACTGTGTGGATTACTTCCGCAAGCTCATCAACCTGTGCAAGCAGATGAACTACTCGGAGTTCAAGAGTGAGCAGTATGACATGTTTGTTTCACAAATAAAGGCAATGCTTGCCGCATGACGCTATGGCTACAGCTTTTCAGAAAGTATATACAAAGATAGGCCAGATTACAAAGGCCACAGTTGCCCTTAAGGCTAAGGGCGTAGGATATGACGAGCTTGCTACCATCAACGGGAAGCTGGCTCAGGTAGTGAAAATCAGCGGCGACGACGTGACGCTGCAGGTGTTTGAAGGTACGGGCGGCATCCCCACCAACGCCGAAGTGGTGTTCCTGGGCAAGTCACCCTCGCTGAAAGTGGGCGACCAGTTGGCCGGACGCTTTTTCAATGCCTACGGCGACCCCATCGACGGCGGCCCTGCCATCGAGGGCAAGGAGGTGGAGATTGGCGGTCCCAGCGTGAACCCCGTGCGCCGCAAGCAGCCCAGTCAGCTCATTGCCACGGGTATTGCGGGTATCGACCTCAACAACACGCTGGTGTCGGGTCAGAAGATTCCGTTCTTTGCCGACCCCGACCAGCCGTTCAACGAGGTGATGGCGCTGGTGGCCCTGCGAGCCAAGGTAGATAAGATTATCCTGGGTGGCATGGGTATGACCAACGACGACTACTATTTCTTCAAGAACACCTTCTCGGAGGCTGGCGCGCTCGACCGTATCATCGCCTTTATGAACACCACCGAAGACCCCGCCGTGGAGCGTCTGCTGGTGCCCGACATGGCATTGACGGCAGCAGAGTATTTCGCTGTGGAGAAGCATGAGACGGTGCTCGTCCTGCTGACCGACATGACCAGCTATGCCGACTCGCTCTCCATCGTGTCGAACCGTATGGACCAGATTCCTTCAAAGGACTCCATGCCTGGTTCGCTCTACTCCGACCTGGCCAAGATTTACGAGAAGGCCGTGCAGTTCCCCGAGAGTGCAGGTGGCGGTTCCATCACCATCATTGCCGTGACTACGCTTTCGGGCGGCGACATCACGCACGCCGTGCCTGACAACACGGGGTACATCACGGAGGGTCAGCTTTATCTGCGCCGCGACTCGGACATCGGTAAGGTCATCGTTGACCCCTTCCGTTCACTTTCCCGTCTGAAACAGCTTGTGGCAGGAAAGAAGACCCGCAAGGACCACTCGCAGGTGATGAACGCAGCCATCCGTCTATACTCGGATGCCGCCAACGCCAAGACCAAGCTGGAGAATGGTTTCGACCTGACGGACTACGACAACCGCTGTCTGGATTTTGCCAAGGAGTATGCCGACAAGCTTCTGGCTATCGACGTGAACCTCGACACGGAGGAAATGCTTGACGTGACCTGGGCTTTGTTCCGCAAATATTACAAGCTGGAAGAAGTCAATATCAAGAAAGAGTTTACAGACCAGTATTGGAAGTGATTTATGGCGATTAAGTTTCAATATAACAAGACATCGCTTCAGCAGATTGAGAAGAACCTGAAGATGCGACAGCGCACCTTGCCTATTATCAAGAACAAGGAAACGGCGTTGCGTCTGGAGGTGAAGAAATGCAAGGAGGAAGCCGACGAGCTGGAACGTAAACTGCAAAGTCAGATTGCCGGTTACGAGTCGATGTACGCCCTGTGGGGCGAGTTCGACATGTCGTTGGTCAGTCTGAAAGATGTGGAACTGGATGTCAGGAAAGTTGCAGGCGTGCGCGTACCTATATTAAAGAATATAGAGCTGGCTGTGCAACCTTTTGGCCTGTTCAGCGCACCCAAGTGGTACTTCGACGGCATCCGCCTCTTGCAAGGGCTGGCCAAGACAGCCGTGGAACGCGAGTTTGTGCTGGCCAAGCTCCAGTTGCTCGACCATGCACGCAGGAAGACCACGCAGAAGGTGAACCTCTTCGAGAAGGTGCAGATTCCTGGCTTCCAGGAGGCTGTCCGCAAGATTAAGCGATTCATGGAGGACGAGGAGAACCTCTCCAAGTCGTCGCAGAAGATACTCAAGTCCCTGCAGGAGGCACGGGCAAGAAAGGAGGTGGCAGAAGCCGTATGATTCAGAAAATGAAGAAACTCACGTTCCTCGTCACCAACGGGGAATACGACCAGTTCATCAGCGACATCCGCGAACTGGGCGTCATCCATGTGCAGGAACTGCAGCAGGGTGCCACCAGCGATGAACTCGCTCAGGGCGTTGCCTTGGCGGAGCGTTTCAAGAAAGCCCTTCTGGCGCTTGACTATGCCAAAGACTCCTACACGCCCAAAGGTGTTTATACGGCCAAAACAGCCGATGCGGCCATTGGTCTGCAGAAGCTGGACGAGGTGGAACAACTTGTGGAACAGGAAAACAGCCTGAAACACAGTCTGGACGAGGCAAATGCCGCCATCGACAAGCTGGAGCCTTGGGACGAATTCTCCTGGCAGACGGTACGGCGGCTGGCAGAAGCTGGCACCAACATGTACTTCTACGCTGTACCCACCAAGCTTTACAAGGCCGAGTGGGCAGACCTGTACTTTGCCACGCCAATCTCCGAGTGGAGGAAAAAGATATACTTTGTAGCCTTTGCCAAAGCTGAGCCCGACATCACGGCAGAACGCCTCGAACTGCCTCAACAGTCGCTGTCGCACTATAAAAATGAGGTCAAGGTCATCACGCAGCAGATTGCCGAAGTGCATGAATCGCTGCTGGCACTCAATGCAGAATACCGCCCCAGCATTCTTGCGGCACAGCTGGATAACGAGAACAGCATCCAGCTCTCCAAAGTGCACCTCAGCCAGGAATCCGTTGCCGGCGATGCCGTGAAGCTGATGATTGGCTGGACACTGGACGAGAAGGCAGCTGAGGTGACATCTTATCTGGACAAGGCCGGCATTTATTACGACCTTGAAGACCCGGCCTTCGACGACGATGTGCCCATCAAGATTGTGAACAGCAAGTTTGCCACGCTCTTCGAGCCAATCCTGCGCATGTACTCGCTGCCCAACTATCATGACATCGACCCGCTGCCGCTCTTTGCGCCCTTCTTCATGCTCTTCTTCGGACTGTGCATGGGTGATATGGGCTACGGACTGATTATCACAGCCATCTCGCTGCTTATCATCTTCAAGAAGCCCAATTTGAAAGCCTACGGTCAGTTGGGTGCCCTGCTTGGCGGCATGACCTGCATCTGCGGGTTCGTCACAGGCACATTTTTCGGCATCGACCTCTCCACGGTGGATTGGGACTTCATGAAGCCCCTCCAGCCGTACTTCCTGAATGACTCCAAGAAGGAAAGCTTCTTCGGCTACTCGCCCATGATGGTCATTTCGGTCATCATCGGACTGGTTCAGGTGCTCATCGGCATGTTCATGGCGGGCTGCAAGGCCGTGAAGAACTATGGTTTTGTCTATGGCGTAGGCAAATTCTCATGGGTGCTCGCCCTGCTCAGTTTGGTTGCCCTGTTTGCTCTGCCCATGTTTGGCGTTGTCATTCCTGTGGCTTTGCAATACGTGCTCTACGCTCTGATTGCCATTGCAGCCTTCGGCATTTATTTCCTCAACAATCCGGCAGCATACGCCAAGGCAGGCAGTCTGAAGAAACTGCTCGGCGTGGGCATGAACCTTGGAGGGGGCCTCTGGGCAACCTATGGCATGTCAACAGGCTTGCTTGGCGACTTGCTCAGCTATATCCGCCTCTTTGCCCTCGGACTGACGGGCGGTGTACTTGGCAGCGTGTTCAACTCCTTGGCTATGGAAATGAGTCCGCAGACGCCTGTCGTCCACGAGATTGTGATGCTTATTATCCTGCTGTTCGGTCACGGCATCAACTTCGGCCTCTGTATGATTTCATCCTTTGTCCACCCCATGCGACTCACCTTCGTGGAGTACTTCAAGAATGCTGATTTCTCTGGTAACGGAAAGGAATATAAGCCGTTTAGGTTAATGCATAATGCATAGATTTTCAATTAACAACCCCAGCCTCTTCTATGCCGCGTTAAGCCCTTCTCATGGGTGGCAGAAGTATGGCCATTATTAATTATTTATTTTTAATTTATTTATTATGTCTCCAATTATTTTAGCTTACCTCGGCATTGCCCTTGCAGTGGGTTTGTCGGGTATCGGTTCCGCCTATGGCGTAACAATTTGTGGTAACGCAGCCATCGGCGCATTCAAGAAGAATCCAGGTGCCAGCGGTTCGTACATCGGACTTGCTGCCCTTCCATCATCACAGGGTCTTTACGGCTTCGTGGGCTTCTTCATCCTTAATCCCAAGGTGACAGCCGACATCAGCATGTTTGCCGCTTCAGCCGTCTTCGGTGCAGGTCTCGCCCTCGGTGCAGTAGCCTTGTTCTCTGCCATCCGTCAGGCCAAGGTATGTGCTAACGGTATCTCTGCCATCGGTGGTGGTCATAACGCATTCGGTACCACGATGGTGCTCGCCGTATTCCCCGAGCTTTACGCCATCCTCGGTCTGCTCGTGCTCATCCTCATTGCAGGCGCACTTTAAGCACAGCATACTCAGAGAAGAGAGGACACAGAGGTTGCCTTTATGCAGGCAGCTCTGTGTCCTCTCTCTCTGTCGCCATCGTCGTGGCTTTTGTGATTATATTTGGGCATTTTCTTTTGGAACTACAGAGAAAATCCTGTACCTTTGCGGCCAGTATGAACAAGAAAGAACAGCAACGGCAACGGCTGATGGAGAACGGACTTTATCAGGCCATGGTGACAGTGACGAGGTATATGGACCGATATTACCTCGATGCTCTGATTGGGCTGGTGCCATTCTGGGGTGATGTGATTACGGTGTTGAGTGTGTTGCCGTTTGTGTATTTCTCGGCAAAGGTCATCAGGAGCGTTCCTCTGACTTTGGCAGTACTGAATAACGGACTTCGTGATGTGCTGTTGGGAATGATTCCGTTCTTTGTGGGTGACATCATCGACGTGTTCCATCGTTCCAATGTTCAGAATATGCAGATGGTGCAGGGCTTTGTCGATGGGGACAAGGCGGTCATCCATGCAGTCAACAAAAAAGCAGCACAGTCAGTGGTAGTACTGATTATACTGCTTATGCTGATTGTCCTGATGGTCTGGGCCTTGGTGGCACTCGGCAAATACCTTGTGTCGTTCTGGCCAGGGAATTAAGCATACACTGTGAATATCTCTACCGAACCCCCAACAGTTTGTGGAGCTGAAGAGAGAGGCGCCACTGGGGATGAGCCAAGACATAGCGGAGGGCGGACTGTACAATGCGCTGATTTTCCTGTGCATTGCCTGTGTCACAGGGCTGGAGGAAACGGTGGTCGGCAGCAATAGCGTCGTAGAGCGTGAGGTCGTTCTGGCCTGTGAAGACCACTTTCAGTTCGTGGCAGCGAGAGATGCGGAGCCGGGCACCAGCTGTGGGGCAGAACTCGAACTTTGGGCTGCACGTAATATGGTCGATGGCGGACGGAAGCGGGTGGGTACCGTTGGTTTCGATGGCAATCTGTTTGCCCAAAGCATGAATAGACTGGCAGAGCGCATCGTCAACGAAAAGGGCGGGTTCACCGCCTGTGAGTACGACCAGCGAAACTGGATATTGCCGAATTTCAGTACAGATGTCGTCTGCCGTCATGAGGCTGCCAGACTGGTGCTGCGTATCGCAAAAAGGACACTGGAGATTGCAGCCCGAAAAACGGACGAATACTGCAGCACGCCCTGCGTTGTAGCCTTCACCCTGGATGGAATAGAATATTTCGTTGATTTTATAGTGCTTCACGCCCGTCAATCTTGTCGTCGTTGGTATAGACTGCAATATTGTCTTCCGACTCCTGCACCTGTGCCTTGTAGCACTGGGGAATCTGTTCCGTCATCCAACGGGCAATGTTCTCAGCTGTGGGGTTGAAGGGCAGGACGTCATTGAGGTTGCTATGGTCGAGCATTCCGTGGATGGTCTGCTTGATGTGTGTGAAGTCGCAAACCATGCCGTCGGCGTTCAGCGTGGCCGACTTGCAATAGAGTGTGACAATCCAGTTATGACCGTGCAGATTGCAGCATTTGCTTTCGTAACTCAGCTCCAGATGGTGGCAGGCTGAGATTTCCATTCGTTTCGAGACGTAGTACATAGGTGTTTTTCAACTTATTAAATCAGCGGCATTCCGGCAGCGGCACATTCACGCCGCATTTCCTCGGGCCAGATGCTGGCCTGGATTTCGCCCACATGAGCCTTGTGGAGCAAAACCATGCAGAGGCGGCTCTGTCCGATGCCACCGCCAATGGAGAGAGGCATTTCGCCGGCCAGCAGTTTTTTGTGGAAATAGAGCTGGGTGCGCTCCATTTTGCCTGTGAGTTCAAGCTGACGCAAGAGGGCTTCCTTGTCAACACGAATACCCATCGAAGAGAGTTCGATGCTGCGGTTCAGGATGGGGTACCATATCATAATGTCGCCATTCAGACCGTAGAAGCCCTCTTCGTTGGGTGTGCTCCAGTCATCGTAGTCGGGAGCACGTCCGTCGTGCTCCTTGCCGTCGCCCAGCTTGCCGCCGATACCCATGATGAAGACAGCGCCATACTGACGGCAGATGGCATCTTCACGCTCCTTCGGTGTCAAGTCGGGGTACATCTGACGCAGCTGCTCGCTGTGGATAAAATGAATTTCTTCCGGAAGGAATGACTCTATCTGTGGATAGGTTTCGCAAACGAGGTATTCGGTGCGGCGGATGGCAGCATAGATGCTGCGGAGATTCTTCCTCAGAAAAGTCAGGTTGCGGTCGGCAGGAGTGATGGTGCGGCACCAGTCCCACTGATCGACGTAGAGCGAATGGGTGTTGTCCAGCTCTTCATCGCCACGGATGGCATTCATGTCGGTATAGATGCCATAGCCCGGCTTGATGCCATATTCGCCCAGCATGAGGCGCTTCCATTTGGCCAGCGAATGCACCACCTCGGCCAGCTGTTCGCCCATGTCCTTGATGGGGAACGTGACAGGACGCTCCACGCCGTTGAGGTCATCGTTGATGCCAAGTCCACGCAGCACGAACAGGGGTGCAGTGACACGGCGCAGACGCAATGCTGTGCTGAGATTTATCTGGAAAAATTCCTTGATTTGCTTGATGCCCTGCTCTGTCTGAGCGGGGGTGAGAAGTTGCCGGTAGCCTTCCACCTTTATCAATTTGCTCATTACCTTTTGCTTTTTGTTTGAATTTCGCCGCAAAGGTAGGACTTATTTTGTGTTTTTGCAACAAAAACGCAAAAAAATAATTACAAAATGCCAAAACCAGCTGAAAAGAGAAACACAATTGCACACTACCAGAGCTTTCCGCGCAAAAGAAAGAGAGAGGGTGTGTCAAAATGAAGTGCCCCCCAAAAAGTTTTTTGTCTAACTTTTGGGGGGCACTTCAAATTATGACTTGATGACTCTAACACATTAGAACTTGTAGGACAGTCCCAGTGTGAGATATTCCTTAAACTGGAAGAAGCCGAGCGATTCGTCCCAGTACTTCATATCGCGGTTATCGTCGAAGCGCCAGAGGGTATAGACTTCCGCCGTGATGTATTTATTGAAGGTAAACGAGAAAGCATTTTCAAATTCCGCTTCTGCATATTTATAGGTAGTATAATAGAAGAAACGGCTTCGCCACGAGAAATTCTCCAGAATCTTTATGTTGCAGTTAAACTCCAGCTTGGAGCCGAAGTCGTTCTGCTGACGCTTCTCGTCACGCATTCTGTAAGCTTTGATGATGACCTCATCGCCGCCGTGGATGTAGCGCAACTTGTAGGAAAGAGGGAGCACGGCCACCGACAGCGTGCTGCCATTCTTGAACGTGGGCTTGAAATCCATACCAAGAGACAGATATACATCGAGCGGAGCAAGGAAACGGGAATAGGCCGTAGTGTCATTCGACTTGTAGCCCGGCATGAACTGCGTCTGGGCTTCACCCTGCACGGTATAGTAGAACTTGTCGAAAGCCTTCACGCCCAGCTTGCTTTGCAGGTGAATCTTGTCGTTATTGGTGAGGAAATGGTGCACCGTGTCGCTGGGCACAGTAACGAAACCCAGCTTCATCTCCAGTTTATTATCCCACTGGATGCGGCGCTGGTCGTTGTAGTTCGCCTCCAGCAGGAGCGAAGCCAGCAGAGTCACATTGTTGTTACCACCCTTGTACCAGTTCTCGGAGAAATAATTCTGGGTGAACTGCAGCCCGAACTGTCCCACAGTTTTCCAGAAATTAGGCTTCTCTATCGTCAGGCCAATGTCCATCGGCCCCACCACATCGGCCACATCCGTAGCATGGTCGGCACTGTTCAAGATGTCGTCCAGGTCCTTTGTCGTGGCACGTGGCACCTTGGCATTCTGCACCACCTGCTCCCTTTCAATCTGACGGTCATAATACTTCACGCCAGCAGGATGAGCCAGATAGCCAGCCACCAGCGCACCATCAACCGCCTCGGCCAGCTGGTCACGATAGGCCATCCCCTCGGAACGAGCTGTTGACGGCTGCTGGACACCAGGCTGCCAGTCCAGATGGATGCGCCCTCCAACGGCTGAACCATAATAGACGGCCGGACCTAACATCTTATATAAATAAGGAGAGAGTTGCGTATCTGCCGACAGGGATTCCACTGCCGCCGAATCGGGCCTGATGCTGTCGAGCCGCAAGGCAAACCTCCCGACCACGTCCGCAGCATGAAGACTGTAGTCCTCCAGCAACCTTTCCTTCATGGTCTGCCTGGAACGGTTTTGTGCACTCAGTTGCAAATTACACAACGAGAAACAGAGGAATATGAATATAATTTTTCTCATAACAAAACAAATTTTGCGCAAAATTAAGCAAAATATTTTCATAAATGGCAAGAAAGCACTATATTTGCAGCCCGAATGACCACATTTTTATGTTTTGGGTCAAAAAAGAGCCTCAGAAACAGGGTCGGAAAGTCGAATCCGGCTGACAGACGGCGGCTCTGGCAACACGAGAGTAATTAACATAATTATAAACCTAAAAAAACTTCAAAGAACTATGCCAAACGGTAAGAAGAAGAAAAGACACAAGATCTCAACGCACAAGCGCAAAAAGAGACTGAGAAAGAATCGTCACAAGAGCAAGTAAACACTCGACTCGTTTCTGACGAAACGGACTACGGACAAGGGGACACAGACATCGGACAGACACTGAACGAGCTGCACCATTGTCCGTAAATTCATATCAATAGGCAACAAAACCGACGGGGGTCGGGTGTGGAGGCCGTTCAGTCCGTGACCTGCCACGGTTGCCAAAAACATACTGCACAAATGACAAGCGAACTCATCATTGATGTTCAGCCACAGGAAGTGACCATCGCCCTGCTTGAAGACCAGAAACTTGTGGAGTTTCAGAAGGAAGGGCAAGACTCAAAATACTCCGTCGGCAACATCTATGCAGGCAAAGTCAAGAAGATTATGCCAGCACTCAATGCTTGCTTTATCGAAATCGGCCATGAACGCGAAGCATTTCTGCACTACCAAGACCTGAGCCCACAATTCCCGTCGCTCAAGAAGTACGTGAAACAAGTTGTCAGCGACCGGCGCAAACTGGCCCCCATGGCAAAAGCCGCAGGCCAAGCCGACCTGCCCAAGGAAGGGAGCATACAGGACGTGCTCGAAAAAGACCAGGAAGTCATCGTACAAATCACAAAGGAACCCATCAACACTAAAGGGCCCCGCCTCACGGGGGAAATCTCCTTTGCCGGACGCTACCTCGTCCTCATCCCCTTCACCGACAAAGTCTCGGTCAGCACAAAAATCAAGTCGAAGGAAGAACGCGCACGCCTGAAACAGCTCATACAAAGCATCAAGCCACGCAACTTCGGCGTCATCGTGCGCACCGTGGCCGAAGGAAAACGCGCCGCAGAGCTCAACAGCGAACTCTCGATACTCGTGGAGAACTGGGACGAATGTATCGCCAAAGTGCAAAAAGCCAACACCCTGCCCGCCCTGGTCCACGAAGAGACAGGACGTACCGTCAGCATGTTGCGCGACCTCTTCAACCCCTCCTACGAAAGCATCCACGTCAACGACGCGGAAGTCTATAAGGAAGTCAGGAAATACGTGTCGCTCATCGCGCCCGAAAGGGAAAGCATCGTCAAGCTCTACACCGGCAACGTGCCCATCTTCGACAACTTCAACGTGACGAAGCAAATCAAGTCGGGCCTGGGACGCACCATCAGCTACAAGCACGGCGCCTACCTCATCATCGAGCACACCGAAGCCCTCCACGTCGTCGATGTCAACTCGGGTAACCGATCCCGAGGCCTCGACAACCAGGAAGAAAACGCCTTCGAAGTGAACATGGGAGCCGCCGAAGAACTGGCACGCCAGCTGCGGCTGCGCGACATGGGAGGCATCATCGTCGTCGATTTCATCGACATGGACACCGCCGAACACCGGCAGAAACTCTACGAGCACATGACCGAGCTGATGAAGCCAGACCGCGCCAAACACTGCATCCTGCCGCTGAGCAAATTCGGGCTCATGCAAATCACACGCCAGCGCGTCAGGCCAGCCATGGACATGCACGTGGAAGAAACCTGCCCCACCTGCTTCGGCAAAGGCGTCATCAAGCCCTCCATCCTGTTCACCGACACACTGGAGAGCAAAATCGACTACCTCGTCCGCCGTCTTGGTACAAAGAAATTCAAGCTCTACGTCCACCCCTACGTAGCCGCCTACATCAACCAGGGACTCGTCTCCCTCAATCTGCGGTGGCAAATGAAATACGGGTTCGGATTCAAAATCATCCCCAGCCAGGCCCTCGGCTTCCTGCAATACACATTCAAAGACAGCCAGGGAAACGAAATCAACATGCTGGAGGAAATTGAAACCAAGCAGTAGAGCACACCCGCGCCAAAGTCCTGCGACAAAGCACAAAGCAACAATCCCCGCACGCATCCGCAATGGAGCGTGCGGGGATTTTCTTTTTTGGGGGAGGTAAACAGACATGACGCCCTGCGACTTCATCGGCCGGGCCATTCCCCTCTCTCCCCCCCTTCCATGACTGCGCCAAAACCTTTCCATAGGGCATCACGTACAATATTTTACAACAAACAGATTTGCAGCCGCTTATACAACCGCCCCATTCACGCATTTTCCATGCCCGCCCCGATACAGTCCTCAAAAAAATGTTGTAATTTTGCAACCGAAAAAACAACACAACAAAACCATGCATACAAGCACATTTTTCATAATCATCACAGGCATTCTGCTGACAGCCTGCAGCCGGCCACAGCAAGAGACAAACACACAGACAGCCGCACACAGCCTGGAGAAAGCCGAAGCAGCCCTGGCCGGCGACAGCATCCGCCTTGGCGAAACCCTGCTGCGAAAAGCCATCCATCGGGCGGAAACGTCAGAAGACTGGCACACCTGTTACATCGCGCACCAGAGACTGGCCGAAGCACTGTCGCAGAGCAACCCAGAGGAAGCACTCCGGCTGGCGAAGAAAGCCCTGGCCATCTACGAGCAACACCCCGACGACGAGCGCAACCACATCATCCTGCTCGACTACGCAGGCACCTACGCCGCACAAGCAGCCTTCACCGCCGGAGGCTCATACGACGAAGCTCTCCGTTTCACCCAGCACGCTTACGACAGAGCCAAGAAGAACCAGATGACAGACCTGATGTGCCAGACACTCACCAGCCTTGCAAACATAACCTGGGCAAAGCAAGACTACCGGGGAGCCGTCAACTACGCCCGTCAGGCAAGAGCCCTAGCCACCGGCGACCTGCTGCAAGGAGCCCTCCAGGTGCTGGCTCGCAGCTACCTCGACCTTGACATGCTCGACTCGGCAGAGACCGCCTACCGGCAAATCCTGCCAGGCGACGATGTCCACCTGGCCTACATCGTGCAAAGCAACCTCGCCAAGATTGCGCTCCGGCGGATGAACGCCAAACAAGTGGAAGACGACATAGACGAAGCCTTCGAACAAATAGAGGCGTTCTATTACAAAGCCTTAGAACAGAAGGATGAATATTACCAGGAGACACTACGCCAGGAAATGGAGAACCAGCAGCTGGAATACCGCTCACAGATGTATGGCCGCACACTCCTGGTCGTCATCATTGCCGCGCTGCTTGTCCTCCTGGTCGTCGTGTTGGCACTCCGCTACCGCATCCGCATGCTTCATCAGCAGCGAGCATACGAACAATCGAAAATGAAAAACGAACTGCTTATGCAGGAGCGGGAGAAAAGCCAGCTCCGGCAGGAAGCTGAGCATCAGAAGACTCTGCTGCACCAGACCAACGAGGTGGTGACATTCCTGCAAAACTTCATCCTCGAGCGTACAGAGGTGATCAAGAAACTCAGGGTCAATGGGGGTGACTCGCTCATCTGTCTCAGTTCCCGCGAATGGAACGAGATAGAGCGTACGCTCAACGCCATCGACAGCAACCGCTTTGCAACCCTCCGAAAGCAATACCCCAATATGCAGGAAGACGACATCCGCCTGTGCATCCTCACCCGCCTCGGCCTCAGCAACCGCACCATCGGCAACATCTACTGCATCACCATCTCCGCCGTCCAGCACCGCAAGCTCAAGCTAAAGAAAGACGTGTTCGGAGAAAGCAATCCAGACATTACGCTGGAACAAATACTCAGGCAGCAAACAATCACCATGAATGGAATTAACAACTAAAATCAGATTTATATGAAACGTACTTTATTATTTATTGCGTGTGTACTGGCATCTGTTACAATGCCGGCTCAAGAAGAACCAAACGAATACCTCCCCTTTGTAAAAAAAGGCAAGCAGTGGCACATGGTTCAATCAAGTTCAGAGCGTTACAGGTCAATGAATTACATGTTGATGAACGAAGAAGTGGTAAAGGCAGGCAAGACCTACATGAAGATGTATCGGACAGAGGACGATTTGGCCGCCGTCTATGATGCCGGGCTGTTCCGTGAGGAAAACCGAAAAGTCTATATCCTCGACCCTGATATGCAAGAAGAAATTCTCATGTTCGACTATTCCATGAAGGCAGGTGACACATACGAAACCTATTCTTATGATGAACTGAAGATGGTGTCATACAAAGTGTTATCCGTTGGCGATTATCGGGAAGGCCCTGACATCATCTGCAACGACTATGATGAAAAAGCAGACAGTACGGTAACAGAACGCCGTTATCTGCGGAAATGGGTGGTATGTCGCACAGATGACGAATCCCGCCAAAAGACATGGATAGAAGGTGTCGGCTCCCTTGAAGGACCATTAGCCAATCTATACGATGAACGCCCCGTCTCTTCCAGAAACTATTTAGCTTATGTGAATGATGCAGACGAGTATGATACTTTTCTACCTTTCTCATTCTATGGCGCATATAGTCAAATTCATGGCTGCAACCTGCCTACTGGTGCAGAAGACGATTGGGAAGGCGACAAGCGTCACCGGCTCACCTACGAACTGGAAGGCAACTACCTGCATGTCTATGGGAAAGCATTCACCCAATGCGGGCCGAACAACTATGCCTACTTCATTGAGGAAGCAACCGACGACCCGCTGGTACGCAAACTCCATTTCGTCATACAGGAGGTAGAGCCACTTGCGGATTGCATGGCCCTCCATGCTACCAACTTCCATGTCCCTGGCTTCGACCCAAACATGAACTACATCGTGGTGGATAATCAAGGCGAGGAACATCCCGTCATCAACAAGACACCACAGATGGCTTATCGCCCATTCGTGGAAGACGGTAAGGTGTGGAAGGTAGGAGCCCTCAACTCAGGCAATCCTGTGCAGTGGGTTGAATACTACTACTTCGATGGTGACACCATCATCGAAGGAAAGACCTGCAAGCAGATGATGCGCCAGCAGTATGTCAGCCCGGATTTTGCGGAATATGATATTGTTTCATTGATGGCTCCCCTGTATGAAGGAGCATGGTACGAAGAGGACAAAAAAGTGTACTTATATGACGCAACCACCAAGGAATTCAAGTTAATGTACGACTTCTCCCTCGATGCCAATGACACCCTGCAGATTAATAATCAACTTTATATAATAGGGCCGAGGCAGACTGGAGGCATCAAAGGTTTTAAGGGCGTTTATAGAGATATTCGTAATCACATGGCCTGGAAAACCACGTGGTTGGAGGGTGTCGGAGGGCTTGACGGCCCGACAATAAATGTCTATCCTGAACAGGGAGACCCTGCATGGTTCCTCATGTCATGCACCGCTGGCGATGAAGTCATCTACCTCAACGACGACTATGAGGATGGAGCCACGCCAGAGGTGATGAAAGCCCCCAAACGGCGCTTCGACTTCACCCATACAACCAAGACAAAGCCCAAAACACCGAAGAGGAGTGCGGAAGCATCGGAAATGCAGTCGCTATATGGTGATTACAATGACCTGCAGTTGGGTATCAATCTCAACCCACTCGACGACACTTATTTAGTACGTATTACCAACGAATCGGGTAAGGCTGTCTATGAGAAGGCCATCAATGCAGGTTACATCGTAGGACTTGACATTGACATCTCCACCTACACAAAAGGACATTACACCGTCATTGTGGAAAATAGTAGCGAGTGCTTCACTGGCCATTTCGAAACACTAACAACAGGGATTGAAGAATTCAGCTTCACCCCAGCCCTCGCCGAGGGCAAGGAAGTCATATACAACCTTCAGGGTCAGCGAATCAGTTCCTTGCAGAAAGGATTGAATATTGTGAACGGACAGAAGGTGTATGTAAAGTAAAGCTTCGCCCCGCGATGATCAAGAAAAGCAACATCTATACTCATGTCCTGTTGTCGTTGACATTCATCATCGTCAACCTTATCACGCTGAACAATCAGGTTCCGTGGATTGACGAGGTGATGTTTCTCGACACATCCTACAACGCGGCTGTCCATGGTTCATGGGAAACCACGGCCTGGTACCGCGTGGCCGGGCAATACCCTTTCCCGACCTATCCCCCACTCTACCAAATGCTGGCCGCTGTCTGGATATGGCTTTGGGGTGGCAGTCTGATAGCAGTCAGAAGCTTGAACCTGATTATTACATTGATATTGGGTGCTGCCATCCTGCGGCTCATGGAGCGTCAAGGACTGCAACTGACGCCTTGGACAACAGCCCTATTCACGGTACTGCTGTGGGGCACCAGTGAAATGGCATGGATGTATCGGAACGGACGGCCCGACCTGCTGTGCGCTTTGGTTTTCGTCTTCACGATTCAGGCCGCCCGCAGCTATCTGTTGGAGAAGTCAGCAGCTGCCCGCATCGCTGTCATCGCTGCTTCGGCCCTGCTCACATGCTCTGGTATTCAGGCAGCCGTCTATCTATGTGGCATCTGGCTGTTTTTCTTCGTTGCGATGAAGGAGCAGCGCAAGGTGGGCATCCGTCTGCTGGGCCTCCTGCTGACAGGCATTTTGCTGGGGATGCTTTTGGTGGCACTCTTCATGCTGGCCCATGGCAGGCTGGTGGCCTTTGCCTGTAGCATCATACAGTATTCGGCCACGCTGTCAAGCTTTGCTTTGGTTGTAGTTCCTTGGGCTGGCAGGGTGCTGGGCTTCACCTCAACGCCCTACATAGATAAGTTGCTCGAACTATCTACAGCACCAGGCTTTCGCGAGCGGTTCGCCTCTATAATGGAATACAGCAGCTACCTCATCCTGTCGGCCATCGCTCTGGTTGCGTATATAACCTGTTTTCGGAATCATTCGCGAAATGGTCTAAGCCGGCAAGGATTTCTGTTGTTGCTGTGTGCGCTTTACGTGCCTTTCATCATGAACCTTGCAGGACGTTTCCCCGCCTATTACCGCTGGATGGCCTTTCTCCCTCTGCTGGCGGCCATCATGCAGGTGGCGGCCAGGCACAGATTGTGGTGTTCCGTTTTCGGCGTGGTGGCAATGCTGCTGAGTGCCAGCGGCATCAGGTCGATGTTGCCCGAGGGGCATTGGGACTACGGCAACCTGCGCAGGTTTGTGCAGCGGCAGCACTTCGCCCCGTCCGATGCTGTGGTTTGTCCTTTTTCTTTGTTCTACGAAATAAAGCCCGTCTGCGACACGTGCTATTTCGTGGGTGTCTTCCCGACGGAATTCTTGGAGCGTGTTGATTACGTCATCGAGGCGGCTGACGACGATGGGCTCATCGCTGACTACGTGAACGGGCTGAAAGCGGACACGGCTGTCGTGCTCACCGCCATAGACCGCTGCGAGCATCCTTCATTGACACTCTACCAGGTTCAGACGACACATGAATAGGCATGTCATCGCGCTACTGCGTCCACAGCAATGGCTGAAGAACGCTTTTGTCTTCACGCCCCTGTTCTTCGACCGCCGACTGGCCGACTGGGGCTATGTGTGGCCCTGCGTGCTGGCTTGCCTGGCTTTTTGCCTGGCTGCCAGCGGCATCTACTGCCTTAACGACATTCGCGACATCGAGGCCGACCGCCGGCACCCCGTGAAGCGTATGCGCCCGGTGGCCAGCGGTGCCGTCGGCATACGGACGGCTTACGCCACGATGGCTGCAGCGTGGATGGCGGCTTTCGCGCTGGTCGCCTTGGGGGGCTTTCGCTGCGACAGTGTCCGGCTGGGGCTGGCCGGTACGCTGCTGCTCTATATCGTCGTGAATGTGGCTTACAGCGTGAAGCTGAAGCAGATTTCCATTCTTGATGTCTTCATCGTCGCTGCGGGCTTTGTGCTGCGCGTTGTGGCTGGCGGGCTGGCTGCGGGCATCAGCCTGTCGCACTGGATCGTGCTTACCACGTTTTTGCTGGCGCTTTTCCTGGCGCTGGCGAAACGGCGCGACGACGTGGCGGTCTTCGAGGCGTCGGGCGTGAAGGCACGGAAGAATGTGGGGTGCTACAACATGGATTTCCTTGGGGCGGCCATCGGCATCCAGGGCAGCGTCACCACGGTGTGTTACATTCTCTACACCGTGTCGGACGATGTCGTGGAGCGCACCCATAGCCATTACCTCTATGCCACGTCTGTCTTTGTGCTGGCTGGCATTTTGCGCTATATGCAACTCGCCTTCGTCAGGCAGAAGGGGGGCAGCCCCACGAAAGTGCTGCTGCACGACCGCTTCATGCAGATTTGTGTCGCGGGCTGGTTAACGGCATTTGCCATCGTTCTCTATGTGTAAGCGAACGGGCGGAACTTTGGGGCAGAAGGAGACCGTAGTGGCGGCTTTCGACTTCGATGGTACATTGACCACAGCGGACACGCTGCTGGCGTTTGTCCGCTTCACCCACGGATGGCGGCGTGCTGCCACGGGGTTTCTGTGCCATGCCCACTGGCTGTTATTGATGAAGCTGGGACTTTACCCTGGCTGGAAGGTGAAGGAGAGGGTCTTTTCCCATTTCTATAAGGGGACGGCTCTGGGGCAGTTCGTGCAATGGGGGCGTGACTTTGCCGACGTGGCCCTGACGATGCTGAACGGCCAGACAGCGGAGAGGCTGCGGCAGCATCTGGCTGAAGGTCATAAGGTGTGTGTGGTCACGGCCAGCATCGACGAGTGGGTGCGCCCTGTCTGTGAGCGGCTGGGGGTCGGCACGGTGCTGGCCACACGCGTCGAGGTGTCGCCAGAGGGGGTATTGACCGGGCGTTTTCTGTCTCCCAACTGCCGTGGAGCGCAGAAGGTGGTACGGCTGCTGGAGGTTTTCCCCCGGCGGCAGTCCTACAGGCTCTATGCCTACGGTGACAGCCGTGGCGACGACGAGTTGCTGGCTTTGGCCGATGAGGGTGTTCGCATTAAGAAGTGAAAAGTAAAAAGTGAAGCGTGAAAAATCCAAGTTACATGAAGACTCTGACATCCCAGTAACTTAGATTTTTCACGCTTCACTTTTCACTTCCGAAGGACTACGACTATGCTTTCTTCGGAGCTGCTTTCTTGGCTGCGGGCTTTTTGGCGGCAGGCTTCTTGGCTGCGGGTCCCACCTCCTTGGGGGTGGGGGCTGTTGCCTTCTTGGCCTCAACGGGGTTGTACTTGGCCAGGAGCTTCTGCAGCTTTTCGATTTCCTTGTCCTTGGCGGCAATCTCGTCGTCCTGGTTCTGGATGGTGGTGATGAGCGAGTCGATTTCTTCGTTCTCGGCTCCGCCATAGAGGTTGTTGACGCGAGAGATGAAGTCGCCCAGGATGTTCATGTAGTTGGTGAAGGCATCGTAGGGCGAGTCGTAGATGCCACGGAACTGCATACCCGGCTTGGTGGTCATGAAGCGGAAGTTGTTCGAGGCCTGCAGGTAGTCCCAGTCCATCTTGATGCGGCGGTCGTCGCAGATGCGTACGCGGTCGGCCACGCTGTAGAGCTTGTTGAAGGCTTCACGCTGCAGGTGGTTGCCCAGCCAGCAGGATGTGTCACGCTCTTCATCCACCCAGGAGATGTTGTAGGGCACCTCCACGGCACCTACGCTCTTTTCGGCGCAAGCCTCCGACGGCAGGATGAAGCCGATGTTACGCTGCTTGGCCAATACAGGGATGGCCTTGAGGAACTCCAGGATGCCGCCCGACAGGGGATGGAAGATGCCAAAGGTCACCAATTCACCGAAGATGTTGATGATGTTTTCGCCTTCGGGTGTAGAAGCAATCCAGTCGAGCCACTGGTCGGCCATGAGCGGATGAGACGAGAAGCGCTCGGTGATGTCCTCCGAGAGGTTGATGTCGCGCATGAGGATTTTCAGGCGCGGGTCGAGTGCGCAATGGTAGATGTAGTGCGGCGACTTCCAGCCGAGCACCTGCTTGGCTCCTTCCGTGAGGATGCCCTTGAAGCCCATAGCTGCCACCTGTGCACCGATTTCGTCGTTGTAGATGAGCGATGAGTTGCGGAACACCTTTGGAGTCTTGCCAAAGAGTTCCTTGATTTTCTGGTTCATGCGCTTCACCTCCAGCTGGAAGCTTTCTTCGTTGGCCAGGGATGCCAGGCCGTGGCTGTAGGGTTCGCTCAGGAACTCCACCTGGCCGGTGGCATTGATTTCCTGCAAGAGGTCGATGACCTGGGGGGCATGGAACTCGAGTTGTTCCAGTCCAACGCACGAGAGCGAGAAGGCTACGCGGAATTCGGGGTTGTCTTTGCACATCTGTATCAGGGTCTGCAGGGCGGGCACGTAGCTGCGTTCTGCTATGTCGGTGATGGCGCGCTCGTTCTCGTAGTCATCGTAATAGTAGTGGTCGCGACCTATATCGAAGAAGCGGTAGCGCTTGAGATGTATTATCTGGTGAATCTCAAAATATAGACAAATCTTTTTCATTTTACAATCAGATTATTTGACAATTTTATAATTTTTACAATTGAAGACTCCCTCTGTCCTTCAGACATCTCCCCCCCCTATGGGGAGAAGCCTGCCGGATGGCGTTCCCTCCCATAGAGGGGAGGGTTAGGG
>R20__coassemble_668_pt1 | contig 23780 bp, 18 predicted proteins | sample R20__metabat2_low_PE_030 | metagenome-assembled genome bin R20 | reverse complement strand
GTCATATTCTCTTCTCACGATACTTGGTCCGACGGCATGTGGCAAGACAGCATTTGCCACACGCCTGGCTCTGCGTCTGGACGGAGAGATTATCAGCGCCGACAGCCGGCAGGTGTTTCGTGGCATGGACATCGGTACGGGCAAGGACCTGAGCGAATACGACCTTGAGGGCCGGCACATCCCCTACCACCTGATTGACACCCGCGAACCAGGTACGCGCTACAGCGTCTATCAGTTTCAGCAGGATTTCCAGGCGGCATACGCCGACATTGTGTCACGCGGCAAGACGCCCATCCTCTGCGGTGGTACAGGACTGTACATCGAAAGCATCATTCAGGGATATGACTTTCCAAAAATTGAAGATGAGGCGCGACAGAAGAACCGTCACGCGGCAGACCACCGAGAAAATACGGGTTTCACACCCTCTGCCTATCAGAGCCTGAACATCGGACTGCTCATCAGCCGTGAAGAACGACGCGAGAAAATATCACGGCGGCTGCGTGCCCGACTGGAAGAAGGCATGATTGACGAAATACGAGGACTGATTGCCCGTGGTGTATCGACCGAGGCGTTGATACGCTATGGACTTGAATATAAATACGTAACATTGTATCTGTTGGGGCAGCTCAGCTACGACGAGATGGTTCGGCTGCTGGAGATTGCCATCCACCAGTTTGCAAAACGGCAGATGACGTGGTTTCGTGGCATGGAGGAGCGTCGTGGCATTCCCATCCACTGGCTGCGTTGCGAATTGCCGATGGAAGAAAGAATTGATATTGCAGAAAATCTATGGATGAAACAAATAAACGAGAACAAAATCAGCAGCTCCGCTGGGGCGTAGTCTATAGTTCACACTCTGGTTCGCACAAGGCACACAAACGCTGGGCGCACATCCGCCGCTACATGGAAATGAAGGGTGTGCAGTATGACTTTGTGCAGTCGGAATCCTACGGTTCGGTGGAACGGCTCGTGACCATGCTGTGCCAAAATGGCTACCACACCATCGTCATTGTGGGGGGCGACGGCGCACTGAACGATGCCATCAATGCGGTGATGAACAACCGCGAATCGCTGCCCGCCGACTTTGCCTTGGGCACCATCCCCAACGGCATGGGAAATGACTTTGCACGCTTCTGGGGCTTTTCCGACGAAAACTTCCGCCAGACGGTGGACAGCCTGATTGCACACCGCACCCGCAAGGTCGATGTGGCCTATTGTGTGTATCACGATGACACCATTCCACAGAAACGCTACTTCCTGGACTGCATGAACATCGGGCTGGGCGCCAAACTCATCAAGGGCACCAACGATGCAGCCCGCCTCATCGGCTCCAAGCGCCTGTCCATCATCCCGGCTCTGCTTACGCGCATCTTCGAGCGCAAGTCCTTCAGCTTCAAGATAAAGATAGACACAGAGGAGATTGAAGGCGAATATATGTCGGTTTGCATTGGCAATGCGCTGGGCTACGGACAAACGCCCAACGCCGTGCCATACAGCGGCTTCCTCGACATCTCGGCCATCACACGCCCCAAATGGTGGCAACTGTTCGAGGGCTTCTGGCTGCTGGGCAAGGGACGTTTCCTCAACTACAAGAATGTTCACCCTTATCGCGCCAACAAGATTGTCATTGAGCAGTGCGAAAAGGCTTCTGTCAGTCTGGACGGTCTCTATCTGCACGGAAAAGACTTCATCCCCATGAAAATCGGGCTGGAACGCGAGGCCATTGATTTCATCATTTGATTCACCATTTACCATATAGCTCAACTTCCCATGAAACTTAGATTCTTCACTTTTGACTTTTTACTATTCACGTCCTTGCTCATCCTAATCAGCTGTGGCGCAAGCAATGAAGAAAAGGCTTACAGCCTGTTGAACGAAGCACGAATAGCTGCGGAGCAGCACCAATACGACGAAGCACGCGCACTGATTGACTCCTTGCGCAGCACTTATCCGAAAGAAATAGCCTGCAGAAAAGCCGCACTGGTTTTCTCCGACTCGTTGGAACTGGACGAAGCAAGGTTCTCCTTCGCCAAGGCCGACAGCGCACTGACCTTCAAGCGATTCGAGCTGGAGGACATGAAGAAGCAGTTTGTTTTGGAGAAAGATGAACGCTACCAAAGCGTGGGCAACTACGTCGTACCCTCACAGGCCGGCAGCAAGACCCACCTCCGCTTCTTTGCAGAAGTGAACGAAGAAGGGACCTTGCAGATTGTCACCATCGACGAACAGCGCAAATACCACTTCACCCAAGTGGCTGTGGGCGATGCACGCGGCAGTGCCGCCCTGCTCCCCTCCCATGCAACGGCAGAAGATGCCAAAGCCGTGGAGCGATGCTACCAGCTGGCCCGCCTCTTTGCCGACGTGAAAGCAGGCCAGCAGGAAGTGGAAAAGCAAATGCTGAAAGTCCGCTTCTACGAACAGAAGATTGAGCGGGGGAACAACAAATAAAGAAAAACGGATGCACCTCCAGAAAGGATGCATCCGTTTTTCTTTATCGTGTAACCAAATGATTATTCGGCACGCAGCGTGTAGCGCTTGAAGTCGGTGATGGTCAGTTCCTTGTCAACAGACTGGAGGTACTGCTTCACGCTGATCTTGCTATCGTCGATGTAAGCCTGGTCGAGGAGGCAGTTCTCCTTGAAGAACTTGTTGAGCATACCCTGAGCGATGTTCTGAATCATCTGCTCTGGCAGGCTTGCAGCCTTCTCTTCAGCAACGGTCTTCTTGATTTCACGAGCCTTGGCAGCATCTTCAGCTGTAATCCAGCCCTTAGCCTGGTTAGACTCAATGTGATCCTCACTGTCAACGTGAGCCGGGTTGATGCCAGCCTTCTTCAGTGCAACCTCAACGGCCTTGGCAATCTGGTTCTCCTTGGCCTTCTCAATGTCAGCCTTGAATTCCGCATCCTTAGTAGCCTGGGGAACAGAAGCCTCATCCAGCGCAACAGGATTCATGGCAGCTACCTGCATGGCGATGTTCTTGCCCACCTGCTCGTCAGTCTTCTTGTTCAGAGCAACAAGTGTGCAGAGGAAGTTGCCAGCCATGTGGTTGTAGGCAATGATGTTTTCGCCCTCAACAGTTGCATAACCATCGAGTTCCATCTTCTCGCCTGTAACACCTGAACGGTTCACCACTGCATCGGCAACAGTTTCGCCGTTCACGGTCAGTGCCTTTACTTCATCCAGAGTCTTGGCCTTTGCTGCAACGGCTGCATCGATGATGGCATTTGCCAATGCAACAAAATCAGCGTTCTTTGCCACGAAGTCGGTTTCACACTTCAGGGCAATCATAGCACCGAAGTTGCCGTCAACCTTTGCAAGTACGCAACCTTCAGCTGCTTCACGGTCGGAACGCTTTGCAGCTACAAGCTGACCCTTCTTGCGAAGAATCTCCATTGCTGCATCCATGTCACCATTAGCCTCAGTCAGTGCCTTCTTGCAATCCATAAGGCCAGCCTGAGTCTTCTGGCGGAGTTTATTGATATCTGCTAATGTAATAGCCATAGTTTTATTTACGATTTGACAATTTACGATTTGACAATGATAGACAAATGTATAATTGTCGATTTACAAATTAAGAAATTACGATTTATTCTGCGGCGGGAGTCTCTTCGGCTGCAGCTTCTTCTACAGGAGCCTCGTCCTCAGCTTCAGCCTGCTTTTCGCCAGCGGCTTCCATGTCAACCTTCTCAGCCTTGCGCTCGTCGATACCTTCCTGAATGGCGTCGCAAACGGCACCGAGGATAACCTCAACAGACTTGGTTGAATCGTCGTTTGCAGGAATTACGAAATCGATGTCGTTAGGGTTAGAGTTGGTATCGACAATAGCGAATACTGGAATACCCAGACGGTTAGCTTCAGCCACTGCGATGTGTTCCTTGCTGACATCAACAACGAACAGAGCTGATGGCAGACGAGTCAGGTCGGCAATTGAACCGAGGTTCTTTTCCAGCTTGGCACGCTTGCGCTGAATCTGCAGGTTTTCACGCTTTGACAGCTTGTCGTAAGTACCGTCAGCCAACAGCTTGTCGATATTGGACATCTTCTTCACAGCCTTGCGGATGGTTGGGAAGTTGGTAAGCATACCGCCTGGCCAACGCTCGATGACGTAAGGCATACCGACGGCCTGAGCCTTCTCGGCTACGATGTCCTTGGCCTGTTTCTTGGTTGCAACGAAAAGGATGCGCTTGCCGCTCTTGGCAATCTGCTTCAGGGCGTCAGCAGCCTGTTCTGTCTTTGCAACAGTCTTGTGAAGGTCAATAATATGAATGCCATTGCGCTCCATGAAGATGTAAGGAGCCATTGCTGGATTCCATTTGCGCTTGAGGTGACCGAAATGCGCACCTGCTGCGAGCAGGGTATCAAAATCTAATCTTGCCATGATCTTTGAGTTTTGTTTACTTTCTTTTTAGTTAATAAATACTTGTTTGTTAACCAACCACAGAGTAGCCGCCCCAACAGGACGAGTCTCTGCAGTTTAGATACTAAACAGTTCCATATTTTAACGCTTAGAGAACTGGAAGCGACGGCGTGCCTTTGGACGACCTGGCTTCTTACGTTCAACAACGCGTGCATCACGAGTGATAAAGCCTTCAGCGCGGAGTGCCTTCTTGTCTTCCTCGTTAATCTTCACGAGAGCACGAGCAATGGCAAGGCGGAGAGCCTGGCTCTGGCCTGTATAGCCACCGCCACAGAGATTAGCCTTGATGTCATACTTCTCGGCTACACCCAGCAGGTTGAGCGGCTGCTTAACCACAAACTGAACGAGTTCTGATGGGAAATAGTCTGCGAGTTCACGCTTATTGATAACAATCTTACCAGTACCTTCTTTCAGGTAAACGCGGGCAACTGCGGCCTTACGACGACCCAGTGCATTGATTACTTCTGCCATATACCTTCGTGCTTATTTTAAAAGGTTAATATCAAGTGAAACTGGCTTCTGAGCCTGCTGCTGATGCTCCGGACCCTCATAAATCTTGAGGTGGTTGGGTTCAGAAAGATGTCTGCCAAGGATACCCTTCGGAAGCATACCCTTAATGGCATGGCGCAGAATCTTCTCGTAGCCATTGGCACGCTTGGTCATCTCGGCGTATGTTACCTTCTTCTGACCGCCAGCATATCCCGAGAACGAGATGTACAGCTTCTGGCTTTCCTTTGCACCTGATACCTGAATCTGGTTTGCATTGATGATGATGACGTTGTCACCACAGTCCATGTTCGGTGTGAAGCATGGCTTGTACTTTCCACGAAGTACCTTTGCGACCTTCGATGCCAGACGACCCAGTGTCTGTCCTGAGGCATCCACAACAACCCACTGCTTGTTAGCAGCTTCGGTGTTGACGTAGTTCGTCTTTAAACTTAAAGTGTTCATTTAATAAATAATGTAATAAATTGTTTGTAATTTCTCGGCTGCCTTTGTTCACCGAGCACCCGACGCTTGTCGCAGTGTTTTGTGCCACCAGAGGTTGCATCACCCCCAGTGGTTTTGTAATCCATGATTCACGGACTGCCATCCCTGTTTTCAGAATGCACTATCCACACACGGATTAAGGCCCACCTGAATGAGCCATCGATAATAATCGGCGTGCAAAGGTACGATTTTCTTCCTTCCCGGCAATGATTTTTAAGTTTTTTTTGATATTTCTACGGAAAAACATTACCTTTGCAACCAAAATCCGGTGTAAAAATGCCAAAGTATATGACATGAAACATAAGAATCTCATCATCTGGGTGCTCTGCACGCTCCTTGCCACAACAGCTACAGGGCAAACTTACAAGCGACTCACGAACCTGCCGCACGTCTATATCGAGACCTTCAACCGTGCTGCCATCAACAGCAAGACCACCTACATCTACGCCACCATGTATTATGTGGATGAGGAAGACAACGTGACCCGCTACGACTCCGTCCAGATCCGTGGCCGTGGCAACTCCACCTGGAACCTGTCGAAGAAGCCCTACAAAATCAAGTTCCAGCAGAAGGAGAAGTTCCTGGGCAAAGGCTATGCCAAGGCCAAGAAATGGACCCTGCTGGCCAACGCCGGCGACAAGACGCTGATGCGCAATGCCGTCACGTCGCTGATGGGCGATTTCCTGGGCATGAAAAACAATCCAGCCCACCGTTTCGTTGACTTCACGTTGAACGGGAACTACCGAGGCAACTACCAAATCAGCGACCAGGTGGAAGTGCGTCCACACCGTGTCAATATCACAGAGCAAGACTATCCGCTCACTTCAACCAGCGACATCACGGGCGGCTACCTGCTGGAGGTGGACGGCTTCATGGACGGCAACTATTTCACCACCAGCACTTATCAAGTCCCCATCCGCATCCACTATCCTGACGATGAGGACATTGCCAGCGAACAAAACACGTACATCCGCAATTATATCCGCGACTTCGAGCAAACGCTGTCAGGCAGCGACTATGCCGATGCCGAGAAAGGCTACCGCCGTTGGGTCGATTCCACCTCGCTGGCCAACTGGTTCATCGCCACCGAAGTGAGCGGCAACATCGACGGCTACTACTCCACCTATTTCTATAAGGACCAGCAAGACTCTCTGCTCTACTGGGGGCCGCTGTGGGACTACGACATTGCCTACGACAACGACTGGCGCATCACGGGCACCGTCGGCAAGCTGATGACCGATGCCGGCTACGGCAAGACCAAGGAATGGCTCAACCGCATGTGGACCGACCCCTGGTTTGCGCGCCTGGTGAACCGGCGCTACCAGCAAGTGGTGGATGCCGGGCTGGAGGCATACCTCTACCAGCAGATAGACTCCATAGCACAGCTGCTTGGCGAGTCGCAACAGCTCAACTACCAGAAGTGGGGCATCAACACCCGCGCCTATCACGAAGTGGTGCTCTATTCGTCCTACGATGAATACATCGGCCACCTGAAATCCTTCATCAACAACCACATCAGCTACCTGCAGACGGCCTTTGCCGGGAAGAAGCCCGCTGAACCCACACCGCCATTCACCGCCACCAACCACTATTACCGCATCACAAATGCCAACACAGGCATGGCCATTACAACCTACGGGAAGAGCGGACAGCCCGGCGACCCCATCTGCAGCTGGCAGAGCATCGCCACCGAACCTTCGCAGCAGTGGCGCATCATCCCCGTGGGCGACCACTTCATGCTCATCAACCGCCAGGGCGGCATGGCCCTGAACGACCCCACCCCAGACCCCTCAGACGCCACCACCAACGTGGGCACCCAGCTGGACACGGCGCAGCCCGACACAGAGGACGACCGCCAGCTCTGGACCCTTACGCCACAGGGCACAAAGGGCTACTACAACCTGACCAACCGGCACACCCAGCACACCGCCAACCTGAACGGCGGCGGACGGGGAAACGGCACCAGCGTGCTGAGCTACACCACCGACTCGCGCAACGCATCGAGTACCAACCGCCTGTGGTACCTCACGGCTGAAGACGAGGTGGAAGACAATTCCAACGACATTGCCTCCATCGAGCCGGAAGCATACGCCTTGGCCTACAATCCACAGAGCAGGGTCCTGCACTTCGGTGCTGAAGTGCCGTCGCAGCTCACCTTCACGGCAAGCATCTATTCCAGCAACGGCCTACTGCTGCGCCAGTTCCCTGCCTCCGAGCCCTGCTCCGTGGCCGACCTCCCGAGCGGCATCTACATCGTGATATGGTGCACAGGCGGCACAACACATTCCACCAAACTCCGCATCGCCCACTAACCAACACCCCATCCGCCATTGCCTCCATATCAAGAATACGGCCCCTGGCTGACCCGGCTGCTTGGCTGCAAGGTGCAGAAAATCTCCATCAACGCCGGCTTCACCTGCCCCAACCGCGATGGCCGCGTGGGCACGGGCGGTTGCACCTATTGCAACAACCAGACCTTCAACCCCGCCTACTGCGAAACCCATAAGTCCATCACCCGGCAGCTGGAGGAAGGCAAGCAGTTCTTTGCCAGGAAATACCCCACGATGAAATACCTGGCCTACTTCCAGGCCTACACCAACACCTACGACACGCTGGAGCGCCTCACGGCCCGATACGAAGAGGCGCTGGCCGTCGAGGACGTCATCGGGCTGGTCATCGGCACACGCCCCGACTGTATGCCGGACGAACTTCTTCACTACCTGCAGCAGCTCAGCCACACCCACGCCGTCCTGGTGGAATACGGCGTGGAGTCCATCTACGACACCACCCTGCTCCGCATCAACCGTGGCCACACCCACGCACAGAGCGTCGATGCCATCCGGCGCACAGCCGCCTGTGGGCTGCCCGTCGGCATCCACATGATTCTTGGACTGCCAGGCGAAAGTAAAGAAATGATTATCAACGAGGCAAAAGTGCTTTCCGCCCTGCCCGTCACCAGCCTCAAGCTGCATCAGCTGCAACTCATTCGCGGCACACAGATGGCTGCGGAATACCAGCAACGGCCTACAGACTTCCACCGTTTCACCCCCGACGAATACATCGACCTCGTGACAGACTTCATGGCCCACCTCAGGCCCGACATCGTGCTTGAGCGCTTCGTGTCGCAGTCACCCGCCTCCCTGCTTGCCGTTCCTGGCTGGGGGCTGAAGAACCATGAATTTACCGACCGCCTGCGCAAGCACCTCGCGGCGCGGCACATCTGGCAGGGAATGTACTACACATAGCCGATTCCGCAACGCTTCAACACCACCCTTACGACACGCCATCGCCACAGTCGCGACGATGTTTCGCCACGGTCGCAACGATGCACGGCCACGGTCGTGACGATGCACGGCCACGGTCGTGACGATGCACGGCCACGGTCGCGACGATGCACGGCCACAGTCGCGACGATGCACGGCCACGGTCGCGACGATGCACGGCCACGGTCGCGACGATGCACGGCCACGCCGCTGGCGATGCATCGCCGCGCCACCTTTACACTTTTTCTACTGAGTTTTTTGAAGTAAAGGTTCATTTTCAGGCTACACCAATAGATTATCAACAAGTTAACGCCAAAAAAGGTTCATAAAAGGTTCATAAAAGGTTCATAAAAGGTTCACTATTTGACGGTTTTATGGACAATATTTTGGCAAACAATCACAAAAAACCAACTGCGGCAGGGGCTTGTTTGGAAAAAAACACGTAACTTTGCAACTCCATTCAGAGAAAGAAGATGAAACACTTGACACACGAAGATATATTGCAGGCGCTGGCACCCTCCATCTTCAGCCAGATTGGCCAGACGGCAGACAAGCTGGGACTGGACTGCTACGTGATAGGCGGCTGGGTGCGCGACCTCTTTCTGGAACGTCCGTCGAAGGACATCGACGTGGTGGTGGTGGGCAAGGGCGTGGAACGCCCGGGCATCGTGCTGGCCGAGGCGCTGAAGGCGCGGCTGGGCAAGGCACACATCGCCATCTACCGCAACTTCGGCACGGCGCAACTGCGCTGGAAGCAGCTGGAGGTGGAGTTTGTGGGCGCACGGCGCGAGAGCTACGACCGCAACTCACGCAAGCCCGTGACCGAGGACGGCACCCTGGAAGAAGACCAGGACCGCCGCGACTTCACCATCAACGCCATGGCCTTGTGTCTGAACCAGAAGCGGTTTGGCGAACTCATCGACCCCTTCGACGGGCTGCTCGACCTGGAAGACCGCCTGATTGCCACGCCGCTGAACCCCGACATCACCTTCAGCGACGACCCCCTGCGCATGATGCGCTGCATCCGTTTTGCCACGCAACTGAACTTCCACATCGAGGACGAGACCTTCGAGGCCCTGGAGCGCAACAGGGAGCGCATACAGATTGTGAGCGGCGAGCGCATCAGCGACGAACTGAACAAAATCATACTCTCGCCCACCCCGTCCAGAGGTTTCATCGACCTGGAACGCTCTGGGCTGCTGCCGCTCATCTTCCCCGAACTGGCAACCCTGCAAGGGGTGGAGACCCGTGGCGGAAAAGCGCACAAGGACAACTTCTACCACACGCTGGAGGTGCTGGACAATGTGGCCCGCGAGAGCCAGTCCCTATGGCTGCGCTGGGCTGCCCTGCTGCACGACATCGGCAAGCCCAAGTCGAAGCGGTGGGATTCCCTGCTGGGCTGGACGTTCCACAACCACAACGACATCGGCGCACGAATGGTGCCGAACATTTTCCGTAGGATGAAGTTGCCGATGAACGAGAAGATGAAGTACGTGGAAAAGCTGGTGGAGCTGCACATGCGCCCCATCGTGATAGCCGACGATGTGGTGACGGACAGCGCCGTAAGGCGTCTGCTGTTCGAGGCTGGCGATGACATCGACGACCTGATGCTGCTCTGCACGGCTGACATCACCTCGAAAAACGAAGAAAAGAAGCGCCGTTTCCGCCAAAACTTCGAACTGGTGCGCCAGAAGCTGATTGACATTGAAGAGAAAGACCGTATCCGCAACTTCCAGCCACCCGTAAGCGGCGAAGAAATCATGGCGCTGTTCGGTCTGAAGCCGTGCCGCGAGGTAGGCATACTGAAAAATGCCATCAAAGATGCCATTCTGGACGGCCAAATCCCCAACGAGCACGCCGCCGCCAAGGATTTATTGCTGGCCGAAGCCGAAAAATTAGGATTAAGTGCAAAGTTATAATGAAATAATGTGTACCTTTGCCGCAGAGACTATATAGCTATAGAAACCATAGAGACACTAAACAAAAAACAAAATACAATGAAAGCACTACTTACCATTGCCCTCGGCCTATCGCTGTTTGCACAGAACGCCGTAGCACAGACCAAACAGGAGGTTCTCTCCGCCATTGAGAAAGTAAACAACTACTGGCAAGCCCACAACACGGCACATTGCCGTGGATTCTGGGACAATGCCGCCTACTTCACAGGCAACCAGGCCGTATATGAACTGACTGGCAAGCAGCAGTATCTGGACTATGCCGTGGAATGGGCCGAATATAACCACTGGAAGGGTGCCACGCAACGCGACAAACAGAAATGGCGCTACCAGACCTATGGCGAAGGTATGGATTTCGTATTGTTTGCCGACTGGCAAATCTGTTTCCAGGTATATATCGACCTGTACAAGCAGGAGCACCGCGCCGAAAGGCTGGAACGCTGCCTCGAAGTGATGTGCTATCAGGCCAGCACGCCACAGGTAGATTACTGGTGGTGGGCCGACGCCCTCTACATGGGTCTGCCTATTTTCACGAAACTTTACACTGTAACACACGACCAAAAGTTGCTTGACAAGCAGTATGAGTGCTTCCGCTGGACAGACAGCCTGCTCTTCGACACAGAGGCACAGCTCTATTACCGCGACGGGAAGTATGTCTATCCGAAAGTGAAGACGGCCTGCAACGAAGGCAAAAGCTTCTGGGCACGTGGAGCCGGCTGGGTGTTGGCCGGACTGGCCAAGGTGCTGCAAGACCTGCCCAAAGACAGCAAATACAGGGCTTTCTATCTGGACCGCTTCCGCAAACTGGCCGCTGGCGTGAAAGCCTGTCAGCAGGATGGTGGCTACTGGAGCCGCTCCATGCTCTGCGAGGCCGATGCCCCGGGCTACGAAACCAGCGGTACTGCCTTCTTCACCTACGGCATACTGTGGGGCGTGAACAATGGCCTGTTGCCAGCCAAGGACTACAAGGAGTGCATCGGCAAGGCCTGGAACTACCTCTACACCAAGGCACTGCAAGCCGACGGCAGCATTGGCTTTGTGCAGCCTATTGGCGAAAAGCCTGACCCCACGCGCACGGTAGATGCCCATTCACAGGCTCCATTTGGCACAGGCGCATGGTTGCTGGCCGCCTGTGAATACAGCAAATATCTGAAGAACTGAACAGATGGGGCTGATTAGACGAACAAGAACACATAAAACATAAAAACAAACATGAAACAATTTCTCAAGTACGTACTTGCCACAGTAGTGGGCATGATGATTGTTGGCGTGATATTCACGTTCTTTGCCATTTCAACCATGATTGGAATGGCAAGTATGAAGTCAGGAAATGTAACAGTGGAAGACAACACTGTGCTGGTTATCAAACTGGAAGGCAGCATCGACGAGCGTTCCGACAGCAATCCGCTGGCATCGCTGCTGGGCAATTCGCTGGTTGAACAGCAGGGGCTGACCAACATGCTGAAAGCCATCGAAGAGGCCAAGACCAACGAAAAAATCAAAGGTATCTATATTGAAGCTGGCGCATTTACAGGTGCTGCCCCAGCCATGCTGCAGGAAATCCGCAACGCACTGGTTGACTTCAAGAAGTCTTCACACAAGTTCATCGTGAGCTACGGTGATGACTATACACAAGGATGCTACTATCTGAGCAGTGTGGCCGACTCCGTCATTATCAACCCACAGGGCGTGATTGACTGGCGCGGCATGGCCATGCAGACCATGTACTACAAGGACCTGCTCGACAAGGTGGGCGTGAAGATGCAGGTGTTCAAGGTGGGCACCTACAAGAGTGCCGTGGAGCCATACATCCTGAACGACATGAGCGATGCGAACCGCGAGCAACTGACACAGATTTCCACAGAGATTTGGGATAACATGGTGAAAGAAGTGGGCAAAAGCCGCCACCTGACAGAGTGGGAACTGAACCAGCTGGCAGATTCGTGCATGGCATTTACCCCCGCCAAGGAATACAAGAAAGCCAAACTGGTGGACAAGCTGGCCTACAGCGACGCTGTGCCACAAATCATCTGCCACTTCATGAAGGATGTGGATGACCCCGAAGACTATCACACCATCACCGTGAACGACCTGGCCAGCGCGGCCAAGAATGAGCCAAAGGGCACCAGCGGCAACATCATCGCCGTGTATTATGCCTACGGCGACATTGTGCAAGAACCTTCTACTGGCTTCGGAGGCTTGAACGGAAATCATGAAATTGTAGGCAAGGAGGTCATCAAGGACCTGCACAAACTGGCCGAAGACGACGACGTGAAAGCAGTGGTGCTGCGCGTCAACTCACCGGGCGGCAGTGCATACGCCAGTGAGCAGATTTGGCATGAAGTAATGAACATCAAGCAGAAGAAGCCCATCATCGTCAGCATGGGTGGCTATGCTGCCAGTGGCGGCTACTACATCAGCTGCGCAGCCGACTGGATTGTGGCTGAACCGACAACGCTGACTGGTTCGATTGGCATTTTTGGCATGATTCCAGATGCCAGCGAACTGATGACCAAAAAGCTGGGATTGCATGTAGCCACCGTGAAGACCAACGAACATGCAGATATGGGCATAAGCATGGCTAATGCACGCCCATTCAATGCCAACGAGAGTGCGCTCATCCAGAACTACATCAACAATGGCTACGAACTGTTCACCAAGCGTTGCGCCGACGGACGCAAGATGAAGCAGCAGGACATCAAGGCCATTGCCGAAGGCCGTGTGTGGACAGGCGAACATGCCAAGCAGTTGAAACTGGTTGACCAGCTGGGCAGCCTGAAGGACGCCATCGCCGTAGCCGAAAAGAGGGCAAAGGTGAAGGAATACAGCATCATGGAGTACCCTGGCAGCAGCAGCATCTTCGAAAACTTGCTCAACGAAGTGAACGGCGACAGCTACGCCGACAGGCAAATGAAAGCCTCGCTGGGCGAATACTACGACATGTTTGGCCAGTTGAAGAGAATCAACAACAAGACTGGCATCCAGGCCAGCCTGCCCTACTATCTGATGTTTAATTTGTAAGAAAAGCCTGACTGTATATTTCCAAGCCCCATGGAAGGCGACCACATCAAGACCTACCCACTGCTCACCCCCCTCTCCTGGTTCTATGCTGCGGGGGTCATGTTGCGCAATGCCCTGTTTGACTGCGGCATTCTGCACAGCCGGCAGTTTGATGTGCCCGTCATCAGCGTGGGCAACCTGACCGTCGGTGGAACAGGAAAAACCCCTCACACAGAATATCTGATCAGGCTGTTAAGCCAAAACTATCAGGTGGCCGTCCTTTCACGCGGTTACAAGCGCAAATCGAAAGGCTTTGTACTGGCACAGGCCGACACACCCATGCAACAGATTGGCGACGAGCCTTACCAGATGAAACAGAAATTCCCCGATGTGCATGTGGCCGTGGACAAAGACCGCAGTCATGGCATTACAGAACTGTGCAAGCCCAACGTCAAGCCACCCGTCGAAGTCGTATTGCTTGACGATGCCTACCAGCACCGCTACGTGAAACCCGGCATCAACATCCTGCTGATGGACTATCACCGTCTGATATACTTCGACCGTCTGCTGCCAGCAGGCCGACTGCGCGAACCACAGTCAGGAAAGATGCGGGCCGACATCGTCATCGTGACCAAATGCCCCACCTACATCACCCCAATGGATATGCGCGGCATTGAACGGACGCTGAATTTGCAGCCATGGCAAAAACTTTTCTTCTCCACCTACCACTATCCGTCCACCTTGAGCAATGTGGATGAACAGCCTTTGCTGGTGACAGGCATTGCATCGCCCCAACAGATGGAGTATGACCTCAGGAAGGTGATTCCGCAGTTCGACATGATGACATTTCCCGACCATCACGCCTACACGAAGAAAGACATCGAGCGCATCAGGAAACGTGCCAACGGGCATACCATCCTGACTACCGAGAAGGACGCCACACGACTGACAGGCCTGGACGTGCAGGTCATCCCCATCGAAGTGGCTTTCATCGGCAACAACAAACAGGAAGAGTTTAACAAAACCATATTAAGCTATGTTCAAACAAATAAAAGAAACAGCTGCATTCTTGAAGGAAAGAATGCACACACAGCCTGAGACGGCCATCATTCTGGGGTCGGGACTGGGCAAGCTGGTTGACGATATAAGCATCGAAAAAGAAATACCCTATTCCGAGATACCCAACATGCCCGTCTCCACAGTGGAGGGCCATGCCGGCAAGTTGCTTTTTGGCAAGCTCGGCGACAAGGACATCATGGCCATGGAGGGACGCTTCCACTACTATGAAGGTTATTCCATGAAGGAAGTGACATTCCCCATCCGCGTGATGTACGAACTGGGCATCAAGAACCTCATCGTAAGCAATGCTGCTGGCGGCATGAACCCCGCCTTCAAAGTGGGCGACCTGATGATTATCGAAGACCACATCAACAGTTTCCCTGAAAACCCGCTCCGTGGCAAGAACTTCCCGACAGGTCCACGCTTCCCCTCCATGCACGAAGCATACGACCCCAGGTTTATCCGCATTGTGGAAGATGCAGCCCAAAAGCTGAACATCAAACTTCATAAAGGAGTATATGTAGGCACAGCAGGTCCCACCTTCGAGACACCCGCCGAATACCGCATGTTCAAGGCGTGGGGTGGCGACGCTGTAGGCATGAGCACCGTGCCGGAAGTCATCGTGGCCGTGCACTGCGGCATCAAAGTGTTTGGCATGAGTGTCATCACCGACCTGGGCGGATTCGATGTGCCCGTGCAGGTGAGCCATGAGGAAGTGCAAGAGGCAGCCAACAATGCACAGCCCAAAATGACGGCATTGATGAAAGAACTGATTAAGAACATATAATGGCACGGACGGAAATAAACACGCTGGGCGAGTTTGGCCTGATTGACCATCTGACCCGGAGCATTGAATTGAAGAATGCAGAAACGCGATATGGCGTGGGCGACGACTGCGCCGTATTGGCCTACCCTGCCGACAAAGAGGTGCTGGTGACGACCGACCTGCTGATGGAAGGTGTGCACTTCGACCTCACCTATATGCCCCTGAAACACTTGGGCTACAAAAGCGCGATGGTGAACCTGAGCGACATCTACGCCATGGGCGGAATGCCCAAGCAGATAACGGTCAGCCTGGCACTGAGCAAACGCTTCTGTGTGGAAGACATGGAGGATTTCTACGATGGCCTGCATTTGGCATGTGAACGCCACGGTGTAGATATCGTAGGAGGCGACACCACCAGCAGCATGACAGGACTGGCCATCAGCATCACAGCCATAGGCGAAGTGGAGCGCGGCAAGGCTATCTATCGCAACGGCGCCAAACCGACCGACATTATCTGTGTAAGCGGTGACCTCGGGGCTGCCTACATGGGATTCCAGCTGCTGGAACGCGAGAAACAGGTCTATTACAAACAGATAGAAGAAATAGAACAGAAACGCGCTGCCACCACCGACCCAAACACGAAAGCCCAGCTGGAGCAGCAACTGGCACAGGTGTCTCAACCCGACTTCTCAGGCAAGGAATACCTCATCGAGCGACAGATGAAGCCCGAAGCACGCCGCGACATCGTCCTGCGCCTGCGCGAACTGGGAATACAGCCCACAGCCATGATGGACATCAGCGACGGACTCAGCAGCGAACTGATGCACATCTGCAAGCAGAGCAAGGTGGGGTGCCGCGTGTATGAAGACCGCCTCCCCATTGACTATCAGACTGCCGTGATGAGCGAAGAGATGAACATGAACCTCAGCACCGCCGCCCTCAACGGCGGCGAGGACTACGAACTGCTCTTCACCGTCCCCATTGCCGACCACGAGAAGATTGAACAAATGGAAGGCGTCAAGGAAATTGGCTACATCACCAAGCCCGAGCTGGGCCAGATGCTCATCACCCGCGACGGCAGCGAATTTGAGCTGAAAGCCCAAGGCTGGAACCATTTAGAGAACAAATAATTGACAAACCGTACAGAATAGTCCACCCAGAAACCATAAAGACTATAAAATAGTTCCCCATGAAGAAAATCCTATTTCCCCTCCTCTTTCTTGCCGCCGCCACAACGGTGCAAGCCCAAAACTTTGCCAAGCGCATGGGCTTTGATCACGACCTCTTCAATCACCTCGACCTCTCTGTTACCGCAGGAACGACTGGTGTCGGCTTCGACCTCGCCATGCCTGTTGGCAAATACCTGCAAGTGCGCACAGGTGCAGCCTTCATGCCCAAAATCCACTATGACATGCTTTTCGATGTCATGGTGGGCGACCAGACGCTGCACTCACTCAAAAAAGAATCAGGTTTCCAGCAGATGATCAACAAACTGGAAAGCCTGACTGGAATCGTCGTGAAGGACAAAGTCACAATGGTTGGCGAACCTTCGTTCAACAACTTCAAGTTCCTCATCGACGTATTCCCCTTCCGCAACAAGCATTGGCACATCACAGCGGGCTTCTACATTGGAAACGGCATGTTGGGCTATGCCTACAACAAAACAGACGATATGGCTTCGTTGCTTGGTGTGATGCTCTTCAACAATCTGTACGACAGAATAAACAACGCCAAAGAGGCGAACACCGACATCGAGGGACTGAACTTCTCTCTCCCAGAGGACTACACCGAGAAAGTTCTCTCTTATGGACGAATGAGTCTGCCCGAAGGATATTACTCGCACGACATCTATGCCACCGAGAATGTCTATTGGGATCACGATGTCAAGGAAGTCTATATAGACAAAGACGTAGAGTCGGACACTTATAATGAAGTGGTTGAGAAATACATCCACCACAAGGGCGACCTGAAAGTCGCTAAAGGCGATGTCATCCACAAGAAGGGAGACCCCTATCTGATTGAGCCCAACGAAGAAGGCATGGTGAAAGTGCAGGCCAAAATCAAGCGTTTCAAGCCCTATCTGGGCTTTGGCTATGGCGGTCCAATCTCCAAAGATCATAAAACCAGCATCTCTTTCGATGCCGGCCTGATGTTCTGGGGCGGAACGCCCAATGTCATTGTGCACGATGGCATCGACCTCATCAACGACGTGGAGGGCACGCAATACCAAGTGGCCGACTACGTAAAGTTCATCAAGAAATTCAAGTGCTTCCCTGTCATCAGCCTCCGCATCACACAGCGGCTTTTCTAAAAAAAACACAGAGGGCACAGAGAAGACAGAGTACACAGAGCTATAGCACTAAACAGAACAGAGCACATGGAGTTTTTATACTCTGTGTGCTCTGCTTTCCTTGTGTACCCTGTGCTCTCTATCGGATAAAGACCTTGCGCACCGTGCCGTCGGTATATTTCACGATGTTGATGCCCTTTGCCGGGGCCTGCAGTTGTGCACCGCTAAGCGAATAATAAGTTTCCACTTCGGGGGCATCAGCCTCCACGCCCTCAACACCGGCCAGGATTTCGTTGTAATCCTTCTCGCTGATGATGGTGAGTTCGGCAGGTGTGCCTGTTGGTACAGACAGGTACGACTGGTTGGCCTGTAGGCAATACATACCGTTGCACAGATTCAACATATCGTTGGTGGCTGTGATATAGCCCAGATTGCCATCTGCCGTCAATCCCAGCACACGCATGGTCGTGACATCATACTGCGTCTTGGCATTCTTGCTTTTGGCACGATTGGGATTGCTAAAATAAACGCCTTTCAGACAATTCCCTGTTGGAGCATTAAAAGTGCCCGTCGTCAATGCCAGCTTATTGTTAGCCGCATCAGTTGAAGAACACTCAATGATAACAGGAACTGCCGCCGGAATCGTGCCCGTGATTTCCTTCATCACAGCCAAAGCGCGCTTTTTGTCAACCTTACTGATATAGTAGGCTTTCATGCCTGATGAATAGAACGAAAAGGGGAACGACACATAATAAGGCGCATAATGCTTACCACCAGCAGAAATCGCGGGGGCGACGGCCACATAATTATCCGTTTGATTTATTGGAAAAACATTCCACTGCGTATATTCATTCACCTTACCCGTTGTCTCAAGCTGGCCCTGATCCTTGCGAGTCGTGGTCGTCGCATCGGCCAAGTAAAGCGTAAGACCGCTTTCCGAAGCAAAAACCTGATAGCGGTTGGACTTAGCCGTGCCATCAATCATCACATAATGACTGATGATGGAATAGACGGAAGTGCCCTGAGCAATCAGGTCGCCACGCTGCAAAGCGACGGAAGACTGCTCGACAAGCTTGTAGTAAACAACTCCAGAAGGATCTGTCAGGTGATTGACGGTAGAACAATCGCGCCACAACTGGATAGCACCCATGTCGGCACTCTGGTTCGTATAATCCAAAGATCCCGTGTTATCACAAATATAGGCATAACGAGAGCTTTTCTGGTTCATCACCCGGTAATAGCCGCTACCGTTAATCTGGGCAAAAGCCGTCTGCAGTATGGCTGCCAACAAAAATGACAAAACAATTCTTTTTACCATAGGCTTTCGGTTTTAAAAAGAACTGGCCTGTCCTGGCATTGGTATGGACAGACCAGTTCCCTATGTGTTTGTTATTGATTGGAATCAAAGCTTATTCAGCAATACAGATAGAAGCGCGGTTGAGAGGCTGGTTGTCTGGGTAAGGCTGCTCGGTGTCGCCCTTGGCCTTCACGGTGATGCGGCTGGCATCGATGCCGTTAGCCTTCAGGTAGTCGGCAACCACCTTGGCGCGAGCCTCAGAATACTTCATGTTGATGCGTGGGTTACCGGTGCCACGGTCAGCATAACCTGTAACAGAAACCTTTGCATCCGGGTACTTCTTCATGTAAGCCACCACTTCGTCAACCTTTGGCTGCTCTGTTGTAGAGATGTCAGAACCACGGATGAGGAAGAAGACATCGCGACGCAGAGTCTCACGCTTAGCCTGTACAGGAGGAACTGGAGCGGTCTTCTCTGCTACAGTAGCTGCAGGTGCAACTTTGGCAGTTTCACGCTCTGGTCTGTCTCTATACACAACCACTGGTTCTGGCTGTGGAAGCACCTTTGTCTTGTGTGTTTCGCCGAAGTTGTAGCGTATGCCAACCAGACCGTTGAAGTACCAGTCGGTGTTGCCAGCCTTCTTGCTGTTGTAGGTATCGGACAGCAGGTTGCAGCCCAGTTCCAGACCAAGGCTGACGGCGTCGCTGAGACGGAAGTCGCCGGTTACGCCGAACTGACCCACGAAGCGCACGTGCTTCCAACCCGGGCAGTACTCCATGTACTCAGGTGTATTCCCCAGGACAGGAGCCACATTGTCGGTACCGTTCAGGATGAGGGCGCGCACGTCGCGAGCCTCGTCGTTGTTCCATGCAAAGTTGGCACCAGCACCAACAAAGAGGCCCAGATTGAACAGGCGGTCATACTTGTAGCCACCAAAGAGGTTGCAGAGGTTGATGGTCAGGTCAACAGTAGGAGCCACATAGTTCCACTTCCACTTGTATTCATTGCCGTAGAGCTTAGAACCACCCTTCGACTGCCAGGCATTCACAGCCAGACGGGCGCCGAAGATGGGCGAGAACTGATAGCCACCGGCTATCTGTGCATTGGGAGAAAGAAGCTTGCCGAAATCAATTTCGCCAAGTGTGTACTGGCCTCCAACCTGGCCCTGGATGTACCAGTGCGGGTTGAACTCTTCCACAGTCTGTGGCTGCTCTTGGGCAGACACTGATACACTTGCCATTGCTACGAGTGCACCAAGAAAGAATTTTTTAATATCCATAGATGTGATTTGGTTTATTAGATTTGTTATTGTAGTGAATCACCCAGCATGATGAGTCCGTGCTGCCGGCGGCAGTTGTAGATGCTGTCGAGGAAACTCAGCTGCAGTTCTTCGTCGGAGAGGTGGAGGATTTCCGCCTCTTCCACCAGAAACTCGTGGCGGTCTGCCGACACTTGCTGCATATCCACATAGTAGAGATAGAGCTTTCCGTTGAGCAGTTTCCATTCCTTGTAGCTGTAGCGCTCGGAGTTGATGCTCGAAAGGGCACCATGCTCCTCGAACTGCATTCCCCGGTGCTGCTGCATGTCGTAGAACCACTGTCCGCGCAGTTCCGTGACATTGATGCAGATGCTCACCTGTCGGTGGTCGTTGTCGGGATAGATGGAGTAGAGGTCGCCCACGGCAAACCGGCCCTTAATCTGGCCATTGGCCTCCGCCTCACGATAGGAGTAAACCTGTGGCTGCTCCAGATCGTTATCGGGCTGCACCAGGATGCTGTCGCCATCCACCTCCAGGAGCGTGACAAGCTCGGCGTAGTCGGGCGTGTTGTCCAGCTCTTCCACCATGGGGTTGATTTTCGACTTCTTGCCTCCGCTACAAGAGCAGAGGACAAGAAGTATCGAAAAGAGGTATGCAACGTGCTTTGTGTTCACCTTATTGATTATTTGAAAGATCGCTTAATGTGTGCGCGTTGCGCATCGGATTAGTGGCGGATGTAGTACTTGCGAGTTACAATGTTGCCAGAGTAGTCGAGAGCAGAGAAGGCAATCTCGTAAGTGTAGCCAGCCGTCAGGTTGCTGAGCGTCATTGAAGTACCAATGCCACCGTTGAGAACCTTATTCATGTTAGTGCTTTCGTTAGCCTTCTTTAATGCATCTTTACAAGTACTGTTTCCATTCTTGGCACTTATAGAAATGTCACCAGTCCTGAAGACGTTGGTCACGGCCACGTGCTTCTTGAAACACGGTGTTACGATTTCACCGGTGAAGGTAGTTGGATGGAGCGTTACGCTGCTGCCAACTTCTGTAGCCTGAGAGTAAGCGCCGCTGGCGATGCGTGCACGACCGGCATTGACAATCATCACGGGCTGGATGAACCTGTTGATGGAGTTGATACCCTTCACACCCAGGTTGTTAATCTTGTCGAGGAAGTTCTTTACGCCATTGACAACCTTGTCGAGTGCCTTGTCAATCGGGCTGTCAGTTGTCTGCAGCTGTACCAGCTGATCCTGAACAGCCTTGAGCAGGTCGTCCATTGGTTCGAGCATATCATTCACATTCTTGAACTGCTGCTTGATGCTGTTGAGGATGTCGGTAACGAGACCTGTCTCACCAGCAAACTGTTCGGTCAGGTCAATGGAAATATGAACTGGAACCTTACCAATTTCCACTTCTGTAAGAACATCTTCCAACTTGATAGGAATATTAACAACTTGCTCAATCAATGTGTCGATAGCAACCGTAATAACTGTATCCTTCGTGTTAACAATGATTTCATCTGTAGTACCAACCACATTGAAACCGATGTCTGCCAGAGGTACAGTAACCGTACCATAGTCTGTCTGACCATCAGGACCAACCAAAGGAATAATCAATTGTGTTATCGTATCTCCAGGGTTAGTTTCGTCCTTATTATAAGCCGAACCATTTGCATTAACAGTTTGTGGTTCAATTGTAATCGACTGTGATGGAACAGCCACACCAGCTTCGTAAGTGAACGGAATCTTCAGAGTATAAGGAATGGTATCACTAAAGTTCATCTTTACCCACTGGCTACCAATCATAATAGAATCATCGATAGTCACCTTAAAGTCAGCACGGTTAATCTTCAGAGAGTCAAGGCGCAGATATTCAATCTTTGCAAGCATAATCTTATCAACGATGTTGTTGTTCTTCAGACGAACCTTGATTTCCTTCTTAATGCGGGCGTTCATGCCGTCGATGAAGTTGTTGATCTGCTTGTAGCCAGGCAGGTACTTGTAGTCGAAGTCCTTGCCGAATGCGAAGCTGAGCGGCTTGATGGCTGTAGCGGCTACACCGTAGTTAGAATAAACGTTGTGTGTGCCGTTGACATCGGTGTAGGAAGCCTTTACAGCCTCAGCTGGCAGGATGCCGTTGAACTGGTTGTAGAGCTTGCCGGCGAGTGTAGCCAACTTGGGAGCAGATGTTGCAACGGTGATAGTGCCCTTGTTGAGGGCTGTGCCTACATCCTTCTTCACAGCACCGAAAGCCTCCTTGAAGGCGGTGGCCAGACCGGGTTCTACCTTCATTGTTACCTTGGCGATATCGGCAGCGTCAAGGTGGGCATCCACTTCATAGAAGCCGTTGTCGGCAGCACGGGTGTAGCCGAAAGTGAGCACCTTGTCGGAACGGCGGAGGTTCTGCAGCTTGATGCCAGACTCTTCGTCCTGGCTGTTCACGAGGCTAACGGGCACGTCCTTGAAGTCAACCGTGTTGGGGTTGATGGTCAGATAAAGCTTACCTGCGTTGTCGGCAGCATCACTGATAAGTGCAGTACCACCTGTGGCTGAATAGCTTTCGTAAATGCTGTTATTGGTCAGCTCCATCATCTGGAGGTCAGCCTCGCTGAGCACCTGGTCCTTGAAAATGTAATTTGTCGGGTCGTCGGTGGGGAAGCCCAGCGGTGCACTACCGTTGTACATACCGTGGTAAGCCACAAGGACATTGGAGTTGACACCTACCGGCAGAGCAAATGTGCCATACAGCGGGTTGTATGTGCCCTGAACGATGATGCCGGTGATGAGCTTGGCCAGAGACTCCTTCAACTGCTCCAGGTCTGCTTGCAGTTGCTCAAACTTATTTTTGAGAGTTTCCAGTTCCTGAACCCTTGATTCCAATTCCTCAACTTCGCCCTTTGTTGCATAAACGTCTTTCAGGGAATCGAGCTTTTCGTTCCAATCAGTCAACGTGATGTACTGGTTGATATAGTTCTGGAACTCAGGAGTATTCAAAAGGCTATCAAGGTTAATGTCTGCATTGGTTCCATTTGTACCGTCAGCACCTCTTGAAGGTTTGCCTGTATCTACACCGTTGATGAACCAGTTGCCGTTGTCGCCGATAGTAACGACAGGTGCATCAGGCGTTGTGCCAGAAGCGCCCTGTGATGGTTTGCCTGTGTCAACACCATCAATGAACCAGTTGCCGTTGTCGCCGATTGTAACGACAGGAGTTTTACCATCTTCACCTTTAGCTGTAGCAGGAACATGAGTATCGACCTCGCCAATGAACCAGTTGCCATTGTCACCGATATGGGGGGTAATACCGTCATCACCTTTTGTGCCTTGACCGTCAACACCTCTTGAAGGTTTGCCTGTATCTTCACCGTTGATGAACCAGTTGCCGTTCTCACCAATAGAGACAACAGGAGCGTCAGGAGTGCTAACGTCAGCAACTATTGAAGGTTTGCCTGAATATACAACATTGATAAACCAAATTCCGTTGT
>R20__coassemble_658_pt1 | contig 24009 bp, 13 predicted proteins | sample R20__metabat2_low_PE_030 | metagenome-assembled genome bin R20 | reverse complement strand
CTGATATACTGCATGTTAACTGCCAATTTATGAAAGTGAAAGTGAAAGTGAAATGAGAATTTATTTGGTTCTGCGTCAATTTAGGTGAAGCAGAACCAAACTCGCTTAGGGGGGGGTAAAACCTTTTCCTTCCAGCAGTCACGATGTTTCGGGAAAACTTTCCCGATGAAGCGTGAAAGTTTTCATGACGAAGCGTGAAAACCTTCCTGATGCTTTGTGACAACTTTCATGAACCATCGTAACAGCAGTCAAGAACCATCATTGCCGCTATAAGCAAGCATGATTGACATTAAAAAGCCGTATTTTTAGCATTTTTTGTAAGATTTCTGCCCAATACTCAATAATATTGAGTAAATTTGCAAGCAAATAGAAACCAAGAGCAATCAAAATATGAAGACAGAGAAACAACGGACGGAGCAGCGAGTACCGTCATGCTTGCATGAATGGTCGAGTCGTGACGGACGAAGCCAAAGGCAAATTGCTGCGGCTGCTGCCGAATTTGCAGAGCGTTGGAAGGGCAGAGGTTACGAGAGAGGCGAATCACAGCCTTTCTGGATTGACCTGTTGACAAATGTCTTTGGCATTGAAACTCCGTCTGACGGTTTTATCACCTTTGAAGACCATCGCATGGTGGACGCTTCCAATTTCATTGATGGGCGCATCCTATCGACACGGGTATTGATTGAGCAGAAGTCTTTAGGTAAGGACTTGCGTAAGGGTATTGTTCAGGCAGATAAATCTGTACTTAATCCTTTTCAGCAGGCCCGTCGCTATGTGGTTAGTCTTCCTGTATCTGAGCATCCTCGTTGGATTGTGACCTGTAACTTTTCAGAGTTCTTGGTCTATGATATGGAACAGCCCAATGGTGAGCCAGAGCAGATATTACTTGAAAACTTAGGAAAAGAGTATTACCGCCTTATGTTCCTTGTGGATGCAAAAAACGAACATCTGAGCAAGGAAATGGAAGTCTCAATGCAAGCTGGCGAGATTGTAGGTAAGATTTATGAGGCTTTGTTGAAACAATACGATGATAACTCACCAGAAGCCCTAAGGTGGTTGAACATCCTTTGCGTCCGCATAGTGTTTTGTCTTTATGCTGAGGATGCAGGGGTGTTTAGTCATGACCAATTCCACGATTTCCTTGCTCGCTACGAAGCTGAGGATATGAGACGGGCTTTACGTGACCTCTTTGAAGTGCTGAATACTCCACAAGAAAAGCGTAGCCGTTATTTGAAAGACGACTTGAAAGCCTTTCCTTATACTAATGGTGGTTTATTTGAAGAGGAAATAGAAATCCCTCAGTTTACAGAGGAATTAAGACAGGCTTTACTTCAAAATGCAAGCCTTGACTTTGACTGGAGCGAAATATCACCTACCATCTTTGGCGCAGTTTTTGAGAGTACGCTTAATCCTGAAACTCGTCGCAGTGGTGGTATGCACTACACCAGCATTGCAAACATCCACAAAGTCATCGACCCTCTTTTCTTGAATGATTTGCGCCGCGAACTTGACGAGATATTGGAAGAAAAGGTAGAGCGGCAACGACAGAAAAAGCTCGATGCCTACCAAGACCGCTTGGCTTCTCTTACTTTCTTAGACCCAGCTTGTGGCTCTGGCAACTTCCTTACAGAGACTTATCTTTCACTCCGACGTTTGGAGAATGAGGCTATCAGTGAACGCTATCATGGTCAGTCGTTCCTTGGCTTTGAAGAAGTGAATCCCATCAAGGTAAGCATACAGCAGTTCTACGGCATAGAGATTAACGACTTCGCTGTAACTGTTGCCACAACGGCATTGTGGATTAGTGAAGCACAGATGCTTTCAGAAACAGAGAAAATAATACGTCGTGATATTGACTTCCTGCCTTTGAAGTCTTATACCAATATTGTTGAGGGGAATGCTCTTAAAGTAGATTGGAACGATGTTATCTCAAAAGGGGAAATTGATTTCATTATCGGTAATCCTCCGTTTGTGGGTCAGGCCATGCGCACAAAAGAGCAGACAGAAGACTTGAAAGAAGTGTTCGCTCCCTCTAAAGATTATGGGAAATTGGATTATGTTGCTGGATGGTTTAAGAAAGCTGCAGATTTGATAGAGGGTACAAATGCCGAGGCTGCTTTTGTTTCTTCTAACTCCATTTGTCAAGGAGAATCTGTTAATCTTTTTTGGCAGAAACTACTTGGCAACTGCCTTTACATTAACTTTGCGCATAACACATTCATGTGGACGAGTGAAGCAAAAACAAAGGCAGCGGTTATGTGTGTAATAGTTGGCTTCTCATACAAAGAGCGAAAAGACAAATTTCTTTACAATGGTGATAAATATGAGATTGTTGAGCATATCAATGGTTATTTGAAAGCTGCACCAGATGTTTTCATTACAAATCGTAGTCAAAGTATAAATGAAGGTCTGGCAAAAGTAGTACAAGGAAGCCCTCCTGCTGATGATGGACGTTTGCTTTTCAGTAAAGCTGAGCGTGAAGACATGGTTAGACGTTATCCTGAATTGGATGAAGTTCTATTGCCATTTGTCGGTAGCCGAGAGTTTATTAATGATACTGAATATACTCGATACTGCTTGTGGCTCGTTGGAAAGCGGCCAGCCGACTATGCACATATACCTGAACTAACAGAACGATTCCGCTATGTCAGCGAATATCGTTTAAGCAGTCCTGTTGATAGAATTCAGAAGACAGCAAACAAACCGTATCTATTCACTCAAAACAGACAGCCAGAAACAGACTATCTGCTTATTCCACGTGTATCCTCTTCGTCACGTAGATATATCCCTGTTGGTTTCATGCCTCCAACAGTGATAGCCAGTGATGCAGCTGTCCTTGTCAACAATGCAACGCTTTATGATTTTGGGCTCATAAGTTCCAACGTTCATAATGCGTGGATGCGAGTTGTAGCTGGTAGGCTAAAGAATGATTATCGCTATGCTCCATCTGTTTATTACAATTTCCCAATGCCATCACCTACGGAGGAACAGAAACAAAGAATTGAACAGACAGCACAGGCAATCATTGAGGCGAGAAAACTCTATCCAGACAAGAGCCTTGCCGACATGTACGGCGAAAACATGTACCTCTATCCAGAACTTTTGGCTGCTCATCAGAACAACGACCGCGCCGTGATGCAGGCCTACGGTTTTCCTGTAAAGTCCACCTTTACAGAAAGCCAGTGTGTCGCAGAGTTGTTTAAGCTATATAAGGAAAAGACCAAATAATTTTGTGAATAAAAAAGAATTGTGTAATTTTGCAACAAAATAAAATGAACGATGACCTATTTAAATCAATTTCACAAGGAGGCAGTAGAGCGGAAACTCCGGAAAATAGAAGAATCTACGAAGTCGCCGATGAACTCCGTAGACGCTGCAAACTATATGAAGCGCAATTTCGAGATGGCCAAGAGTATTTAAATTGTCTCGACATTGAGCAACGAGTGGCAGAACAATATGCCGAGGAGAATGGCATTTGGCTGCCAATGAATGACGTTTTTGGGTTAGGTGTGCCAGGCCCAAGCGGTAACGAGAATGACACATACGTATCTAATGACATCATATACAAGGTAAACAATTTGTTAAACAGTGGGAGCATTCTCAAATTGTTGGAGAAGATAGCTTTACACAATGACTTGTTCTACGATACAGCTTACACCCTTTATGCGTTCACAGGTTTTGAAGGACGAACCGTCATGCCTGTATTTCAGCAGCGTTTGGTTAAGAATGCACAACCAGCAACCAATATAGAAATTGAAACCTATATGGCTGCGTTAGGTTTTATGAAGATTAATGATAAGGGGCACTTCTCAAACGGGAAATATGAAGTCTGGGATTTAGTGCCAAGAAATGTTTTGAAGGACAAAGAAGGAGATACCTTCGTTATAGATGCTGAAATCAAGAGATTATGGAATACGGAATAGTTTATCTTTTAACCAATCCTGTAATGCCAGGCCTTGTGAAGATTGGCATGACGACACAGGAAGATATAGACAAGAGGATGAAGGAACTCTATACGACGGGCGTTCCCGTTCCCTTTGAGTGCCAGTTTGCTTGCAAGGTGAAGAAAGGCGACTGCACCAAGATTGAGAAAGCCCTGCACACGGCTTTTGCCCCGCAACGCATCAATGCCAACCGTGAGTTCTTCCGTATTCAGGTGGAGCAGGCAAAGGCCATTCTTGAACTGTTCCACCATACCGACGTGACGGAAGAAGTGAGCGACGAGATAGAAAACGACCTGACCGACGACGACAAGGCCGCATCGGTTAAGGCTCAGATTCACCGTCCACCGCTTAACTTTTACGAAATGGGAATGCAGAAAGGCGACGTGCTGCAATGGAAAGATGACCCATCGATAACCGTTACAATTGTATCGGAACGGAGAATCAGCTACGATGGCGAGGAAACTTCCATCAGCTCACTCTCTGCCAAGTTAAAAGGCTATAAGGTCAGGCACATTGCCCCCGGTGCTCATTGGCTCTATAAAGATAAACTACTAAGCGACATTTACGACGAAACTTATCCTTTTGAAGAGTAGATTAGTATTGTAGATGATAGAACATGAGTTGAAAAGGTATTATTTGCAACGCTTGTGTCTCATTATTTACTATATGCGAAGCATCGATAACCACACCTAACTTCGTGCCTTCGTGTCGTTGTGTTCTATAGTTGTTACTAAAATTGCAGAAAAAACTTTAAAATCGGCAATAGATAAGAAAAACTTTCGTACCTTTGTACTGAAATCACGCAAAAGCGCGTTTATATTCTTATCAACAGAACGACAAATGAACAAATATATCCCATTGTTGGCACTCCTGCTTAGTTGCCATGTCGCGATGGCTCAGAAGATTACGTTTGAGAAGACAACCATCGACATGGGCAAGATATTGTGGAAGTCGCCCAAGACGGCCACCTTCCGCTTCAGCAACAAAGACGGGAAGCAGCCACTCAGAATCAGTCAGGTAGATGCAGGATGCGGCTGCCTGAAGGTGGAATGGCCACAGGCCGCCATCGGCAAGGGAGGAAAGGGTGAAATCAAGATAACTTACGATGCCAAGCTGCTGGGACACTTCGACCGCTTCATCGAAGTTTTCACCAGTCAGAGTACCAAGCCTATACGCCTCCGACTGAAGGGGCACGTGGTAACAGGCGAGGTGGAGGCCATCGAAGAGACCTTTCCTTATCACATCGATGACATCTATCTCAACACAAACAACATAGAGTTTCCCGACGTGCAGAAGGGCGATAGTACCGTGGCCTACATCGAGGTGCTGAACAACGGCACAGAGGTGTATGAGCCGCAGCTGATGCACCTGCCTGCATATATCACCGCCCGCGCCATACCGCAGATGTTGGCACGCGGACGCAAAGGCAAAATTCAGTTGACCCTCCACGGGGACCAGATGCCCAGCTTGGGACTTAACCAGACGCAAATCTATTTGGCACGCTTCAGCGGCGACCGCGTAGGCACGGGCAACGACCTGACCGTCTCTGCCGTCCTGCTGCCCGACATGCAGGAGGCGGCAACGATGACGCAGCAACCCCAGTTCAGCATTTCCACCACACAGCTACATCTTGGAAAGCTGGGGAAGAAGTCTAAATTAAAAAGTAAAGTAATCATTCAGAATAAAGGAACTTCTGCTCTGACACTGAGCCACATACAATCCTTCAACCAAGCTATCACCGTCAGTCTGCCCAAGCGCGAACTAAAGCCAGGGGAGAACATCAAGATGGACATTACTGTTGAAGCAAAGTATCTGGGCCTGAGCAAGGCGCAGCCACGTGTGCTCATCATCACCAACGACCCACGGCACTGCAAGGAAGTGGTAAATGTCTTGTTTGAACGCTGAAAATATTAGTAAAGAATGGAACACCCCGAAAATAGTACCGAATATGCAGGCTTGCAAGTGAATGCAGGCGTTGCGCAACCCAGCATAGTGAATCCCTACCTCAGCCAGATGCGGAAGAAGCGGCACCGTCTCTTCACCGCCGACGAATATGTGGAGGGCATTCTGAAAGGCGATGTCTCCATGCTGGGACAGGCCGTGACGCTCATCGAGAGCGTACACCCCGACCATCAGGCCCTGGCGCAGGAAGTCATCGAGAAGTGTCTGCCCTTCTCGGGCAACTCGGTGCGCATCGGCATCAGCGGTGTGCCTGGAGCCGGAAAGAGCACCAGCATCGACGCCTTTGGCATCCACCTGCTGCAGAACTACGGCGGCAAGCTGGCCGTGCTGGCCATCGACCCTTCCTCGGAAAAGACTAAAGGCAGCATCCTGGGCGACAAGACGCGCATGGAAAAGCTGGCCGTGCATCCCAAGTCGTTCATCCGCCCTTCGCCCACGGCTGGTTCGCTGGGTGGTGTGGCACGGAAGACGCGGGAAACCATCATCCTCTGTGAGGCAGCAGGCTACAACAATATCTTCGTAGAGACCGTGGGAGTGGGCCAGAGCGAAACTGCCTGCCACTCGATGGTTGATTTCTTCCTGCTTATCCAGCTGGCAGGCACGGGCGATGAACTGCAAGGTATCAAGCGCGGTATTATGGAGATTGCCGATGGCATTGTTATCAACAAGGCCGACGGCGAGAACGTGGAGAAGGCCAAGTTGGCCGCCAGTCATTTCCGCAATGCACTCCACCTCTTCCCCATGCCCGAAAGTAGCATCATGCCACAGGTGCTATGCTATAGCGGATTCTACGAACTGGGCATTGACGAGGTGCTGCAGATGGTGTTCGACTACATCGGGAAGACGAAGGAAAGCGGCTATTTCCAGTATAAGCGGAACGAACAGTCGAAGTACTGGATGTATGAGAGCATCAATGAGCACCTGAAGAACAATTTCTACTTCAATCCACAGGTGAAACAGCAAATCGACAACATGGAGCGCGACGTGCTGGGCGGCAAAATCACGTCCTTCGTGGCAGCGAAGAAACTCTTGGACGAATATTATTCAACTCTGAAATAATTGTGAGCATGAAGACCTACATACGAATGGTTGTGCCAGCTGTGCTGGCCATGTTTTCCGCCATCGACACTCTGGCACAGAGCGGCACCACAGGCTATGAATACCTGCACATCCCCGTGTCGGCCCACTCGGCAGCACTGGGTGGCAGCAATGTGAGCATTGGTGAGGACGACGCTTCGCTCATGTTTGAAAATCCGGCACTGCTGTCGAATGTGTCCGACCTCTCGCTGGGCTTCAACTTCACCTCTTACATTGCCGGCAGCAAGAAATTGAGCACGGGTTTCGTGCGCCAATGGGGCAACCGTGGCACTTGGGCCGTGGGGGCACAGCTGCTGTCGTATGGCAAGATGACTGAAACGGACGCAACGGGTGCCGAACTGGGTTCTTTCTCAGCCAGCGACATCGATGTGCAGGGCAGCTACGCCTATATGCTGAGCGACTACTGGAGCGGAGGTGTCACAGCCAAACTGCTTTTTTCCAATTACGCCAATTACAATTCCTTTGCAATGGGGGTCGATTTGGGCGTAAACTACTACAACGAGGAGATGGGCACATCCGTCTCTCTGGTGGGGCGCAATCTGGGTGGACAAATCAAGGCGCTCTACGAAACGCACGAGAAACTGCCCTTCACCCTGGGCCTGGGATGGTCGCAGACGCTGGCAAACGCCCCTGTCCGCTTCAACCTCACCATGGACGACATGACCCGCTGGAAAGGCATCAACTTCATCCAGCATTTCATCGTGGGTGTTGATTTCTTCCCGTCCAGCCAGACGTGGGTGGCTCTGGGCTACAACATACGCCGTGCCCACGAAATGAAGGAGCAGAACCGCAGCCACTGGGCTGGCCTGAGCTTTGGTGCAGGCCTGAGCATCAAGAAGTTCAAGGTAGGCATTGCCTACGGGAAATACCACATCGCAGCCAGCTCACTGCTGGGAAACATATCCTATACCTTTTAAAGCATGAAGAAAATAGTAATTGCCATCGACGGCTATTCGTCGTGCGGGAAGAGCACAATGGCTAAAGACCTCGCCCGCAGCATTGGCTATGTATATGTTGACACGGGGGCCATGTACCGTGCCGTGACCCTCTACGCCATGCGTAATGGCCTGTTCCATGAAAATGGAATCAAAGAAGACGCACTGAAGGCCGACATCGAGGCTGGTCGCGTGAATGTCTCGTTCCGCTTCAATGCCGAAGCTGGACGGCCCGACACTTACCTGAACAGAGAATTGGTGGAAAACGAGATACGACAGATGGAAGTGTCGAACCGCGTCAGTCCCATTGCTGCCCTACCCTTTGTGCGTGCACTGCTCACGCGGCAACAGCAGGCTATGGGGAAGGAAAAGGGCATCGTGATGGACGGACGCGACATCGGCACAGCTGTCTTTCCACAGGCGGAACTGAAAATCTTCGTTACGGCCTCAGCCGAAGTGCGCGCCCAGCGCCGCTACGATGAATTACTGGGCAAGGCGAAGTCGAAAGAAGAAGCCGACGCACTTTGCTTCGACGACATCCTGAAGAATGTGCAGGAACGCGACTACATCGACTCACACCGCGAAACGGCCCCCCTGCGCCAGGCTCCCGATGCCATCGTGCTGGACAACTCGTTTATGACCAAAGAGGAACAGAAGGCCTGGTTGCTCCAGCGCTATGCTGAAGCCGCAGAAGAATGACACAAGGCAAGGCTATAAATACCAGGCAGACCATTTAGGCTGTATTTACTATACAGGTTAGTCAGAATAGAAACAACACCTCCATGAACATAGAAATCGACACAGGCTCAGGCTTCTGCTTTGGCGTGACCACAGCCATCAGAAAAGCCGAAGAAGAACTGGCACAGAGCGAATCGCTCTACTGCCTGGGCGACATTGTGCACAATGGCCGCGAGTGTGAACGTCTGAAGCGCATGGGTCTCATCACCGTGGAGCACTCCAATCTGGGCAATCTGCACGACACCAAAATGCTGCTGCGTGCTCATGGTGAACCACCACAGACCTATGCAAAGGCACAGGCGCAGGGCATTAAGCTGATTGATGCCACCTGCCCCGTAGTGCTCAATCTGCAGAAGCGCATCAAGGCCGACTACGACAGCGACCCTGAACACCGCCGGCAGATTGTCATCTATGGCAAAACGGGACATGCCGAAGTAGTTGGTCTGGTGGGCCAAACCGAAGGAAATGCCATCGTCATCCAGTCATTAGAGGATGCCAAGCAGCTGGACTTTTCACGCGACATCCATCTCTATTCCCAGACAACCAAATCGCTCGAAGGCTTCCGTTGCATCGTGAGCTACATCGAGGCACACATACAGGAACCAGCCCAGTTCCAATATTTTGATACCATCTGCCGACAGGTGGCCAACCGCATTCCCAATATCCGTCAGTTTGCTGCACGCCACGACCTCGTCCTCTTCGTCTGTGGCAAAAAAAGCAGTAACGGCAAAGTACTCTTTGGCGAGTGCCTTGCCGTCAATCCAAATACTCACTTGGTGGATGATCCTGGGGAAATCAATGCCGAATGGTTCCGTGGTGTCCAGTCAGTAGGCATTTGTGGTGCCACCTCCACACCTAAATGGTTAATGGAGGACTGCCGCGATGTCATTGCGCACCTGGTCTGAAAGCGCATCATAGCTTTCAAACGCTTCCGGCTTAATTACGGGCAGGTATTCCACTGTCACTTTTGTTCTGTTGAAATAGTGTTGCCCTTTGGGCATCGCCTCAAAAGCCCCCTTGATGCATACGGGCAGAATGGGCACATTCAGTTCCTTGGCCAGGATGCCGAACATTTTCTTGAACTGTCCCAGTTTGCCTGTTCGTGTACGGGTACCTTCCGGGAAGACAATCACATTCTTGCCGCGCTTCAACGCTTCGCCCAACGTCTGTATGCTCTCCTTCAGGTTGTTCAGGTCGAGCACCACTACGTTGTTGTGGTCGGCCATCATGCGTGCAAAGCCATTGCGCACGTGGTCTTGCTTGGCATAGAAATAAGAGTTGAGCACCAGCCGCTTGGGCATGAATGCCGTCACGAACATACCATCGAGATAACTCTGGTGGTTGGGAGCCACAATGAAAGGCCCCTGCTTCGGAATGTTCTCCATGCCCTTGCCCTCCAAGCTGAAATACATCTGGCTCAGCTTCTTGGCCAACTTCACAATGACGCCAGCTGTCCACCAGGTCTTGGGCAGTTGAATGTGGCTGGTGTCGGCCTTCAGAATGGCACCCCAGTCGGTTTTTTCCACCTCGATGCGCGTCTTGTAGTCACTTACGTATTCAGCCAGTTGCTGCACAGTGCCAAACGTTGCCACCCGCTCAGCCGACAGCTTTAAGCCAAACGTCAGTTCAATGAAGGACTGCAGGCCCACCTTGTCTAAAGAGTCCAATGCCAAGTCTGTGTCCAAATTGTCTGTTGGCTTGACAGCCACCCGCTTCTCATCTTCTATGTACTGCTTGATGAGACGGTATTCTTCGAATGTAGGTTCCACATAGTCCTGCTGCTTCGGCGCAGTACGGTCACCAGTTTTCAACAGAGTGGGCAGTTTGTAGCGTTGCAACTTCTCCATGCGCGTGCGTGGCAAGTCGCTGTGATAGACAAACAGCTCCAGCACACGCTTATAGGATTCAGTACTCTTGTTGTAGGGGTCTATCACTTGCTGTTTCAACTCGGCTTCCAGCTGTTCGTCTGTACGGTCACACGCCCACAACTCGTTAGGCACGATGATGGCACACAGCTTGTCACCATCCTGACACACGCCGACCTCCTTCACCATGTCGGCATAGCCTTCCAGTTTATACTCTATCTCAACAGGGTTGATGTTCTTACCATTCGAGAGCACAATGATTTCCTTGGTACGGCCCGTAATGAATACATGCCCTTCTGCATCCACATGCCCCAAGTCGCCTGTATGGATAAAGCCGTCCTCATCGACCACTTCTGCCGTTTCCTCAGGACGGTGATAATAGCCCAGCATCAGGTTGGGGCCTTTCGCACAGAGTTCACCATCAACGAACTTCAGCTGCACGCATGGCAGCGCCTTGCCCACACTGCCAGGCAGCAATTCACCAGGGCGTGTGAACGAAATCATGGGAGCCATCTCCGTCATGCCATAGCCATCCAGCAAGTCCAGGCCTAAAGCCTTCATGCCTTCGGCCACCTCTTTCGGAATGGCTGCACCGCCGTTGACACAAAACTCCAGCTTTCCGCCCAACTTCTTGTGCACGGCTGCAAAGATGGTGCGCGAAAATTTCATGTTGTCCACCTTCTTGCACAGCCAGAACAAAAAGCGCGTGACAGGCGAAGCATCAATCTTCTTCATCACGCCGCCATAAATGGTCTGCCACAAGCGGGGCACACCAATAATCATGTGCACATCGCCCTCTGCCAAAGTTTTCATAATGTCAGGCCCCGTCATCGACGGACAGATGGTGACACCTGCACCCAGCATCATCGGCGCAATAAGCGTGCCCATCAGGGGCAACACATGATGCAAGGGCAAGAGAATCAGTGCACGCATGGTCGCATGATAGATCCTGACTTCCTCCGAGACGGCTGTCACGTTGGCAAACAGATTCTTGAATGACAGCATCACGCCCTTGGGGGTACCCGTCGTACCTGAGGTATAGACAATCAGCGCCATCCGCTCCTCATCATCGGCAAACAGGCGTTCCAATCCCGATGGTAATTCGGCCTCCTGCGACGGCAGGAACTCAGCCTTCCGTTCATAATCATCAATCAGCATCAAGCGCGTCTGCACTTCGGCAAGCTCAATGGCCTTGCGCATGACATCGGCCTTCTTACGGGTCGTCCACACAAACTCAGGTTCGCAGTCGCGCAGGATGTAGGCCACGTCGTCGGGCGTTGACATCACATCCACCGGCACAGCAACGCCTCTGCGCAGCCAGATGCTGAACAGGGCATACACCCAGCCCTCGCGGTTCTCGCTGAATATGACCGTCTTGGTATCCGCTGCCTGCTGAGCCACCGCTGCAAACTGTACGATGTGCCGCAGCATTTCGTTGAAACTGATGTGTCTGTCCTGTACAATGATGGCCGTCTTGCTATAATCCTTGTTCATAAGCGCCTTTTTCTGATTTATGGGCGCAAAATTACATAAAATTATTGAATTACACGCTTGTCGCCCCAAAAGTTTTTACTTTTTTGCCCCTCTCCTGCCCCCTATAAGATGAAATATGTATATATTTGCACCCTCTTTCCTACTGCAGAACTGTTATAAAGCCATCACGTAATGCCATCATAACGCCCCCAAAACAATGACAGAACAAAAACTACCTCACCCGATGATTGCCGCCATCCCCATTCTCTCGCTGATTGGGCTGCTGGCCGTGGTTATCAGTCTCTTTGGCAGCGACTCGCTGAGCGGAGGCAGCCAAATGGCCCTCATCCTGGGCATGGCCATCTGCATCACCCTCTCCATGAGCATCTATCATGTGCCCTGGAAGACATTCGAACAGCAAATATGCCGCACTCTGGGTGACATTTCGGTCACACTGCTCATTCTGCTGGCCGTCGGCATGATAGCCGGCTCATGGATGGTGAGCGGCGTGGTGCCCACACTCATCTACTACGGCGTACAGGTGATGTCGCCACAGTTCTTCCTGGTCAGCACCTGTTTCATCTGTGCCCTGGTGTCACTGCTGTCAGGCAGTTCGTGGACCACCATTGCCACCATCGGCGTAGCACTGATGGGCATTGGCGACGCACTGAGCGTGTCGGAGGCATGGACGGCAGGCGCCATCATTTCGGGAGCCTATTTCGGCGACAAGATGTCCCCCCTGAGCGATACCACCATCCTGGCCTCGTCTGCGGTAGGTACCGACCTGTTTACCCATATCCACTACATGATGTACACCACCATCCCCACTTTCCTCATCACCCTCTGCATCTTCTTCGTGACAGGGCTGGGCGGCGTGGGCGGTTCAGAACTGCACGCCGGGCAATATACTGTGGGACTGGCCAACACCTTCTGCATCTCGGCATGGACACTGGTTGTACCCCTGCTGACAGGCGTGCTCATCGCCATGCGCACGCCTTCGCTCATCACCCTGTTCCTGTCGTCCATCATGGCTGGCATTATGGCCATCATTTTGCAGCCACATATCCTGCAAGAGATTGGCAGCACAGGAACGGAAGCAACAGGCAACCTGGAAAGTCTGGTGCGCGGACTGGCCATCACTTACTATGGTTCCACAGCCATCGAAACGGGCAGCGAATCGCTCAACCAGTTGGTATCAACTGGCGGGATGGCTGGTATGTTCAACACCATCTGGCTCATCCTGTGCGCCATGTGCTTTGGGGCAACCATGGTGGCCAGCCGAATGATTGAAAGTCTCACCCGTCTCATTCTGCACTTTGCCCGCCGCCGGCTCAGTCTGGTTTCTGCTACGGCTGGCACAGGCATCTTCCTCAACATCACCACGGGTGACCAGTTCATCTCCATTGTGCTGACAGCCGATATGTACCGCAAGGCATACGCCACCCAGGGATACGAACCACGTCTGCTAAGCCGAACTGCAGAGGACGCTGCCACCGTCACCTCGGTATTGGTGCCCTGGAACACGTGTGGCATGACGCAAAGCACAGTGCTGGGCGTCTCCACCCTCACCTATCTGCCTTACTGCTTCTTCAACTACCTCAGTCCGCTGATGACCATCCTCGTTGCTGCCATTGGGTGGAAGATAAAGAAAACACACAAGGCGTAAGCACTGATTACACAGAACAAACATTCGGGCTGCAAGTCAAAACGCTTGCAGCCCGAACTATATTTACTGACTCAATGTCAGTGTGGGAAAGTCTTACTTTACAAACTTCTTAACAACCTTACCGTTGCTCAGCTTGATGATGTTGATGCCCTTCTGGAGGCCATTCTGCTTAACACCACTTACTGAATAGATAGCCTTAGTTACATCCTTAGCAGCAACATTGTCGATGCCAGTTGGAATTTCTGAGCCCAGATAGTAGAGCTTGAAGTTGTCGAATACTACCCAGTCACTGCCAATAAGAACATCCTTCTTGATACCGAACTTGAGTGAACCACCTTCTTCTACGTAAGCAGTTACAGCGTTGATGTAAGCATCAGGGTTCTTGGCAAAGCGTTTTGATACACCCATAAGAGAAGCGGGATAGTACAAAGTAGCCTCGTCGCCATACTCATCGAAATCGTCAATTGCAGTATCCCAGTACCAACCATCAGCTACAATCTCTACGTATGGCTGATAAGCTTCAGCAGTTGCTTCATCCTGAACCTTCCAGTGCTTAACATATACATCGTCACCATGTTCGTCAGCTTCTTCGGCTACAACCCACTTGTCGCAGAATGCATCCATAGACTTGTCTTTGAAGAATTCAGATGCGATAGAAACGATCGTTGTTTCGCTTTCATTAGCAAACAACTTGGCATTAGGATTCTCCCATTCATCCATTTCTTCATAAGCAGTATAAATCCAGTTGGTAAATGCAGCTTTGGCATCACCAGCGTCACGATAGAGAGCCTGAGCCTTTACCTGATATACACCAGCAGGCAGAGCATAAAGAGTCTGGCTTACCTCGAAGTTGCAGTTCCAACGCTCGGCAGCACCCAGTTCTTCCTGAATGGCTTCACCAGAAGTGTAAGTGATGTCGCCAGTCCAACCCGTCTGACCTTCGTCGAAGTTAGGATTAACAATGAGAGCCGTCACATCAATAGGATTAGCCTCTGAAGCCTGATCCATACCGAGAGAAGCGAGCAGAGCATTGTTGTAAGGAAGAGCAAGCGCTTCTTTCAATGCAGCAAAGTCAGCAGCACGTGTGTAGTTAGCAATAAGGAAAGCGTTTTGTTCAGCAATGACAGAAGCAACTTCTGCGCTGTTGATGAGTTCGCCCATGCTTGCGCGATAGTTGAAGTAGTCAACGTATGCTGCATAGTCTTTGTCATTCTCCAGAGCGTCGAGATAAGTGTCGTTGCTGTCTTCATCGCCCAGCATCAACGTGTACTCCCAAGCAGTACCTACGATATCATATTCAGCAGACTCTGCATCAAAAGTTTCCTGAAGTGCAGAGAATTTTTCAAGACCCTTCCAAGCCTTAACTACAGAGATAGCGTTTGAAACGTATGCGTTCACCTCGGCCAGGGTAGCCAGAGCGGTCTGATAGCTTTCCTGACTGTCAATTGTAGCAGGAACCTTTGCGAGAATAGCCTTGGCAGCAGCCTTGTCGCCAGGCCAGAGTTCTTCAGATTCAGCAGCAGCCTGTGCAGCAGCAAGAGCAGGAGCAAGCAGAGCAGAAAAATCTGGAGTTTCGCCGTAGTAATAAAGCTGGAAGCCTGTTGAAGCATAGAATGCGTCAGAAGAAGTACCGATAGTCACCTTGCCATCGCTTACATATACCATGTTTGTGGTCAGTTTCTCCCATACGCCACTACGCCATGCTTCACGGTTACCACCCCACCAAGGGTTGCCCTTCTTTGTAAGCGGAGCTGTTTCCTTGAAGTCGCCAGCTTCGATGTAAGCAAACTGAAGAGAAGAAATATCAGCACCTGCATTACACATGAGTGCAGACATTGAATAGTAACCGTTTGGCAGCCCTGTGATAGTCTGGTAGAGGAGTTCAGGATTGCCTGTAGGCTTATCAGTCCAGCCACCAATAGCCGGATAACTGTGCTGGATTGTTACAGCTACAGGGCCACCACCATGCCATGTGGTTGACTTAATTATCCACTGGTTTTCCTGGAACTTTTCATATACTTTCACATTATCGCAAATAGGAATCCATGTTGGGTTATTGCCAATAACCGTTGAATAGCCATCCTCTCCAACAGTAGCATAAGTATTTTCTAACTGAAGGCTTTCGTCAATACCCTCGATGGTTGGGAATTGATAAGCTTGAGCCTCTTCGTTCCAAACTGGAGTGTATTGGTTGTCACAGAAGAACGGCGTGTTGATAGCAGAAGAGAAGTTGTAAGCACCGTTCACTGGCTCCTGAGTCATCAGATAAGCGATACGAGCTGCGCAAAGGTTGTCATAAACACGCTGGAAGGTATCGAAAGTCTCATCGCCTGTCCAGTCTTCAAAATCTGGATCCAGCAGGTTATTGGCAGCCTGAAGTGCTACTGCGAAATCAGCCTTACCTGCATAGTCTGTTGTGTTATAGAGAATTTCCATCACTTCAATAACACTTGCAAGCTGGTCTGTAGCAGCAGCGGCAGCCTCAGCTTCTTCGCAAACACTCTTCAAAAGAGCGATAGCTTCATAACATTTTTCTTTCGATAATTCTTCGATGTTAGGATATTCGGTATCGAATCCCATACGTACATCGCTAATCAATGTATAAATCAGGCCACCAGAATACTTGTCTTCCAGTTCAGCAAGCTTGATGTAGTAGTCAGCAACTTCTTCCTGCAGAGCCATCAGTTCAGCAGCTTCACCAGCCTCACCCATGTAGTACATTTTGAAATTAGTGACCATGAAAGAGTCAGCGCTGCGTGGATTAGTCTTCTTCACACCAAGACGGACATAACCGTCCTCGGTAAGGAAGAATGTGACAGTATTATACTGGGTACCATCACCATCATCGTATGGCTGATACTTGCCTGCATTGAACCAAGCAAGAGAACCAGGAACAGAGCATGGGCCCCAACCCTTTTCACCATAGTTGCCGTCAGACATATCCCAACCTTCTTTAACCAGATCTTCATAAATCTGCTCAGCCTGATAGTCGAAAAGACGAGGCATCAATGGACGCTTGAAAGTACGGCCTGCAGTGAAAACATCACTATCGATGTCATACACACCATTCTGCACATACAGCAAGGCATTGTCTTCCCAACGTTCTGGGTTGCCATAAGAATTGGGGTCGTCATCCCATGAAGTACCACAACGGTAGTACCCCTGGCACTCTACCTTATACATACCAGCCGGAAGCTGTACATACTGCCAAAGGTCTTCGTCTGCGCCATCATAGCATTCGAAGAGACCACCAGTCACAGTTGTGTTGCCCTTGCCCTCTTGTTTTGTAAACTTCCAAGGATCCAAAGAGGATTCTTCAAAACTAAGATTACCCCAACCAATCTGTTCGGTAATCTCATCACCCACTTTCCACCCGGATGCATCTGGCATCTGAGCGAAAGTTGCCGTCATGCTTGAAATAAGCAATGATGCGGTAAGTAAAGTTTTTTTCATTTAAAAATTAGTTTGTTTGTTATGAGGTTTGAAAAGAATAGTTTTTTCGCTGCAAAGGTATTCCTTTTAGGAAAAACACACAACGGGCCTTTTCAACATCGTAAAACATTGTTCCACAATTTAAAAGAATACACCTGCGATAAGGCTGGCATGTAACAAAAGAACAAATACGTGTTACGGAAAACGAAAAAAAAGAATGCAAAGACATGGATAATGAAGAATAATCCTTACCTTTGCATTCAAAAACTTTTTCATCTACACAGGACAGAGGGCCCAATGCACAGCTCTGGATCCACCTGCAAAAACAAATTTTTAACCATGAAATATTCCTTCGGACGGAAAACCATCCTCGCCCTACTCTTCCTTCTTTCGTTTACGCAATATGCTGCAGCACAGGTGGCTCGGCTCTATACCACCAAGCATGGGCTGAAGACCAACAACTGCCGCAAAGTTGATATTGACACACGTGGCTTTGTGTGGCTTTCGGGCTTTAACATGCTGGGGATTTTCGACGGCACACGCTTTCAGTTTCTGCCCAACCAGTCGGAAGGCGGACACTCGCTCTTCCAAATTGCCTACGGTGTGAAAGAAGCGGAGGACGACCACTACTGGGTAGCCACATCACAGGGTCTGTATATGCTGGATGCACGAAAAATGGAATTTCAGCGCATTTTCCTGCAGGAAGACGAAGACAGTATCTACGGTTTTGCCATCAATAGCATCATCGACTATCCAAAGCAAGACTACAAACTCATTACGACAGATGGTTTCAGCATGTTTCTGGTGAACCAGAAAACGCTGAAGGTGGATCGCGCCTTGTCGAACAAACTGAACGAGGCTGCATTGGACTATTTTGTTTCGCATCCGCTCATCGACAAGCACCAACGGCTATGGGCCACCGTCAAAAACCAAACCCTGATATGCATTGATCTTCAGGATAATCTGAAGCAGCGCACCATCAGATACTCCCCCGCTGCCACAGCCATTGTTCAGAGCGGAACCATGACCCACTTGCTTGAAACGCCTGGGGGCATACTGATTGGAACCAACCACGGCCTGCTCATGTACGATGAGAAGTTGGACTGCGTGGTCGAACTGAACACTTCGCCACAGAACCTGTACATCAGCACCATCATCCAGACCAAGGACGGGCGCATCCTGGTGGGCACCGACGGCAGGGGCATCTGGGAATATTCACAGAACAGCGGCGGACACTCGCTCACCCCATTCTATGGAGACTTGCCCGACTTCGACCTTTCATACGGAAAGGTGATGGACATGAAGGAAGACTACGACGGCAACATCATTGCCGTCCTGCTGAACAAGGGATTAGTGGTCTTTCCCCCACAGAACAACTGCTTCCACTATCACGCCATTTCGCCACAGGGAAACAAGCGGAATGCCAACTGCATCACGTCGATGGAAATTGACCAGCAGAAAAACTACTGGATTGCCACCGATGGCTGCGGCGTGTTCAAAACCAACGGCATGAAACTGGCAACAGCCTACCCCGTCACCAGCGGACTACATTCACTGCTGGTGCAGGACATCAAGATTGACAAGCACGGCACACCGTGGGCTGCAAGCTACGGCGGCGGTGTGCAGTACTATGAGAACGGAATGTGGAAAGCCGACTGGGTGTCCCGGCTAAGCCACGAGCCCTGCATGACCATGTACTACAACCCCACCACCGACCGACTGCTGCTGGGCACCAACGGCAACGGCATATTCTGCATCGACATTGCCAACCATTCCGTCCAAAGCGTGGAAATTCCCTTCAACTATAATCCCTGGATAAGCTGTCTGCTGGAAGACACCGACCAGACACTCTGGGTGGGCACCAGCAGCGGACTGTTCCACTACAATCCACTTTCGGGCAAACATGGAGAACTGAAACTCGACGGGCGCAGGATAGACAACGCCAGTGCCATCAAGCAAGACGGCGAGCACATTCTGATTGCCAGCGAGGACGGACTCATTATATATAATAGAAAGACGCAGAAGCTGGGCACCATCTCGCAGCAGGAAGGGCTGTCGTGCCCACAGGTTCGCGCCATCACCACGACCAACGACAAGATCTGGTTGGGTACACGCACGAACATCGCATCCATCGACAAGCAGAACTATGCGGTGAAGAACTATTCGTCCTTCAACGGGTATGAAGTGGGCGAAATCCATCGCAATTCATCCCTCATCCCCAGCGATGAATATATCCTCTATGGCGGCGACAACGGCATCATCTGTTTCAGTCCAGAGCTTATCGACAAGCGCCCCATCAACATGAAGCACGTTTACTTCACGGGCTTCAGCACGCCACTCCACACAGAGAAACTGGATGCCAGCATCTTCTACGCCCAAAGCATCGAGCTGGAGGCTGACAACAACTCGTTCAACATCCTGTTCTCGTCCACCGAAAAGGGTGACCCCGAGCGCATCCACTACGACTACATCCTGGAAGGGCACGAGCGGCAATGGCACACCGACACCTCTGCGCCGTCGGCCAGCTACTCATCGCTGCCAGCGGGCCACTACACGTTCCGTGTGAAGGCATACTTTGAAGACAATCCCTCACAATCGACCGAGACCAGCATCAGCATCACGGTGGCCCCTGCCTGGTATGCCACCCCCTGGGCCTATCTGGTTTACCTGCTGATAGCTTGCGTTGTCATCTACATCATCTGGGGACAGTTGCAGCAAAGGAAACGCCAACGCGAAGAACTGAGGCAAACCGCCGAGCGCGACCGCATCAAGGAAGCCAAGCTGCACATGTTCACCTCCATCGCCCACGAGCTGCGCTCGCCCCTCACCATGATAGAGTCGCCGCTGCAGCAGCTGAAGGAAGAAGACCCGACCCCGGAACACCAGTCGCTCTATGAAATCATGCAGCGCAACTGCGACCGTCTGCTGGACATCGTGAAGCAAATTACCGACATCCGCAAGATTGATGCGGGCCAGTTCACCCTCCACTTGGAACTGCAAGACTATGTGCCATACGCCAACAAGGTGTTTGAACAGTTCAAGGGCATAGCCACCACCAAACAGATAGACTTCACGGTGGAGCACAACGAGGAAGAGCTGCTCCTGATGATTGATACCACCCACTTCGAAAAAATCATTACGAACCTGCTGAGCAACGCCTTCAAGTTCACGCCGACAGGCGGAAAGGTGACAGTGCGAAGCAGCATCAAGAACGGATCTGCAGAATTGCAATTCTACAACAGCGGCTCTCACCTGAGCGATGAAGACATCAGCCACCTGTGGGAACGTTTCTATCAGGGCAGTGCCGGCACCGACGCCACGGGGTCTGGCATCGGACTGAACCTGGTCAACGAACTGGTGAAGCTCCACCACGGCAGCATTACAGTGAAGAACCTGCAGCCCGACGGCGTGGAGTTCACCCTTCGCTTCCCTTGCTCCAGCAAAACACAGAGTGTCGAAACAGGCGGACACACCACCCTGCTGCTGGTGGATGATGACACCGAGATTGTGAACTACCTGAGCAGTCAGCTGTCCAGAGACTACAATATCATCAAGGCTTTCTCGGGCAACAGCGCATGGAAACTGGTACTGGCCCGCAGACCCGATGTGGTCGTGACCGACTACCGTATGCCAGACGGAACAGGCCTGGAACTCTGCCAGCTCATCAAGGGAAATCCCGAGACAGACAATACGCCCGTCATCATGCTGACGGGTGAAGGCGACGACACCGTACAGCTGCAAAGCCTCACGTTGCAGGTGGACCACTACCTGGAAAAGCCCGTCAACGTGCCACTGCTACGCTCTGCCATTCTGCAGGCACTCCGCGTCCGTGAAAACGTGCGCAACAAGGTGAACCGCAAAGCGTTGAGCAGCGAAGTGCCCACGCCCGTCATTGAAAATGCCGACGACAAACTGTTCAACAAGGTGAGCGAAGCCATCAAGAACAGCCTCGACAACTCTGAATTCTCCGTACAGCAACTTAGCGAAGAAGTAGGCATCAGCCGCGTACACCTGAATCGCAAGATGAAGGAACGTTACGGCATGTCGCCCAATGCCTTCATCCGCTCGTTCCGACTGAAGCAGGCAGCCTACCTGCTGGTGCACAACAAGGTGAACGTGAGTGAAGTGGCCTACAAAGTGGGCTTTTCCAGCCACTCCTACTTCACTACGGCTTTCCACGAACACTTTGGCATGTCGCCCAAAGAATTCTTCACCTATTACTCTGAAAAAGAAAACCAACCCGCCCTGCAAAAGCTTCTGGAGGAACTTCACAATGTTTGACAAGACGAGTAGCACACCAGCACTACTACCGCAACACACCAGTGCCATTTGAGTAGCACACCAGCGCTACTTCAGCAACACACCAGCGTTACTCGGGTAACGCTGGTGTGTTGCTTTACTTTACAAGAAACATCTTTCTGTAAAGTTCATTTGAAGTGTTCTTTTTATTTCTTCCGATACTTGTCAATCAGTGTTGTAACACTGTTTATTGAGGTATTGACTCCTGTTTCCAGATATTCTCTGAGGCGGGCAGCAACAAGTGTAGAGAGTGTAGCTGGCGTTGTACCGTCGATGCTGGGAAACACACTGCTGAGATAAATAGGCTGGCTGGCATTCGTCTCAAAACCTATCATGTAGATGTGCGAAAGGTCGATGGGCGTGCCGTCGGGCGTCTTCATGTCGTGCAAATCGATGGTTGCCGTTTTCGACGTCTTCATTTCGTAGCTATAGCAGGGATTCAAGTAGTCGTCAGTATCAAAGATTTTCACGACAGGCTTGCAGCTGGCCGAGCGCAGCAGCTTTATGACCAGGTAATTGTAGTCTGAGAGGTCTATACCCTCGCTATAGCGCCAACCGCCAAAATTGCCAGAATTCGTACCCTGGAAAGAGAAAGCCGTGCCCACTTTCTTGAAGGTACCCTGCAAATAGAGCGATGGATTGAAAGCATCTGTAGCCAAGGGGAAAAGATTCTCGGAAGTATCGAAATCAATCTGCTTAGTGGTTCCCAGCAGGGGAAGCATCACTTCAGCATAGCGCTTGCCAATCATGCGATAGCCTTCAGCCGTAAAATGCAGTCCGTCGGCGGCACCAGGACAACCTGCGGAAGACACGACGTGGGCGTTTGGAATGGCGGTATAAGTATTAGCTATCACACTGTTATGCCCCCAACATACACCACCCTGCTGCTGCGAAAGCAATTCTCCGATGAGCAGCGGAGTTTCGGATTCCTTCAGGCCCAGCTCCTTCAACATGCGGAGATAGACGCGCTTCACCTTCACTGGCCAGTCGAGCTGGCTGTTGTTGGAGCAGCCCTGGTGCAGCAGGATGCCTTTGATGACGCCCACCTTCTGGGCTTTCTTGGCCAAATCAATCAGGGTGCGGTAGGGATTATTATTGTATTCGGCACAGTAGCCTTGCAGCCAACCGGCAGCGTTCTTGATGTATTCAGCGCACTGGTCTTCGTCGAAAAGTTCTATCGCACAACCGCCCACGGCCACATTGATAATACCCACAGAAATGCTGTCGGGCAGCTGCTCCACCATGGTACGACCGAAATAGTCGGCAGGGGTCAGCCCCGTCCAATCGCGGCAAAGAGGAGGATAGGCCACATACCAATCCCCCTTTGTGCGTGAACTGCTGGGCATATCCACAGCAGCCATCATGCGGAAACGCGGATTTACATCAGCGCGGTCCTGTGCCTCAATCTTCGCGTTGCCCTCCATGTTCGACTGACCGAAACAGAGGTATATGTGGAAGTTCGGATCGAAGGCCGTGGGCTGTTCCATCTGTCCTCCATTAGTTTTTTTTTGCACGTTGGCAGCAATCTTTTCAAAGGCTGAGATGTAGGACTCAAGCTTCTTGATGGCCTTCTCCATAGCAGATTCGGTCGTAATCTTCTCTGGAGAATAAGTTTCCAGAGCTTTCTTCAGCGAGGTATAAACACCCCTTGAAGTCATTTCTGGAGTGTCTTTCCACTCGATAATCAGGTCGTTGCCCTTGTTCCAAGTGGCCAGGAACTGCTCGGCTACGGTTTGCAGACTAAAACGCTTGCAGAAGTTCCAGATTTCCCTTGCATTGCCGTCCATGGGCCAGTGGCCACCGTTGTTGTAGGAGAAGAGTTCCACGATGCAGCCGTTCTTGTCGCTGCTCCACACCTCCTTGTCACCCGTGTACCAGCTGCCGGGGTTGTAGTTCTCCAATTTGATGTAGGTGGTAAACTCGTTCATCTTTGCCATGTTCTGCACGTAGTCATGGATGCCGTACTGTTCATAGCCAAACACATCGTCGCCGTAGGCATGGCAATGAATCAGGTTGACAGGCTTCTTGCAGTTTTCCCAGGGCTTTTCGCTGAACTGGATGCCGCTGGTTGGGGCGAAGGCTGCAATCTTATCCTGCACATTGGGCATACAGTGGTACATCAGCATGGAACCCATGGAGAAACCAGACCAATAGACACGGTTCTTGTTGATGCCGTAGCGCGTAGCCATCTCGTCGATGGCCTGAAGCACGAAGTCCTGGTCTTTTGTGCCGCCAACGTCCCAAGTGCTGCCATCGCTGCGCAAGTAGGTCACAACGAATTTGGCCGTGTCGATGAGGTTATAGAATTTGTCGGCACCGTACTGGTATTCGGGGTCTTGATTCATGCCGTGTGTAACTATCATCAGCGGCATGTTGCTTTGAGTTGTGGCTGGAGTGAACACCACCATGTTGCGCTGTTGTCCATTCACGGTGATGTTAATGCTTTCCTGTTTATAAGCACTGGCCGTCAAGAAAGCAAAGGCCAGTGCAAGGGTGGTAAAAACGAATGATAGACGTTTCATAATAAAGTTTTTGTGGTTTAAAGACAGAAGCTCCGTAACCTCATAAGTTTCCTCCCTCACAGGGAGGGTTAGGGT